>ERZ778511.358-NODE-358-length-44477-cov-15.846022_pt1 | contig 44477 bp, 37 predicted proteins | sample MGYA00510347_ERZ778511 | MGnify/ENA primary metagenome ERZ778511 (study PRJEB29527, sample SAMN07138967) | mouse gut metagenome | material: feces | host: mouse | place: China:Nanjing | collected 2016-01-25 ...
ACAGCGGCAAGGAACGATAACCAAAAGCACACACAAAATGCGAAAGACCTATGCAGGCAATCTGAAAGCGAACGGTGTACCGCTGGATTGCATAAGGGAGATGCCAGGGCATAGCAGTCTGTCAACTACATTAGGATATGTGTACAATCTGCTGACAGAATCAGAGACATACAACCTCATATCACAGGCTTTATAGACTGTCTTCAACTGTCTTCAAATTTGCAGACACAAAGAAAAACGGAAATGCTGTATTTATCAGCATTTCCGCTGCTTTTACTGGAATAAAAAAGAGCGCGAGACGGGACTCGAACCCGCGGCCTCGACCTTGGCAAGGTCGCGCTCCACCAACTGAGCCACTCGCGCTTGTTGTCCGTTTGTATCGCTCGGACATTTATTAATATACTATAGGACTTTGGGTTTGTCAACAAAAAAATTAATTTTTTTAAAAAGATTTTTTTAAAAAGATTTGACAAATGAGAAAAATGGTGTATTATGTTGGTGTAAACAAAGAGTTGAAGAGAAAAAGGGAGGAAAAGAAAATGAAAGTAATGAACATCGATAACCCTGAAAAGTTTTTTGAGGTAGTAAACCAGTGCAAAGGCACAGTGGAGTTAGTGACAAAAGAGGGAGACAGACTGAACTTAAAGTCTCAGCTGACCAAGTATGTGGCGCTCACAAAGCTTTTTGCCGACAATGCGATTCCGGAGATGGAGCTTGTTGCGCATGATCCCGAGGATGTGAACCGTCTGCTTGATTACATGGTAAATTCTAAATAAGAAGATGCATAACGAACTGACGAAACAGGATATCCGCAAGATGGAGGAAGAGATCGAGTATCGCAAGCTGGTTGTGCGTCCCGCGGCGCTGGAGGATGTAAAGACGGCACGGGCGCATGGCGATCTGAGCGAGAACTTTGAGTATCATGCGGCGAAAAAAGTGAAAAACCAGAATGAGAGCCGCATCCGCTATCTGGAACGGATGATAAAAACTGCCGTGATTGTGTCCGATGAATCCGCGGAGGACGAGGTCGGCATGAATAACACGGTGGAGGTCTTTATCGAGGAGGATAACCTCACAGAGAAATATAAGCTGGTGACGACGGTGCGCGGCAATACCTTAGAGGGACTGATCAGCACGGAGTCGCCGCTTGGAAAGGCGTTACTCGGGCACAAGGTGGGCGATCGCGTCTATGTGGAACTGCCCGGGGGAGGCGGCTACTATGTGGTGGTAAAATCCATCGAAAATACAATTGATGACGGAACGGATCAGTTGAGGAGCTTCTAGTATGGAGGCTCCTTTTTGTATGCAAGCATTCATTTTACTTCTATATATTTCTGGCTCCGCTCATAAGCAGACTCGAAATGCTGCGCATTTCTCGTTCGCGTTGCTCGTTATAAGCAAATAGAAGCAAAATCGTATGCAAGCATCCGTTTTGCTTCTATTTACTTCTAACTCTGCTTATTCGCGCATATCTTAAAAAAGAAGTGACAAGCCTTTTTTGGGGTGCAGGTATGGACAGGGCTTAGAAATGACGGGAGGACAGGCGTATGTATGAGAACAGAAGCGTATCGGAGACGATCCGGGGATTGCAGGCAGACGCGGAGAGGGGGCTGAATGCGGCAAAAGTTGCGGAGCGCAGGGCGAAGTACGGACCGAACCGTTTAAAGGATCAGGAAAAGAAGAGTCTTGCAGGAAGGATTGCGGCGCAACTGAACGATCCCTTGATATTGATTCTGATGGTGGCAATGGCGATTTCCATGATGTTACATGAATTTGGAGACGCCATTATTATTGTGGCGGTGGTTGCGCTCAATGCGGCGGTGGGCATCATTCAGGAGGGAAAAGCGGGGCGTGCGGTGGAGGCTCTGAAGCAGATTTCGGAACCGAGGACGACGGTCCTCAGGGACGGCGCGCATCACAATATACCGGCGCAGGAGCTTGTGCCCGGGGATATCGTAGTTTTGGAAGCGGGCAACAGGGTGCCGGCTGATCTGCGGTTAATAGAAAGTATCGGACTTTTTGCAGAAGAGTCTACCCTTACAGGAGAGTCTGTGCCAGTCGAGAAAGAGGCGGCGTTCGTGGAGGAGGGGGAAGCGGACACAAGTAGCAGAAATATGGTCTATATGTCAACTTATGTGGCGAAGGGGCGGGGCTTAGGCGTGGTGACGGCGACGGGCATGGACACAAAGGTTGGTCACATCGCGGACATGCTGCACGGACACAAGGAAAAGCTGACGCCGCTGCAGGTACGGCTTGGAGAGCTGGGAAAGGTGTTGAGCGCTCTTGCGGTAGGAATCTGTGTGCTGCTCTTTATTGTAGCTTTGCTGCAAAAGCGTGATGTGGGGGATATGCTTTTAACTTCCGTTTCTCTGGCGGTGGCTGCCGTGCCGGAAGGGCTGCCGGCAATCGTGACGATTGTGCTGGCGCTGAGCGTGTCCCGGATGGTGAAGGTAAAGACGATTGTGAGAAGGCTTTCGGCGGTGGAGACGCTGGGTGCGGTGGAAGTGGTCTGCTCGGACAAGACGGGGACGCTGACGCAGAACAGGATGACGGTGACGGAGTGTTATCTGGACGGAATACTTACGGAGAAAGCAGGACTGAAAGAACTGTTCGGGGCGGCGGATACGAGCGGAGCGGCGCTTTCCTGCGCGGCGCACTTCCTTCTGGGGTGTGTGCTGTGCAATGACGCCGAGACCGGGGAGGAGGGCATGGGGGATCCTACGGAACTGGCGCTTCTCCATATGGCGCAGGACTGCGACGCCAAGGTGGAACGGCTCAGGGAGAAGTATCCGCGCATCAATGAGATCGGATTCGACTCCGGGCGCAAAATGATGACTACGCTGCACAGGATGCCAGACGGGCAGACGGCTTATACAAAGGGCGCGGCGGAACGGATTCTGGAAAACTGCGGGCATTGTTTCAAGGGAGGCAGTATAGCGGAACTTACGGTGACGGAGCGGGAGAGGCTGCTTGGCGTACAGAAACGTCTGATGGGAGAGGGACGGCGTGTGCTGGCGCTGGCGATGGAGCCGGAAGGCGGCATGAAAGAGCGGGGCATGGTGTTCCTCGGCTTTGTCAGTATGCAGGACCCGGTAAGACCAGAGGCATTGGCGGCGGTGCGGGGTTTTGCGCAGGCGGGAGTTTCCACGGTGATGATCACGGGAGACCACCCGGACACGGCGTTTTCCATTGCAAGACAGCTCGGGATTGCAAGTCATGCGGAGGAGTGTATCACGGGCAGGGAACTGGACCATCTGAAAGACCAGACTTTTTTGCAGAGACTGCCGCAGCTCAGGGTCTTTGCGCGGGTGACGCCGGAGCATAAGGTGCGGATCGTGGAAGGGTATGGAAGTTTACATAAAACAGTGGCAATGACCGGGGACGGGGTCAATGACGCCCCTTCTCTGCAGGCGGCGGATATCGGAATCGCCATGGGGCAGGGGGGAACCGACGTGGCAAGAGGCGCGGCGGACTTTGTGCTGATGGACGACAACGTTGCCACCATTCATACGGCAATCCGGGAGGGGCGGGGCATCTATGAGAACATACGGAAATCGGTGTTGTTTCTCCTCTCTTCCAATCTGGGAGAAATACTGACCATGCTCCTGACGATTGTGGCAGGGCTGCCGGTGCCGCTTACGGCAGGATTTATCCTCTGGATTAATCTGATCACGGACTCTCTGCCTGCACTGGCGCTGGGGGTGGATGACAATGACACGGAAAGTCTGATGAAGGAACCGCCGAGACGAAGCGACGAGTCGCTGTTTGCGAGAGGGGGACTTATGTGCGTGATCTGTTATGGACTGGTAATTGGCGGGATCAGTCTGGCGGCGTTTTTGAAAGTTCCCTACGACCGCATTGTGATGGAAGGACTGCCCGTGAGTTTACATAACATACTAGAAGGGCTGAAAATTTCAGCCGTGCTGGCAAAAGCGCAGACCCATGCTTTCACAGTGCTCGGCATCAGCCAGCTTTTCCACGCCATCGGTATGCGGGATGTGAACCGCTCTGTATTCCGGATGGATCACAGAAGCAATCCCCAGATGCTGCTTGCGCTTGCGGTAGGCATTGCACTGCAGGCTGCGGTGACGGAGATTCCTTTTCTCGTCACGCTCTTTGGCACCGTGCGGCTGAGCATGGAGGAGTGGATCCGGCTGCTAGTGCTTTCCGTCACGCCGCTGCTGGTGCATGAAATGCTGGTGCTGGCGGGGATGGCAGGTATTCCCGTAAAGCATCCGTCGTGCCAGTGCGCGGAGAGCCAGGAGTAACGTACATAGGCCGAAACGCTGGCACAGATTTAAGCCGGCGTGCGGAAAGCGGGAAAAAGCAGGCGCAGACGGGAGAGCCGGACCGGGTTAAACCAGTGTGCGGAAGGCAAGCAGCAGCAGACAGAGCCCGGAGAGCCATGACAGATCGATGCGCAGTACCCGGGAGAGAAGCCGCCCGGAGAGACAGCCTGTGACAAAGAGGAGAAAATTGAAAAGAGTGGCGCAGAAAAACAGCGTCAGCCGGGGAATGTCGGCAGCAGGGAAAGCCATTCCCACGAGAACGCTGTCAAGGGAGAGCGCCAGACTTAGAAGCAGCGCCTCCTTTGCGCTTAAAACCTGAATATCTGTGCGGTTTGCCTCTTCCGGAGAAAGATAGACCGTAAAGATAATGTTGATCTGTTTGATCTGACAGCCCCAGTTTCCCATGAGACTGGGGTGTTTTTTGGCGATGCTGCGGATCAGACTTTCAAAGAGCTTTGCAATGCCGATGGCGGCAAGCATAAAAAAGGAGAGAAAGGGAAGTACGCCGGGCGGAAGCAGGGAGCCGACGATCTCGCCGATTCTGCCGGCGGCGGTGATAAAAAGCGCCGGGACACATGCCAATATGAGAAAGGAGAGGGCTTTGATGTGCACCCTGCCGGTGCCATAGGAGAATCCGGCAGTCAGGGAATCCAGAGACACGGCAACCAGAAAGAGCAGCAGGGAGGAAATCGAAAAGGACATGGGAGTCACCTCATCACAAGTTTATTATATTGTATGGGAACCGTGTGGGATGTTGAAGGAAAGAATCTGGTAACAGGGAAGCCGGAGAATGAGCTGTTTGAGAATCTGAAAAAGATATCCCCGAAATGATTTACGCTTTAGGAAAAAAATGTTATTATGTAAGAGGTGCAATAGAAAAACAGGCGACGCGAAGCAGGGGGGAAACTGTATGGAACTTATGTTTATCGGGGCAGACCATGAGGTGACAGGGAGTTGCCATTATCTTCGTGTAGGCGATAAGAATATTCTGGTGGACTACGGCATGGAGCAGGGTGCCAACGTATTTGAGAACTGCGACCTGCCTGTGGAGGAAGCGCTCATAGACTATGTGTTCCTGACCCACGCGCATGTGGATCATTCGGGGCTTTTGCCGCTTTTGTACGCAAGAGGGTTCCGGGGGCAGATTTTTGCGACGGCGCCCACCTGCGATCTGTGCAGCATTATGCTTCGCGACTGCGCGCATATCCAGATGCAGGAGGCGGAGTGGAAAAACCGCAAGGCGAAGAGAAGCGCGGAGAACGCGCTGGTGGAGCCTCTTTATACGATGGAGGACGCGGACGGGGCGATCAGGCGTCTCATCCCCTGCGACTATGACAGTGAAGTGACGGTAAATGAAAATATAAAGATCCGCTTTACGGATATCGGGCATCTGCTCGGCTCATCCAGTATAGAAGTCTGGGCGACGGAAGGGAATGTGACGAGGAAGCTGGTGTTTTCCGGCGATATCGGAAACAGTGAACAGCCCCTCATCAAAGACCCGAAAAACACGGCGGAAGCGGATTATGTGGTGATGGAGTCCACCTACGGCGACAGACTGCACTCCACGGAAAAAGTGGACTATGTGGGAGAGCTTACGAAGATTCTGCAGACCACCTTTGACAGGGGCGGCAATGTGGTGATTCCTTCCTTTGCGGTGGGCAGAACACAGGAAATGCTCTACTTCCTGCGGCAGATTAAGGACGAGCGGCGGGTAAAAGGTCACGAGAACTTCCCGGTTTATGTGGACAGCCCGCTGGCGGTGGAGGCTACCGGGATTTTCCATAAAAATGAGGTAAGGTGTTTTGACGAAGAGGCGATGGCTCTGGTCAGAAAAGGAATCAATCCGATCACGTTCCCGGGACTTCGTCTTGCCATCACAAGCGAAGAATCCAAGGCGATCAACTTCGAGCATACGCCGAAGGTTATCATATCCGCTTCCGGCATGTGCGAGGCGGGACGTATCAGACATCATCTGAAACATAATCTCTGGCGCCCGGAGTGCACGATTCTGTTCGTGGGCTATCAGGCGGTGGGGACACTCGGCAGAATGCTTGTGGAGGGCGTGAAGGAGGTTAAACTGTTCGGCGAGCCGATCGAGATCCGCGCCGATATCGAGAAGCTGGTCGGCATGAGCGGCCATGCGGACAAGAACGGGCTTTTACAGTGGGTGGACGGTTTCGAGAAAAAGCCGGATAAAGTTTTTGTGGTACACGGTGAGGACAGCGTATGTAAACTCTTCACGGAGTGCCTGAAGGTGGAGCACGGACTGGACGCCTATGCGCCTTACAGCGGTACCCGCTATGATCTGATCAGCGGAGAATTTATCCACGAGGCGGGGCCTGTGGCGATCAAGAAGAAAGTGCGAGGCATTTCCGATGTCTTTGCAAGGCTTTTGGCAAGCGGGCAGAGGCTTATCGCCGTTATACATAAGAACGAGGGAGGCGCAAACAAGGATCTGGCGCGGTTCGCGGATCAGATCAACTCCTTGTGTGATAAATGGGATCGGGCGTGATGCGCGGGTTTGCGAGTCTGAGAAGAAATGGTTTACATAATGTGTAAGATTGGAGAATGACAATTGAGTCTGGCAGACCACATTTTCATAAATATGTGTAAGGATATTTTGGAGAACGGAACGAGCACGGAGGGGGAGAAGGTGAGACCCCACTGGGCGGACGGGGAGAGCGCGTATACCGTGAAGAAATTCGGGGTGGTGAACCGCTACGATCTGTCGGAGGAGTTCCCGATTATGACGCTCCGCAGGACGGCTCTTAAGAGCGCCACGGACGAGATGCTGTGGATCTGGCAGCAGAAGTCCAACAATATCAACGATTTGCACAGCCATATCTGGGACGAGTGGGCGGATGCGGACGGCAGCATCGGCAAGGCTTACGGGTATCAGATGGGCGTGAAACATCAGTATAAAGAAGGCATGATGGATCAGGTGGACCGGGTGATTTACGATCTGAAAAACAACCCCTTCAGCCGCCGGATCATGACGAATCTCTACGTGCACCAGGACCTGCACGAGATGAACCTTTACCCGTGCGCCTACAGCATGACATTTAATGTGACGCAGAAGAAGGGGCATGGGAAACTGACACTCAACGCGGTATTAAATCAGCGTTCGCAGGACGTCCTGACGGCGAACAACTGGAATGTGGTGCAGTACGCGGTGCTCGTGCATATGCTGGCGCAGGTGTGCGGCATGGAGGCGGGCGAACTTGTCCATGTGATTGCGGACGCGCACATTTACGACAGACATATACCTATTATAAAGGAACTGATCGAGCGTCCCGTTTACGATGCGCCCACGTTTGTGCTGAATCCCGATGTCACAGATTTTTATCAGTTTACGAGGGACGACGTGAAGGTGGAAAACTACGTGACGGGTCCGCAGATTACAGATATTCCGGTCGCCATCTGACAGCCGCACAAGGGAGCAGGGAATAAATGGTAGGAAAGTATAAAGTAATTACATTATGTGGCGGATGAGATTTATGTAATTAATAAAAATGGTTATATAGGAGAATCGACTTTGTCAGAAATAAAATACGCGAAATCTAAAGAAATGCCAATTACATATATGGAATGTTCATGAATTAAAAAAGGAGACACAATATATGAACGCAATCGTAGCGGTGGACAACAACTGGGCGATCGGCAGCAAAAACAATCTGCTTGTCAGGATTCCGGCGGATCACAAGAATTTCAGGCAGGAGACGACGGGCAAGGTGGTAGTGCTTGGGAGAAAGACGCTGGAGACATTTCCGCAGGGGATGCCTCTGCCGAACAGGATAAATATTATCCTGTCCACGAATCCGGATTATAAGGTGAAGGACGCCGTGGTGGTACACAGCAAAGAGGAGCTTGATACGGAGCTGAAAAAATATCCCACGGAGGATGTGTATATTATCGGCGGGGAGAGCGTTTATCGGATGATGCTTCCGGCGTGCGACGTGGTACATGTGACGAAGATCGATCACGACTATGAGGCGGATGCGTATTTTCCGAATCTGGATAAAGATGACGAGTGGGAGATTACTGCGGAGAGTGAGGAGCAGACATACTTTGATCTGCCGTATTACTTTGTGAAATACGAGAAAAGAAAGCACTAATCAGCGGGGGAGTCTGTTAAGGGCAGACGAGAAGGCAGCAGGAATTGATATAAAGGAAGGGTACACAGGTATGGGGCAGGAGACAAAGAAAACGACGGCGAAGAAAGGGACGGAGCTTTCTCAGGCGGAGGCGGCGCTGCAGCAGAAGAACGTAGAACTGGAGACGGCAAAGAGCGCGGTGGAGAAGGCGGAGAAAGCGAGAGATATTTTTCTGGCGAATATGTCACACGAACTGAGGACGCCGATCAACACGATTCTGGGGTTGAACGAGCTGATTCTGAGGGAAAGTCAGGAGGAAGCGGTCAAGGAATACGCGAGAGACATCAGGCAGGCGGGCAATATTCTGCTTGCGCTGGTCAGCGATATTCTGGACTTTTCCAAGCTTGAGGCGGATAAGATGGATCTGACGGAAGGTATCTATGACGTCAGTTCCCTTCTGAACGATCTGATCAACAGTATTTCGGTGCAGCTGCGCCGCAAAAAGCTGGATCTGGTTCTGGACATTGCGCAGGATATTCCCTATAAACTGTTTGGGGATGAGATACATATCCGGCAGATTATCGGAAATCTTTTGTCAAATGCGGTGCGTTATACGGAGAAGGGCAGGATTACGCTGCATGTGAGCTGGAAGGAGCTGCCGAAAGATTCCGTGGAAATGTATGTGATTGTAAAGGATACGGGAAGCGGCATCAAGGATGAAGATATTCCGAAACTCTTTCGTGCGTTTCAGAGGATGGATTCCGCAACCCGTAGCAAAGAGGACAGGACAGGGCTGGGGCTTGCCATCACGAAGCGTCTGATCGAGATGATGGGCGGTAAGCTGGATGTACAGAGTGTATACGGCAAGGGTTCCGCCTTTTCTTTCAGGATAGTACAGAAGATAGTGGACAGGGAGCCGCTCGGCGATTTTGAAAAACAGTATAAGGACAGTCTGCGCAGTATTGAGGATTACCATGAAAAATTCATTGCGCCCATGGGAAGAATCCTGATTGTGGACGACAATGCCATGAATCTGGCGGTGGCACAGGGGCTTCTGAAGGGTACGAGACTGCAGATTGACGTGGCGGCGAGCGGTGAGGAATGTCTGGAGCTGATTAAGAGAAAGACGTACCATCTGATCTGTATGGACCATATGATGCCTGTGATGGACGGCGTGCAGACGCTCCATGCCATTCGCGCGCTGGAGGGAAATCCGTCCAGAGACATCCCGGTCATCGCCCTGACGGCAAACGCGGTGGCGGGTGCCAGGGAACTGTATCTGAAAGAGGGATTTCAGGATTATCTGACAAAGCCCATAGACGCGGATAAGTTTGAAAATATGCTGATCGAGTATCTGCCGAGCAACGTTGTCTATCTGACCAACAACAGGAATATCAGCAACGAGTACGAGCAGACGCAGGAAGATGGAGACGGCGAGTTTGACATCAGGGAGAGCCAGCTTTATCTGATGGGCTTTAATCTGAGAAACGGTCTCAGGTATATGGGCGGGGACAAGGCGCTTTACGGCAAGGTCCTGCGCGACTTCCATTCCATTTTGCAGGAGAAGGAGACGGCGCTTAAGGACTTTCTGCAGAAAGGCGATATGCCCGGCTATACGATTATCGTGCACTCTCTGAAGGGAAATGCGAGAAACGTGGGTGCGGACGATCTGGCGGACGAAGCCTTTGAACTGGAAAAAATGGCGAAGGCGGGACAGCTTGAGGATGTGACGGTGCGTTCCCCGATTCTGTTCGGCATGATGAACACCATGAGAAACAGCCTGCGGGTGTATCTGGAGACGGAGGACGCGGGCGAGAAAACCGGGCAGCAGGAGCCGGAGGAGAGCGTGGGAAGCATCACGGAGGATGAGTGGGTCAGGGCGCTGCATGAGCTGGCGGCGAGACTGGACGATTTCGACGGGGAGAGCGCGGCGATTAAACTCAGGGAGCTGAAACGCTATGACAGACCCGAGACGGACAAGAAGATGCTGCGGCTCTGCGAGAAAGCGATCAAGGATTACGCTTACGATATTGCCCTTGAGGTGGTCAACGCGGTGCTGTGAGAGGATACGCAGAGCTGTGACAGAGAAGCCGGAGGCTGAACTGTTATGAGATGCTTGACTTTTGAGGACAAAGGTATATTATATAAAAATAAATATAGTAATTGTTCCGCAAAGCATTTTGCACACGGAACGGTTGCGAAACGACAGAGGAATGACTGAGGGAGAGGAGTTGGCTATTATGGAAAAAAAGAATCTGGACTGGGCGAATATCGGTTTCGGCTATCACGAGACGGACAAACGCTTCGTGGCGAATTACCAAAACGGCGCATGGGATGACGGCGCGCTTGTGGATGACGCCAACATTGTGATGAACGAGTGCGCGGGCGTCCTGCAGTATGCGCAGACCTGTTTCGAGGGAATGAAAGCTTACACAACCGAGGACGGGCGTATCGTGACTTTCCGTCCCGACTTAAACGCGCAGCGCATGGAAGATTCCTGCAAGCGGCTGGAGATGCCGGTATTTCCGCAGGATCGTTTCATAAAGGCTGTGACGGATGTGGTGGCTGCGAACGAGGCTTATGTGCCGCCCTACGGTTCCGGCGCAACCCTCTATATCAGACCTTATATGTTCGGTATCTCTCCGGTAATCGGTGTGAAGCCCGCGGACGAGTACCAGTTCAGAGTGTTTACCACGCCTGTGGGTCCTTATTTTAAGGGCGGCGTAAAGCCGATCACGATCAAGGTGAGCGATTTTGACCGCGCCGCGCCGCATGGAACGGGACATATCAAGGCGGGCTTGAATTACGCGATGAGCCTTCATGCCATTGTGACGGCGCACGAGGAAGGCTACGACGAGAATATGTATCTGGATGCGGGCAGCAGGACGTATGTGGAGGAGACCGGCGGCGCGAACTTCCTGTTCGTGACAAAGGACAATAAGGTGATTACGCCGAAGTCCGACAGCATTCTTCCCTCTATCACCAGACGCTCGCTGATGACGGTGGCGAAGGACTATCTGGGACTTGAGGTGGAGGAGCGTCCGATCGCGCTGGAGGAAGTGAAGGATTTCGCAGAGTGCGGTCTTTGCGGCACGGCGGCGGTTATTTCCCCGGTAGGAAAGATCGTGGATCACGGAAAAGAGATTGCGTTCCCCAGTGGTATGAGCGAGATGGGATCGGTCACGAAAAAGCTGTATGATACGCTGACGGGAATCCAGATGGGCAGGATTGACGCGCCCGAGGGATGGATTCACGTAATTAAGTAGGCTGTCAGAAGCAGGGCGGCATTTGCGGTGAATGGATAGCGGTAATAAACGGTCAGATAGCTGCCGACGGTAAATGATTTTACGGAACGTATGGGATAAAAGGGAAAGGGATTAGGTTGGGATGCTGGTGCATACAATTTAATCCTTTTTCAAATCGCGGGAAGCAAGAAGCGAAGCCTGCCGGGCAGATGCTTTGGAATGGTTGGAATGGAGAGCAAGATGAATGACACGGCGATCAGGGAGCGGTATCCCTACTTATATGAAACCCATCTGCACACTTCGGAGTCCAGTGCCTGTGCGAGAAGCACCGGGGCGGAAATGGCGCGGGCGTGTAAAGAGTACGGATATACCGGCATTTTTGTGACGGATCACAACTGGGGCGGAAACACCTGCGTGGACAGGAGTCTTTCATGGGATGCGTGGGTGGACCGGTTCTGTCTCGGATATGAACACGCGAAGGCGGAAGGGGATAAAATCGGGCTGGACGTCTTTTTCGGATACGAGGCAGGGTATGACGCCACAGAATTTCTGTTGTATGGGATTGATAAGGCGTGGATGAAGGCGCACCCGGAACTTCGGTCTGTATCCGTGGAAGAGCAGTACGAACTGGTGCATGAGGCGGGCGGATTGGTGATGCACGCCCATCCTTACAGGGAGGAGGCTTATATTCCTGAAGTGCGCCTTATGCCGGACTGGGTGGACGGCGTGGAGGGGTTCAACGCCGCGCACCACTGGTATTCCGGGACAATGAGGGATAAGACCGTTTTTGATAAGAGGGCTGTCGCCTACGCGAAGGCGCACGCCTTTCCCTTAAGCGCGGGATCGGATATTCACTCAACGAATCTGTTCGGGGGCGGCATGGCGTTTCGCAGGAGGCTGCGGTCGGCGGCGGATTACGTGCAGGCGGTTCTGGATGGCGAGGATTATGTGCTGACGGATGGGAAAGTGTGGTATGATAAGAAGGGAAACATTATTTCGATAGATTGAGATTGTGCAAATCGTATCATAATTTAGTATTGAGAAATATTATGGAATTACTTTAATGGTCGTAGGTGTAGCAGCGAAGCGGGAGGATTAATGGGGAAAAAAAGGTGTAAAAAAGCATTCGTTTGTATAGCAATTTTAGTTATGTTAACCGGGACGGTTACTGGCTGCGGTGACGGCGACGGGTTTGGCACGAAGGTGGTGCTGACCACGGGATTTGAGAAGGACGAGATCTTCCGGATCGAGACCAGCTCCTGCAAGCTGCCGGAGCTTATGGTGTACATGACCACGATTCAGAACCGCTATGAGAGTGTGTATGGGCAGGAAATCTGGGGGACGATCGCGGACGGCGTGACGCTTGAGGAAAATGTGAAAAATATCGCGCTGGCGCAGATTGCCCAGATTAAGACCATGAACCTGATGGCGGAGAAGTACGAGGTGGAACTGGACGAGGAGGAGCGCGCGCAGGCGGAGAATGCGGCGAAGGCGTATTATGACACGCTGGGGGAGCGGGAAATCGAGTTGATGGGCGTCAATGAAAAGACCATCAGATCGCTCTACACGGAGTTGGCGCGGGCGGAGAAGATGTACCAGTACACGATCAAGGACATTAACCCGGAGATCAGCGACGACGAGGCGCGCACCATTACCGTGCAGCACATTCTGATCAAGACTTACGCGCTGGACGGGACGGGAAAAAAGATCGAGTATACGGAGGAGGCAAAGCGGGACGCCTACAGAAGGGCGATTGAAGTGCTGGGACAGGCGAAGACGGACGAGGATTTCGACGCGCTCATCCGCAAGTACAGCGAGGACGATAAGGCGACGTATTCCTTCGGCAAAGGGGAGATGGAGGAGTCCTTTGAGACGGCTGCTTTCAATCTGGGAACCGGCGAGATCAGTGACGTGGTGGAGACGGAGTTCGGCTATCACATCATCAAGTGCATCAATACTTTTGACAGGGAGGAGACGGACGCAAACAAGATCAAGATCGTGGAGCAGAGACGTGAGGAGGCGTTCGGACAGGAGTACGACGCCTATGTGGCGACGCTGACCAGAAATCTGAACGAGGAGCTGTGGGACAATGTGAACTTTATCCATGACGGGGAAGTGACGACGCAGAATTTCTTTGAGGTGTATGCACAGTATTTCGGGAGCTGACCACTCCCGAAATGCACTATTCTGTTTCCCTGTCTATGTCGTTTTCCACCTGTCGGCTGATGATATCCAGAGATTCCAGCCAGTTATCCAAAACATTCATGGGTATTTCCTCATCGTCCTGATATATGGAAATCTTTGCCCCGGCATGACAAAGATCCGCGATCATCTGGCGAAAAAGCTTTTTTCTGTCAATTTCGTTTATATCTTCCAAAGCATCATAATATTCTAAGTCAAATCCCACCACAAAATCACCATGGACGATCCGCTGTTTAATCGTGCCGACGGACAGGGAAGCGTCAAATTTTCTGATGATTTTTATATAGCTGGCGACGGAATTGTCTTTCTCGATCTTTAACTGAATGATATCCATTTGTACGGTCCTTCGTGTTTTGGCTTTTTTTGACTGTCGGTAGCGTGTTTTTTTAATTAATATATTATCGTAATTAAATGGTATTTCGCGCGAAATATAAATTATCTCACGGGTGCCATCTGATCCGGAAATTCTTCCAGCGAATCCGCAAGCTTCTCCACAGTTTTGGAATCGTAATCCGTCTGGACGATTGCACCTGTGTCAACTTCCATACATAAAGCCAGATCCCTGTTGCTATAGATACCCATATGAAGATACTTTTTTCCGTTGGTCTCAAAGATACAAGCCCTTAAATCCCGCAAGATATCCCTGCAGTCGCTTATGGGGTCAAAATTTACGCTCTCTCCATGATAAAAGCCTTGCAGCTGCAGAAAATAGTAGGAATGATAAAACTCTTTTGCGGCATCGGGCAATACCAATTCCAGCTCCCTTTCTAAATCCGAAAAATCTGTTTGTTTATCCTTTTCTTTGTACATCCACTGAATATAGTCCTCCTCATCCGCTTCACCGTACCACAAGGAAGACTTTTCTTCTTCATCATATGGGACAACAGGATAAGTCCCTCTATAGTTTTTATAGCACGCAAAATACTTGTCCAAATATGTCTTTAAGCACTCTTTAACCATTGTTTCCTCCGTTCCGAAGCGTTTTAGCAATGAGAAACGTAAATCGGGTTTCAAGCTGTCACTGTCAAAGTTATTGAAATTATAGCATACAGACAGCGGAACCACAATGAAGTATCTTGCGGGATTTTAGAACTTCAGGGCGAAATGTCCGAGCATGGAACAGGCTTTACACTTTTTGGATTTTAGAAAAAGTTTATAATTCCCCAAACCCGCATAGAATGGGAAAAATCCGTAAATTATTAGCACTCACGGCTAATGAGTGCTAATTTCTTCTTGACTTCTTAATTCGGGCGTATTAAACTATCCACTAGATAGTCAACAACCCCGCAAAACAGGGTTTGTCCGGTTAAGGTGCGGGTGGAGGACACGCCGCATGGCAAGGTTTATGAGAGAAAGGAACGTGAGCAATTATGGCAGCGAAACATGGCAGTTTATCGATCAACAGCGACAATATTTTCCCGATTATCAAGAAGTGGCTGTATTCCGATCACGACATCTTTTTCAGGGAGCTGATCTCCAACGGATGCGACGCGATCACTAAGCTGAAAAAGCTGGATATGATGGGCGAGTACGCGCTGGCGGACGATTACAAGGCGAAGATTCAGGTCATTGTCAACCCGGAGGAAAAGACGTTACAATTTATCGACAACGGTATCGGCATGACGGCGGACGAGGTGGAGGAGTACATCAACCAGATCGCTTTCTCCGGCGCGACGGATTTTATTGAGAAATACAAGGACAAGGCGAATGAGGACCAGATTATCGGGCATTTCGGACTGGGCTTTTATTCGGCGTTCATGGTGGCGGACGAGGTGGAGATCGACACCCTGTCATGGCAGGACGGCGCGCAGGCGGTGCACTGGACATGCGACGGCGGCACGGAGTTCGACATGGAGGACGGAACCAGAACGGAAGTGGGTACGACGATCACCCTCCACATCAACGAGGACTGTCTGGAGTTCTGCAACGAATATAAGGCGAAAGAGGTCATCAAGAAATACTGTTCCTTTATGCCTACAGAAATCTGGCTTTCCAAGGCAAACACCACGGAGACCCAGATCATCAAGGAGGAGGAAAAGCTTCCTACCGATGAGGTCGTGGAGGAGATCAAGAAGGAGAAGGAGGAGGACGAGCAGAAGTTAAAGATCAAGAAGCGCCCGGAACTTCTCAACGAGACCCAGCCGCTCTGGGCGAAACATCCCAACGAGTGCACGAAGGAAGAGTATCTGGAGTTTTACCGCAAGGTCTTTCAGGATTACAAGGAGCCGCTGTTCTGGATTCATCTGAACATGGATTATCCGTTTAACATGAAGGGCATCCTCTACTTCCCGAAGATCAATATGGAGTACGAGTCCATTGAGGGAACCATTAAATTATATAACAATCAGGTATTTATCGCGGACAACATCAAGGAAGTGATTCCCGAGTTTCTGATGCTCCTAAAGGGTGTGATCGACTGTCCCGACCTGCCGCTCAACGTTTCAAGAAGCGCGCTGCAAAACGACGGTTTTGTGAAGAAAATCAGCGAGTACATCACAAAGAAGGTGGCGGACAAGCTGTCCGGCATGTGCAAGACCGAGAAGGAAGAGTATGAGAAATACTGGGATGATATCAGTCCCTTCATCAAGTTCGGATGCTTAAAGGATGACAAGTTCTGCGAGAAGATGACCGACTACATCCTGTTTAAGAATCTGGACGGTGTGTATATGACGCTGCCGGAATGTCTGGAGGTCAACAAGATCGACCCCGACGAGGCGGATGACGCTGAGAATGCCACAGCTGCTGACGGAAATGCGGAAACCGCAGGAGAGAGCGGCGGACAGGACGAGACGGACAGCGCAGCGGCAGATGAAAGCGTGGAGACAGAAGCTGTGGCGGTGGACGAAAACGGCGAGAAGGTGGAAGCCGAGGTCGTTGACGAGGCGGAAAAAGTGGACGGCGAAGTCCTTGACGAGAACGGCGAGCCTGTCGAGGAGGAGAAGAAAGAGAAAGTCATCTACTATGTGACTGACGAGAAGCAGCAGAGTCAGTACATCAACATGTTCAAGGCGGCGAAGATGGACGCGGTGGTGCTGACCCACAATATCGACCAGCCCTTCGTCTCCCAGATTGAGGCGAAGAACGAAGGCATTAAGTTCCAGCGTATCGACGCCGACCTGACGGACACCTTCAAGGCAAAGACGTCCAAGAAGGCGGAGAAGGAGATGGAGGAGCAGGCGGAAGAGATCGCCAAGCTGATGAAGAAAGTCCTCAAGAAGGATCAGATCAAGGTGAAGATCGAGAAGCTGAAGAACAAGAAGATTTCTTCCATGATCACGCTCTCCGAGGAGTCCCGCAGGATGCAGGACATGATGAAGATGTACTCCATGCCGGGTATGGATATGGGGATGTTCGGCAAGGAGGGGGAGACGCTAATTTTAAACGCGAACCATCCGCTCGTGCAGTACGTGCTGGAACATCAGGACGGCGAGAACGTGAAGATGATCTGTGAGCAGCTTTACGATCTGGCGCTGCTGCAGCAGGCGCCCCTTGAGCCGGAGGCTATGACCAAGTTTGTGGCGAGAAGCAATGAGATTATGATGATGCTGACGAAGTAAATAGCGTCGTATTGAGTCACAGCCAAGCTGTGACATGTAGACTGACCGTCCGGGAAGACAGGGATACCCGGACGGTCGTTTTTGTGTGCCTCCATTTCACACGCATCATTTATTTTGTTTAGAGAACTAAGAATATTCTAATTTTCATATATGGCAGCTACATCATGGATTCTGCGCTTCATTTTGTCACGAATGCTTAGCGGCTCCAGACACTCACATTTATCGCCAAAACCAAGAAGAAGATCGAAGTAGTATTCATTTTCTATAAACGGGAAATCGACAAGGTAATATTCGTCGCCATCGGGTGAAAAGTGTTCATAGGCACAATAATCAAGAACCCTGTCCATGATAGAGTTATGAATACGGATTTTTATTGGTGTCTGCATGGCATTCAGCGTTTCCGCAAAGTCTAAAACAGGTTTCCGATATTCCCGTGGTGTAAATTTTTCCTTTTCCATATGTAAATTTGATATGCGGGATAATCTGAATAAACGAAAATCATTTCGCATAAGGCAATATCCTTGAAAATACCAATGACCGCTTTTTAGAACAAGCTGGTACGGCTCCACTGTCCGTATAGTTTCCTTTCCGTGATGTGCTATGTATTCAAAGGAAACCAGTCTGCAATCCTCTAAAGCCGTTTTGATCATTTCCAAATATGATTGTGTGTTCTGGCTGCCAATCCAAGTGCTTAAATCGATACATATTTGATTGGTTTTCAATTCTATGTCATTTGCCTGATCGGCGGGGATAAAACTTTTGACCTTTGCAAGAGCGTTTATTACTTCATTTCCCCGTATCATGTCCGAAAGGCTTGAAAGTCCCATCAGGATAGCGGAAAGGTCGGCAGTAGAAAAAACATTTTTATCAATTTTGTATTTCGGCATAATTTCAAAGCCACCGCCCACTCCGGCTATGGAACGAATAGGAATGCCTGCCATGTTGATTGTATCTATATCCCGGTAAATTGTGCGGGGAGATACTTCAAACATATCCGCCAATTCCTGCGCCCCTATCCGCTCCTTATCAAGAAGCACCATAATAATGCTGACGAGTCTGTCAATTTTCATCCTGAGCCGTCTTTCAAAATTAGATTTTCTACTTATTGTAGCCATAATGTTGTCAACAATTACATGATACGATAGAACGGCAGACAGATCAATGGAGCAATGGAAACGGAGGAAATTTATGTTTACAATCTATGTTTATGTTCTTGAAACTTTAGCCGACTGGGAATTAGGTTATGTTATTTCAGAATTGCATTCCGGGCGGTTTTTCAAAAAGGACGCTGCGCGTGTATCGCTTAAAACTGTCAGTTATTCAAAAGAACCAATCCATACAATGGGAGGGCTGGCAGTCATCCCCGATTGTCTGATCGATGATATGGTTGTAAGCGAAACAAGCGTATTGTTATTACCGGGTGCGGATACATGGAATGACCACAGACATGGCGCAATCATTGAAAAGGCAGGTGAATTTCTCGATATAGGAGCTACGGTTGGGGGAATTTGCGGGGCTACCGCCGCACTTGCTAATTATGGATTGCTGGATAATCGTCGGCATACCAGCAATGGACGGGGGTTTCTTGAAATGTTTTCCCCTGCTTATAAGGGACAGCGTTTCTATATTGACGAGCTATCTGTAGCAGATCATAACCTTATTACTGCAAATTCTGCTGGTTCCCTGCTGTGGGCAAAACAAATCATTGCGCGTCTAGGCGTTTTTCGACCAGATACACTGGAATTTTGGTATGCGTATTTTAATACCGGGAAAGAGGAATCGTTCTTTGCCCTTATGGGCAGTCTGCAAGGAAAAGCTTTCTGAACCGCCCAAATGGGGATATGGGGAACTGCAAAGCGGGATTGACTGCTCAGAATAAAAATTTGATTTCTTTCCTCAACGATGATATACAGCTGATATGGTGATTTCCTTTGACGCCCCTGTTTCGTATACTTATCCCATCCAGAAGAATCAATTCATATTGGATGAAACCGGTAAGGATCCTTTTGTAAAATGGTGCATTGATAATAAGGAAAATGCCGTCGAAGCATTTCATTTCAGCAGGGATGCTGCTATGAAGCTATAACGAGAGGAGATAGAATTGTTGACGGAATTACCACAGTCTATTTCCTTCAGCATCGGCCATTGTCTGTTTTCTATGGTGACATAAACGGCAAAAGTATTTTTGACGCGCTGTTCAACTTTATTTTGATGGCAATGATGCAACAAGAGTGGCTTGCCTGTTTGAAAAAAGAATGATATAATAATATCTAAAGTATTTTAGAAAACAATAAACAAGGGGCGGGCAAACGAATGAGAAAACGGATTTACAAATGGAAAAGAGCAGCCGTGTGCGGCTTATGTGCGGCGGTTATGGTGGGCGCTGTAGCTTGCGGGCAGGGTGCGGGACAAAGCGGCTCGGGGACGGACGGCGCGCAGGGCGGACAGACAGGCGCTGGCACGGACAAGGCAGCAGACGAAAACGGTCTGGCGGCAGTTGACGGGATCGCGTATCAAGTCAATATGGATATCAGCGGTCTGGACGACAGCCATCGGATTTCCGACACCCTTTTCGGGCTTTTTCTGGAGGACATTAACTATGCCGTGGACGGCGGCATGTACGCGGAGATGGTGAAGAACCGCTCCTTCGAGTATGGCATGGAGGCGAGAGACGCACAACTTCATGGCTGGGAAGTGACTGGCGAGGCAGTCGAGTTTTCTGTGAAGGACGGGAGCGCGGACGGCACGGCGCTCAACGGGAACAATCCGCAGTATGCGGTGGTACATAATACGGGGACTTCTTCGGCGAAACCGCACGAGGGCATCCGAAACGGCGGCTTTGTGGAAGGCATGTCGATTGTACAGGGAGCCTCCTACGATCTGTCTTTTTACTGTAAGTCTGAGGACGGCTCGGTGGACGCGGTGACGGTGAGTCTCTGCAATGAGGACGGGACGGTTTACGCGGAGCAGACCATAGAGGGCATCACCGGGGAATGGCAGAAGTTTGAGGCGACGATCACGCCGGATGCGACGGAGAACAGGCATGTCTGTCTCGCGGTGGAGATTCCCGCGGGGACGGCATGTTTTGATATGGTTTCCCTGATGCCGCAGGACACCTATAAGGGACTGCCTGTCCGCAAGGATTTCGGGGAGTATCTGGAGGCTTTAAATCCGACGTTTTTACGTTTCCCCGGTGGCTGTGTGATTGAGGGACGGGACGAGGAGAGTATTTACAGCTGGAAAGATTCCATCGGGGACGGGCTCGCTTTTGAGATGAACGGGAAGACAACGGTGGGAGATGTGGCGGTACGCCCGCAGGGCAAGAGCATCTGGCAGGGCTCCAAAGCGCATCCCTATTATACGACTTACGGGCTGGGCTTTTACGAGTATTTTGCGTTTTGCGAAGCCCTCGGCTGTATGCCTGTGCCTGTTTTGAATGCGGGCATGACCTGTGAGATACAGAGCCCTTTCTATCAAGTGTACAGCATCACGGACGAGGCGTTTAAGCAGTACGTGCAGGATGCCCTTGATCTGGTGGAGTTCTGTAAGGGGGACGGCAGTACCAAGTGGGGCGCGGTGCGCATTGCCATGGGACATGAAGCGCCTTTTGACCTGAAATATATCGGCATCGGCAATGAACAGTGGCAGAGCGAGTACCACCAGCACTACAGACAGTTTGTGAAGGCGTTTGAGGAAGCGGCGGCGGCTGACCCCGCGCTTTACGGGGATGTGGAGCTGATCGTGGCGAACGGTACGGCGTCGGACAGCACAGAGGGATGGGCTTATCTGGCGCAGAACCCGGACCAGATTACGACACTGGTGGACGAGCACTATTACCAGACGCCGGAGTGGTTCCTTGCCAATACGGACCGATATGACAGTTACAACAGGGACTTGCAGGCGAAGGTGTTCCTCGGCGAGTACGCGGCGAAGGCAAATACGCTGGATGCGGCTCTCGCGGAAGCGGCGTACATGACGGGGCTTGAGAAGAACGGGGATGTGGTGGAGATGGCGTGTTACGCGCCGCTTTTCTCCCATGAAAAACTGAACCAGTGGGTGCCGGATCTGATTTTCTATTCCAATGACAGCATTTTCGGGACGGTCAATTACTATGTGCAGCAGATGTACGGGAACAATGCGGGGCAGTACAGTCTGGAGACAACACTGACTGGCGCGCCGGAACAGACCCTCTATGAGTCGGCGGTGGATGCGGACGGGGATGTGATCCTTAAACTTGTGAATGTGTCGCAGGAAGAGCAGACCGTGCATGTACTGCTTACGGGCAGGGAGATGGCGAGTTTCCTGCCGGAGGCGGATGTGACGGTGCTTGCGGGGGATGACCCGAAAGCGGCGAACAGCTTTAAAGATATGGCGGTGACGCCGCAGGAGGGCAAGCTGGCGGTATCGGAGAACTTTGAGTACAAAGCGCCCGCCAATTCGCTGACGGTGATACGTCTTGTGTCACTGAAAGACTGAGCCGTTTTCTCCTGCGTTTCCGGCAGGGTGTATGGGGTGTGAAAAACGGCATTTTTCATTTCGGTTTGAGGCATAGCAGATGTGATATGTTGTGAACCGTAGATGTAAACATTTCCGTAAAAAGCCGTATTTTAGCGGAAATGCACATCTGCAAAAATACAACATATGCGGCTGGCTCATTTGTGGTGAATGGAAACTTGCAGATGTTGTGGTAAAGGAAGAAGGCGATTACCTGGTTGCCGACCTCAAACTTTCGGATACAACGGAATATCAGATTGGAAAGTATGGAAGGATGAGGCAGTGTTTTTTGAAGGAGAATCACGGGAGCATCTACTCGTATATGATCTTGTCGGAAACCTTATGGAGGCATCTTGCGGAGATTGATGAAGAATGTAATGAGAAGATGAACAGCATCATCTGCGCCTCATGCTACGGAGCGGTCAAGGGGGAACAAAGTTCCCCCATTGCATTAAAAATGCCAATGGCGGTATTGTGAAAAAGCTGTTGACGGAAACACTGATAGGTGCTAACATATTTTATAGAAAAAGGTGTTACCGTAAAGCAACGGTTCGCCTCAGTTTATAAGGTTCAAGAAAGCAACCTAACTTTGGTCAGGGCGGTTGCTTTTTTGATGTCTTTTATTTCTTCCGGTCTGCCGGATACTGATCACTGTGACGATGATGCTGATGACCGTCACTACAATACCGGCAAGTTCCAAAATCATTCCGAACACCAATAGTGCTTACCTTCCGCTTGATTTTCCATATGTATCCCCTCCTTTGATACAGGAAGCTCTCAAAATGTACTCATTTTGGCAAAAGGCGAACCGCTACCCGGTTTGGTAACACCCACATATATTCTAACATAGTGACAGCGTTATGCAAGATATGGCAGTAAACAAAATACTATTTTTTCGTTTTTTTCTTTTCCCTTGATCTGTAAACATTAAACTGGTTTTTGCACCTTTGGCTGCAAAACTCATTTCCCTTCCTGCTTGCGGTAAAGGCTCTGCTACAATGTATGCACATACGCATATCACTCTCCTTATCCGTGAGCATGAAGGAGAAGCACATCTGCGCCATGACGAGCAGGGAATGGAAATCCCATACGATAACGGACGAATCCTTTTCAAGCGCGATCCGGTAAGTCGGGGATATGCCGCCGAAAGCGGAAATGCCCTGACGGTACAGGCTGCGTGTCTGCTCATCAATCGTATCATAATCCGTGTAATAAAGGAAACTCGTCACAAAGGTAAAGGCGAGGTCGGTAAATTCTTTCACGATCCAATCGTATCTTTCCGCATATTCCTTTTGCAGTTCCATTGCCACAGCCTGCAGCGCATTTCCCATAGCCATTGTGATCGCAATACCCTCACGGTCAGTCACAGACCATCCTGACTCCATACCCCTCTTTCTGAAATCCGGCTTGTCAAAAGGATAGAAATAGGAAAGATAGTCCTCTGTAGGGAGGGATTCTTCCTTTTATCAGGCAACAAGACAGCGTGGGAATTACCAGACCATGTGTGATTTTGAAACCCCTTACAACTGGACGAGCGGCTCCGTCGTGCGGATACTGGAAAGACCGGAGTATATGGGCGATACCGTAAATTTCCGCAGCCACAAGGAATCCTATAAGGATAAGAAAGCTGTTAAGAATAACAGTGATGAGATACTTGTTTTTTAGGATACCCATGAACCAATCGTAGACCGCAGGACATGGTATATGGTGCAGGAATTAAGAAAGACGGTGCGGAGAGTGGATACCAGTGGGGAAGGAAACCTGCTGACCGGAAAGCTCTACTGTGCGGACTGCGGCGGAAAAATGCACTACCGCAGAAGCACGACAAGGGCGGCAAGAGACTGGAGGGGTATCCCGAACGGCGGGACAGAGCGCACATCCGCAGGCTTTAACTGCGGCACTTACAACAGCAGCAGGAAGCAGTATAAGCAGGTGTGCTTTTCCCATTCCATAAAAGAGGACACGGTAAAGCAGCTTATCCTTGAAACGATACGGTATGCCTTAAAAAGTGTCCGCATGGACGAGGCGGCGTTTATAAAAAAATGCGGAGCGCATCAGAGGTTAGGGATAAAGGAGAGGTCAAAAAATTGAAAGCAGACTTTTCTGAAAAAGAGAAACGTTTTGCAGACCTTGACCTGCTGATTAAAAAAGTGTATGCGGACAATGCAATGGGGAAGCTGCCGGACAGACGGTATGAAATGCTTTCTTCCGATTATGAGAAGGAACAGCAGGAGCTTGAAATCTCCATGCAGGAAATCAGGGAAAAATTTGCGCAGTTTGAGGACGATACAGACAGGACGGAGGAATTTCTCTCCCTTGTCCATAAGTACACCGACATTCAGGAACTTACGCCTGCCATTGTCAACGAATTTGTGGACAGGGTTCTGGTACACAAGTATAGAAGAAACGGACGGCGATCGTGTGCAGGAGATTGAAATTTTTCTTAACTATATCGGCAGGGTGGAGCTTCCGGCGCAGGAACTTTCCGGGGAAGAAATGGCGGAGGAAGAAAAAAAACGGAAATGCCGCCAGTACAGAAGGGAATACAGTATACGATTTCAGTTTGTGAAGAACTTGGCAGCTCTAAGATTATCGAAAGCAGGACGAGAAAGGAGTTGCGGCTATGTGTAAGATTATGGAAGATATGAGGAATGAAGCGGCATTAGATAATGCAAGGGAAACAGTAAGAAGAATGATTAAAGACGGAGAACTTTCTCTTGAAAAGATTGCACGTTATGTTCCTGAACTATCAATGGAGGAATTAAAGGAAATTGAAGCCGAAGTCATGCAGTTAGCATAATCAACAACATAATTTAATATCAATAAAACAACGTAAAGGCGCATGGAACAGTAAATTGTAAGCCATGCGTCTTTTTTCATGCGTGCTTGCACGCATTGCCAAACAAGGAGGACTATGAGCGACAACATTCAGACCAACACCACAGGGCGATATCACGCGCCAGCAGGTGGGCGCCATCGTGAACGCCGCCAACGCGCAGATGCTCGGCTGTTTCATCCCATGTCACAGATGTATCGACAATGCGATCCACAGCGCGGCGGGGATGTAGCTTCGGGAGGCGTGCAGATCGCGGTGAAAACCGTGACGGATTTTTTGAGAGAGCACGGCGATGCGGTGGACAGAGTGATATGCAACGTGTTTAAGGACAGTGACCGGGAGATATACGAGGAGATATTTCGGTCATTATCATTATAATATAGGCTGTGAATCTGCAAGAAGTCCCGCAAGCGCATCCTGTCCATCCAGATAGGAGGACGCCGCTTCCCGGTAAAGACTTTGATAAAAGCAAACGGCAGCCTGCCGTCTCTCCTCTGCCAGTGAGGCGGCTTTTTCCGTGTAAAAGCGGTCATAGAGATGTTCCAGTTTATATTTGTATTCCTGAAAAAAGGAGGGCGCGTCGTCGCCTGCCCCGTCCGACACCGTGCCGTCCGGCAGGAGGGAGTACAGCGGCTCAGAGACAATGCCCTTGTAAATCAAAGTGCGCGCAATCCCCATGGCGCCGGTCACGTCCAGCTTGTCCGCGTCAAACAGAATCTTTGCCTCGGGACTTTGGGGCTGGTTATTTTCGCGGTAGCGGTGGGTCTTGATACATTGTCTGACCTGCTCTGCGTATTCGGGATCAAAGCCGTGTTCTGTCAGAAACAGAAATGCCTTTTCGCTTCCCACTGCCGCATGGCAGAGGGCAGGGTTTTCAAACTGTTCTTTCCGCCCGATATCGTGCAGCAGACAGGCGGCGATCAGGACGTCGTAATCCACATCTTTCAATGTTTCAGCGATTTCCAGCGCATAATACAGAACGCGGTAGACATGCTCCTTGTCGTGGGCGCTGTCATCCATGCAGGACAGCATATAGTTTTCCAGTAAAGAGTAGGTTTCTCTGGTCATGTCCGCTCCTTGCCGTACAGGCGTAAAAATTGTTTTAATTATATCATATGGGAAACATTAAAACAATGAGCAGCGTCAGTTACAATAGGAGGGGCAATGGAGAAATGCAAAAGGAAAAGGGACACATAGTTGGGAGTGTCCCATATTCCAAGGATAAGCAGGGAAAGAATGTCTCACCCCGGCTCCGAGATTCTGCTCACAGCCACGTAAACTTCTGAAATCTTATACCAGGTCGGGTAGTCCACGATCCCGTTCGGAGGCAGATTGAAGACGCTCTGGAAGACCCTGACTGCCTCAGCAGTGCGGGGGCCGTAGACACCGTCCGGGGTAACGCGGGGAATGGCGGGGTAATTCTGGGCGATGCGGTTTAACTGTTGCTGGATCTGCAGTACCTTATCCCCGGAAGCGCCGATGTTCAGGTTGTAACCGGGCCACGAGGAGGGGACGCCGGAGACTGCCACGGCGGTGTTGATATACATGTCGCTGCCGTAGTAGTAGCGGATGATCTGGATCGGGGAGTAGCCCTCGTCCCCAAGATACTTGGAGCCCCACTGGCTTAAGCCGTTGCAGGTCACATTCCTGCCGTCGCAGTAGGAGGTGAAGATGGGCTGGCGCACGCCGGGACGGGAGAGATAGTTGGCAAAAATGGAGTCCACCAGTCTGTCGATATTTTTATAAATGTTTCGTCCGCGGATCCATTTCTGGTCGTAGGCGGTGGAGGAAGTGATCGTAAAGTTATAGCCTTTGTTCCGATACCACTCGGTGTAGACACGGTTTAAGGTAAAGGACATAATCGCCAGCGTGTTCGCGTAGATGGCGCTTTCCGGCCAGGTGGCGTAGATCTCGGAGGACACCACGTTCTTGATATAATCCCGGTAACGCACATAGTAATTGGGGGCGGTGGAATCGTTTGGTACGCCGTCGTGCACGATGATGAACTCGGGAATCACCACGCGGCTTAGGACGATCTCGCCGGATTCATCCATGGGCTTGATCTCGTCCTCGGGGATCTTGGGCGGATAGTCGCCGTAGAGGGTATGGTCGGGGATGGCAATGATCTCCTCCGTGTCCCCGCTCATTTCCGTCGGCGTCATCTCAATGTTCTGGACGGCGGTCACGTCCGGCAGCACTTCCACGCCCGAGACGATGACAGGCTCATAGCCGGGGGCGTTCACGGAGAGGGTGTACTCCGAGTAGGGCATGGGGGAGTTGGGGGTCAGACTGTACTGTAAGGGCGGCGTTTTCAGGTCCACCGTGTCTGTCTGCCCGGAAGAGTTTGTCGTCAGCGTCTCCAGTGTGGAATCCGGCTCGCCGGTAAAGGAAATGGTAATCGTTGCGTTTTCTATCGGGATCAGTCCCACGTTTGCGGTGACGTTGATTTGCAGTCTGCCGACCGTATCAGTTCCTGTCGCCTCGTTTTCCTCGGTCTGTGTATACAGCAAAGTTGCATCTTTTTTGATTTCATCCATCTTGCTACCTCATATCTGACAGGTATATGCTCTTACGGTTAGCATATGCGGGAAAGGGATTTTTCGTGTATGGGATTGCCGTTTTGTTGTTTCCTGCCCGGACCTTGACAAAATGAGCAGAGTTCTTTAAAATGAAACAAGATTCATTTTTATTTTAGAAGGTCAAAGGCTCTGACAGGGAGGGAACGATGCCAAAGGTCACGGAAGAATACATTGCGGGCAAAAAGAAAAGGATAACGGACGCGGCATATGAGATGTGTCTGCGAAAAACAGTCAGCACGGTCACCATGCAGGATATCATTGACAGGGCAGGCTTAAGTCAGGGCGGCATCTACCGCTTTTATAAAGATATCGATGAAATACTTGCGGATATGATCAGACAGATGCGGGAGCGGGTCAGCATCAAGGGAAAAATCGATGAGATTCTTGAGCAGAAAGATGAGCTGCCGCCGCGGGAGATTACGAACCTGTTGTTTGCGATGCTGGCGGACTTTATGGAAAGCGAGCTGATGGGCATTGAGAAGATTGATTTTGAACTCTCGGTGCTTGCCATGAATATGCCCCAAAGGATCGAAAAGATCATGGGCGGTCTCCCGGAAGTGGGAAATATGGAATATCTGACCAGACGCACCATGGAATATTTCCGGGAGCAGGCTGTGCGGGGCAGAATCCATCCGAGTGTAAAGGCGGAGGAGCTGTTTGCGTTTATCTCCTCCGCCTATGACGGCATTCAGATGACGTGCATTGTAAACAACTGTTACCGGCAGGAAAGGAATCCGCTTGCAGATCTGTATCAGCCGCGGGTTTTGCTGAAGACGCTGGCGCGGACGGTTAACAATCTGATTGGGGCGGACGGAGAGGACGAGGAGGATTCACTATGAAAACAGAAAAGCAATACACAGAAGAATACGTGCGCATCGGGGGAATAGAACAGTATCTGCTGCACTACCGCTCTAAGCCAGAGGACCCAATCCTGCTCTTCATCCATGGCGGACCGGGGCAGACGGAGAGTTTCTTTGCTTTTCTAGTGGAGGAATACGCAGAGCGCGATTACAATATCGTCTATTATGACCAGCGCGGCGCAGGGAAAACGTGGTTGAAAAATAAAAAGAGCAGACCCGACATGGAGATCTTAAAGAGGGATCTTCTGGAGATCGTGCTGTACATGAAAAAGCAGTATGTGAAAGAAAAGATCGGCATTGTAGGGCATTCCTGGGGCAGCGTTCTCGGGAGCATGTTCGCCCTGGAGCACCCGGAACATACGCTGTGCTACATCGGCTGCGGGCAGGTCATCAATATTGTGGAAAACGAGCGCACCGGCTACGAGATCCTCAAAGAGGCGATCGGGAAAGGCGGGAATAAACGGGATCAAAAGAAGCTGGAAAAGATCGGTGTGTATCCGCCGCCACAGTTTGACTTAAAGGCTTACCGCAAGATGGGACAGATTCGCAGGCTGCAGGGGAAGTACAGACTGGCGCAGGATTTTGACAGGACAGTCATCGATCTGTGGCGTCGTTCTCCCGTCACGGGAGTGAGAGACCTCATCCCGTTTGTGACAGGTGTGTCAGTTAATATGCAGCTGATGCGGGAACTGATGACCTATGATCTGCGGAAAAAGGGAAGCAGTTATCAGGTTCCTGTCTACTATGTGCTCGGGGAGAAGGACAGCCAGACGCCGGTCGGGATCAGTATAACGTATCTTGAAACCGTGCAGGCGCCTGACAAGAAACTTTATCTGATATCTGATGCGGGTCATGCGCCGATGATCGACAATGTGGAGGACTATCGGAAAGCGGTGCGGGAGATCGTCCGCCGTGTGCACCCATAATGAGGGTTGCACATGCCACCCCGAAAATGATATACTATCGGTATGATTGTGGATGAGATTTTAGAAGGCAAATTTCATACCGATGACGGTCCGCTGGAGTTTTCCTGCCCGCGCGTTACGCTGTCCCTTCAGGCAGACATGGTCTGTGAGGGGTCTTTTTTCGTGTACGGGCCGGAGGGGGCGGTGACGGAGGGGTCAGTGACATCCTCTGATCTTCGGATGACCTGTGTCACGAAGCGCTTCGGCGGCAGCGAGGACGAAATTCTCTACCGCTTTGATGCGGCGGGGATGGAGACGGGACAGGAGGTTTCCGGCTCGTTTTGCGTTGTGTCGAACAGGGGGGAGTATGAACTGCCTTTTCAGGTGAAGGTGCTTTCGGATGAGATTGACTCAAGTCTCGGGGAAATCCGAAACCTTTTTCACTTTACGAATCTGGCGAGAAGCAACTGGGCGGAGGCGGTTTCGCTCTTTTATGATCCCTGTTTCAAAAAGGTGTTTACGGGGCATGACAGGCAATATCTGGCGGCTTACAAAGGGCTTTGTGCGGTGTCTGGAAACGAGCACAATGTGGAGGAGTTCCTGCAGGAAATCCACAAGAAAAAGCCGGTGGAGTTTTTCCCCGAGGAAAGCGAGATACGGCTGGAGGATCCGGCGGGGGACGCGCGGTATGCCCTCGTCATAAACAGGAACGGCTGGGGGTATACGAGACTGCGGTTCCAGACGGAAGGGGATTTTCTGAAGCTGCAGGAGGAGTCGGCGGATGAGAGTTCCTTTGCGGACAATATTTACCGGCTTTATTATGGAATAGATATGGAAAAGCTGCACAGCGGCATAAACTTGGGCGCGATTGTGCTTTTGCGGGAGAACGGGTCGGTGCGGATTCCTGTCACCGTAATGCAGTGTGTGCCCGGTGTCAGGGCGCTTGGTGCAAAACGGGAAAAGAAACAGCTCACGGTGCAGCTTATGGAATACTATCAGGCGCACCGCTTAAAGAAGATCGGGACGGGTACATGGCTTGCGGAGACGGGGAAGCTCCTGACCCGCATGGAGCAGCTTGACGATAAGGACATCGCCGTAAAACTGTTCCGGGGACAGCTTTTGATGTCGCAGGAGCGGGGCAACGAGGCGAAATGGCAGATAGAGAAACTGCGGGAGCGGATGAATGCCATACGGGAAGAGGATCCGGCGCTCTGGTGCTATTATCTGTATCTGACGACACTGATCAGCGAGGATGATTCCTACGTGGACGAGGTGGCGGAGACGGTTTCGCGGATTTACAGCCGGAGAAAGGGAGACTGGCGGATCGCGTGGCTGTTACTTTACCTGTCGGAAGAGTATGTGGAGAGCGTCTCCCGCAGGTGGCTGCTTTTGGAGGATCTGTTCATTCATCACTGTACTTCTCCGATGATTTATATTGAGGCGTGGAACATTCTCTGCATGAATCCGGCAATGCTTCGCAAACTGGATCTCTTTGAGGAGCAGGTGCTGACTTATGCGGTCAAAAACGGCGTCATGCAGGAGGAAATCCTTCTGCAGGTGGTGTACCTTGCCGGGCAGAATCGGGGGTATTCCGAGGGGATATTCCGCATTCTGAAAGGCTGCTATGCGCTGATTCCCCACAAGGAAGTCCTGCACGAAATCTGTAGTCTGCTGATTAAGGGAAACCGCAGCGGGGAGGCATACTTTCCGTGGTTTCGCGCAGGGGTGGAGGAGAATCTGCGCATCACCAGACTTTATGAATATTATATGATGTCACTCCCCAAGGATTTTGACGGGGAGCTGCCCAAAATGGTGCTTCTGTATTTTGCCTATCGAAGTGATCTGCACTATGAGATCACGGCTTATCTCTATGCCTATATATACAGACGCCGGGCGGAGTTGGCGGATATTTATGTAAACTACATGACGGTTATGGAGCGATTTGTGCTGGAACAGATCGGCAGGGGCAGGATCAACAGGGATCTTGCTTATCTCTACGAAAAAATACTGACCTTTTCCATGATCGACGAACAGACCGCACGGTCGCTCGTATCCCTGCTTTTTATGCGGGAGGTCAGGACGGAGGCGGAGAACGCAAAAGAAGTGCTGCTCGCCTATGCCTGCCGGTCGGATATCAAGCGTTTTCCGATAACGGACGGCAGGGCGTTTGTGCCGGTCTACGACAATGACTGCCGGGTGTTTTTAGGGGACGGTGAGGGGAACTTTTTTACGGAGGGCATGGCGTACACCGTGGAGGCGTTGATGAAACCGACGCGCCTTGCGCCGATGATTGCGCCCTTTGTGAGAAATCATCTGGGCTATGCGGTTTACGCCTGCTATGCGAGACAGCATACGTTTGTGGTGCAGGAGGACAACGCGGATCTCTTTGCGCTGCTTTCCTCGTCGGAGCGGATTGAGGAAGAGGAAAAGAAGAAAATCTATCCCATGGTGGTAGACTTTTATCACGAAAGAGACAGAATGCGGGAACTGGATGAGTATCTGCTAACCTTGCACCCGGAGGATGTGAGCCGGCATGACAGGGGAAAGATCGTCCGTTTTCTCGTGAGCCGGGGGATGTATGAGAAGGCTGTCGAGTGGGTCAGACGTTTCGGACCGTACGACGTGGACGCGAAAACGCTGCTAAAGCTTGGCAGCAGGCTTCTGGATCTGACGGAGACGGAAGACGATCCGCTGCTCACAGGGACGCTTCTCTATGTGGTGCAGAAGGGAAAATACGACGACAACGTGCTCGACTATCTGGTGAAGTGGTTTGCCGGGAGCATCGGCCAGATGCGGGATATATGGAAACTGGCGGATTCTTTCGGTGTGGATACTTACAGGCTTTGCGAGCGGATGCTTGTACAGATGTTATATACGGGCGTGCGGGTAAAGGAACAGCTGGAAATCTTACGTGCCTACACGAAGAGCGGCGGCAGCGAGCGGATCAGGGCGGCGTTTGTATCGGCGTGCTGTTATGATGACGTGGTGAAGGAAAAGCCTGCGGACCCTTATGTGTTCGAGAGTGTGCGGCAGCTTTATCAGGAGGAAGCGCCCCTGCATCTGGTCTGCCGGATCGCTTATCTGCGCTGCTTTGCGGACCGGGAACGGGATGCGGAAGTGCAGAAACTGTGCGCCGTCTTTCTGGAGTCGCTTCTCGCGCAGGGGATTGTGATGCCTTTCTATCGGAAGTATTTCGGCTGTGTGCCGCAGCTTGGCGCTTATCTGGACAAGACCATGGTGGAGTATCGGACGACCTCCGGCGCCCGGGTGATGATCCACTATATGATTCAGGAGGAAGGCGCAGCCGGGGAGGAGTACACCCACGAGGAGATGCGCGATATGTTCGGCGGCATCTGTGTCAGCGATTTTATCCTGTTTTTTGGGGAACAGCTCAAGTATTATATCACGGAGGAATCGGAGAACGGGGAACAGCTTGTGGTGAGCGATGTGATCCAGAAGGGGGAAGCCGGGGAGGATATCTCCGAGGGAAGATTCATTGTATTGAACGATATTATGATAGGAAAGACCCTGCATGATTACGATACGGTGAATGATCTGCTGGCGGCGTATTTCAGGCAGGATCACATGGTGGAGCAGATCTTCACGGTAAGATAGAGGAAATGGTTTATGTTTCTAGGTACGAAAGAGGACGACAAACCGCATAGGGGAAGTGTATTTGTGGGGTATGATCTGGGGGAGAGGTATACCCAGATCAGTTATTGTCTCTTTGGTGAGAGCGATGTGGAGACGGTTGCGCCGGTGGTGGGGACGAAACAGTACAACATCCCTTTTATGTTATGTAAACGAAAAGGGACAAACCAGTGGCTGTACGGCAAGGAAGCGGTTAAGAGCGCCGGAGAGGAAACCATGTGCCCGGTGGATGACATTCTGAATCTGGCAAAAAAAGGGACGGAGATTGAACTGGACGGGGAGACCTATGACCCGGTGGCGCTTCTGACTCTCTTTGTCAGAAAAAGTCTGGGGCTTATGAGTTTTATTGTCCCGGTGGAGCACATCGGCGCCCTGTTGTTCACGGTGGACCGGATGGACGACCGCATGGTGGATATTCTTCTGCAGGTGGCGGCAAACCTGCAGGTTAAGACGGAACATATTTATTTCCAGAACCATACGGAGAGCCTTTACTCCTTTATGTTGTATCAGCCCTCGGAGCTGTGGGCGTATCAGGTGGTGGTCTGCGAGCACGACGGCAGATATTTAAAGACATACCGCATGGAGTGCAACAAGAGGACCACGCCCATTGTGGCGCTGATCGAGGAGGCGGGATACGAGACGGTTGTGGTGCCCGAGGAAACGGAGGAGGAGACTGTGAAGGAGGACGCCTTCCGGGTGGCGGACGAGCGGTTCCTCGGGATTCTGGAAAGGCTCTGCGAAGGGCGGATCGTCTCTTCTGCGTATCTTCTGGGAGACGGTTTCAGAGAGGAGTGGCATAAAAAATCGCTGCAGTTTCTCTGCCGGAACAGGCGCGTGTTTCAGGGCAACAACCTCTACAGCCGGGGAGCGGTCTACAGTCTTTTGGAGAAGTTTGACGCTTCTGAGGCGGGAAAGACCCATATCTTTCTCGGGGAAGATAAACTGAAGGCAAACATCGGTATGCGGGTGCTGCGGCAGGGAAAGGAATCCTACTATGCGCTTTTGGATGCCGGGGAAAACTGGTACGAGCTGCACAAGTCCTGTGAGATTTTTCTTGGCAGGGAAAAGGAAGTTTCCTTCGTGATCACACCGCTTAACGGGAAAAATGTGGAGACAAAGACGATTCCCCTTGCGGGGACGAGGGAGACAGGCGCGCCTTTTACCAGATACGCGCTGGATGTGGCGATGGCATCCGCGGATACGGTACAGGTGTCGGTGACGGATCTGGGTCTGGGCGAGTTTTTCCCCGCGTCGGGACAGAAGTGGGAGGAATCGTTTCAGATTATTTAGGAAAATGCAGTCGGCGGGGGAAACACTTTGTCAGGCGTTTACCGAAGCGATGAGGGACGAAGAAGATGGACGGTCAGATGATTCTGGGAACAGGCAGACGGGCGGAAAACCCCTACTATATGGAAAGGTTTTATGTAAACCTATATTCGGTGGAAGAACTGTGCTTTCTCTTTGTGGACAGGGCGGAACTTCTGGACGCGGAGATCATGCAGCGCGGCATGGTCAGATGGCTGGAGGAGGAGTGTGGCTTAAGCGATCTGGCGCACACGCTGGATGCGCTGCTGAACAGGCGTGGCTCCACGGCGGCTTATGTGGGCGCGGTTTTAGAGTATGTGAACATTTACCCGGCGGACGTGACAGACAGGACGGAAGAGATCGTGCGTGGCAACGACGGCTTAAGTCCCTATGAGCGGCAGAAGGCGAAGGCGGACTATCTTCTCGGGGAGAGGCGGTATCTGGCGGCGCTGCAGCAGTACCAGAGTCTGGCGGCGGAAGTGCCGGGGAATGAAAAGCTGCTTCTGGCAAGGCTCTATCATAATATGGGCGTGGCGTGCGCGGGCATGTTTCTCTACGGACAGGCGGCGGACTGGTTTATGAAATCCTATCAGACAGACGGGAAAAAAGAGGGGCTTAAGATGTATCTGGCGGCGCTGCGTATGGGGCAGCAGGAGAATGCGTATATTGATTATATCGCGGCGCATCCCGAGTACCATGAGCTGTCTCTGGAGGTGGAGCGGATGGTGAAGCGGGCAGAAGGTTCTTTCGAGGGAACGGATGAAAACCGGATGCTCGTCACCTATCAGGTAATGAAGGAGGAGGGCGCGGGCGCGCTTGGCAGCTCCACGCCTTATTATGAAGAGATCGGGAAACTGACGGCGGGGCTTAAAGAAAGCTACCGCAGAAGTATGAGGTAGGACTTGGAGGAGAAAAATGGGCTTTATTAAGAGACTGCTTGACAGGTTCCGCAGGGATTACGACGAGTATGATGAGGAAGAGTGGGATGATGAGGAGTCCTCGCGGGAGATAGATTTTGACAACAAGGAACAGCGAAGCGACTATGTGAAAAACTGTCTGGAAAAGATCGCGGACGCCACGAAGGAACTGGAGAATCTGAACTTTGAGTACAATATGGTCACTTCCTACCTGAAAGATATGGAGGAGATCGAGGCGCTGCCCCCGGAGGAGAGCGACCAGCTCAAGGACTGTGCGAAGCGGGTGTCTCTTCTGCAGGAGCGGAAGACAGATTTCATGGGACGTCCCCGCCGGATCACGGATGAGAAGTACCGCATGGTGGAGCGCATGGAAGACGAGATGGAGGAGGCGTTTACAAAGATTACCGACGCGGAGAATTATCAGGAGCTGATCCGCAAGGACTTAAGCCGTCTGGAAGGCGAAAAGCACGCCTATCTCTACCGCAAGAATGAGGTGATGCGGCTGATTTCCGACACCAAGGGCATGGCGGTTATTTGCGTCACCGCGCTGGGGCTGTGCGCGCTGCTTCTTTTGTTCCTGCAGTTCTTTCTGGAGATGGATACAAAGATGGGGTACCTGATCACGGCGGGCGTGTCGGCGGTGGCAATCACACTGATCTATGTGAAACATATGGATGCGAGGAAGGAACTGCGCAGGGTGGAAACCGGTATCAACAAGATCATCCTTCTGCAGAATAAAGTAAAGATCCGCTATGTGAACAACACCAATCTCCTCGAGTATTTATATATGAAGTACGGCGTGAACAGCTCCAAGGAACTGACCGAAATGTGGGAGAATTATAAAGTCGAGAAGGAGGAGCGGGAGAAATTCCGCAGGGCGGAACTGGATCTGGATTACAGCGAGCAGGAACTTTTACAGATCTTAAAGTGCTATCAGGTACAGGATCCGGCGATCTGGCTGCACCAGACGGAGGCAATTCTCGATTCCAAGGAGATGGTGGAGATCCGGCACAATCTGATTATCCGCAGGCAGTCGCTGAGACGGCGTATGGATTACAACAGGGAAGTGGTGGCGGGCACATCCCAGAGGGATATCAAGGCGCTGGTGGAGAAATACCCGAAATACGCAAAGGAGATTATGAAGACGGTGGAGGAGTACGAGCAGAAGTTTAATTCCTGATCACAGATAGGTAATTGCGAAATTTCACGATAGAAAGGAAAGGTAAAGATGAGTACAGACAGATATGTGAGCCCCCTGTCGGAGCGGTATGCGAGTAAGGAGATGCAGTATATTTTTTCCCCGGATATGAAGTTTCGGACGTGGCGGCGGTTGTGGATCGCGCTGGCGGAGACGGAGATGGAGCTGGGGCTTTCCCAGAACGGCAAACCTGTCATCACGAAAGAGCAGATTGACGAGCTTAAAAAGTATGCGGAGGACATCAATTACGACGTGGCGAAAGCGAGAGAGAAGGAAGTGCGCCACGATGTGATGAGCCATGTCTACGCCTACGGGCAACAGTGCCCCAAGGCGGCGGGCATCATCCATCTCGGCGCCACCTCCTGCTATGTGGGGGACAACACGGACATTATCGTGATGCGGGAGGCGCTTTGGCTGGTGAAGAAAAAGCTGGTGAACGTGATTGCGGAGCTTGCGAAATTCGCGCAGGAATACAAGGAGCTGCCGACGCTGGCGTTTACCCATTTCCAGCCCGCGCAGCCCACCACCGTCGGAAAGCGGGCGACCCTCTGGGCGCAGGAGTTCTGTCTCGATCTGGAAGATCTGGATTATGTTCTGGGGAGCCTGAAACTTCTCGGTTCCAAGGGCACCACGGGCACGCAGGCGTCTTTTCAGGAACTCTTTGACGGCGATCAGGAGACCATAGATAAAATCGATCCCATGATCGCTGAAAAGATGGGATTTGAGAAATGCTATCCCGTGTCCGGGCAGACTTATTCCCGCAAGGTGGACACGAGAGTGTGCAACATTCTGGCGGGCATCGCGGCTTCCGCCCACAAGATGTCGAACGACATCCGTCTGCTCCAGCATCTGAAGGAAGTGGAGGAGCCTTTTGAGAAGAGCCAGATCGGTTCCTCGGCAATGGCTTACAAGAGAAATCCCATGCGCAGCGAGCGCATCGCCTCCCTCGCCCGGTTCGTGATGGTGGACGCCTTGAATCCGGCGATCACCTCCTCTGTCCAGTGGTTTGAGCGGACGCTGGACGATTCGGCAAACAAGCGGCTTTCCGTTCCCGAGGCGTTTCTCGCGGTGGACGGGATTCTGGATCTGTGCCTGAATGTGGTGGATGGTCTGGTTGTGTACGATAAAGTGATAACGAAACGTCTGATGAGCGAACTGCCCTTTATGGCGACGGAAAATATAATGATGGACGCCGTCAAAGCCGGGGGCAACAGACAGGAGCTGCACGAGAAGATCAGGGAGCTTTCGATGATCGCGGGCGCCAATGTGAAAAAAGAAGGAAAGGAAAATAACCTGCTGGAGCTGATCGCGGCGGACCCGGCTTTCAACATGAGTCTGGAAGATCTGCAAAAGACCATGGAGCCGTCTAATTATGTGGGACGTGCACCGCTGCAGGTGGAGAAATTCCTGAAAGAGATTGTGAATCCGATTCTCACGGAGAATAAGGAGATGCTGGGAGTGACGGCGGAGATCACAGTGTAATCGCGATTTTGTGAAATTGAAGTATGTCGGCAGTTTGTTCTGGTTAGTTTAGACGAACTGCCGATATTTTATTTGTGAAAAAACAAAGAAAATGCTTGCGCGGGGAGGGCGGATGTGGTAGATTAGAAAGAAATATATTTTTGGAAAGCAAGGTGTATTGATTGAAAAAGGAAGAGGAATTTGAGCGGGTTGCCATGCGCGTCTCGGCGGTCAGTATTATCGCCAACTGTGCGCTGACGGTATTTAAATTGTTAGCGGGTATCTTGGCACACTCCGGCGCGATCATCTCCGACGCGATTCACTCGGCGTCTGATGTGTTCAGCACCGTTGTGGTTATCATTGGCATTCGGATATCGAGGAAGGAGTCGGATAAGAACCACCCTTACGGGCATGAGCGGCTGGAGTGCGTGGCGGCGATTGTGCTTGCCACCATTCTTGCCTTTACCGGTCTGGGAATCGGGTATTCGGCGCTCAGACAGATTGCGGGTGGAGATTACGCCAGTCTGACTGTGCCGGGACGGCTTGCGCTTGTGGCGGCGGCGGTTTCCATCGTCGTGAAGGAGGCGATGTACCAGTACACGAAAGTTCACGCCAGACGGATCGACTCCGGCGCGCTGATGGCGGACGCATGGCATCACCGCTCCGACGCGCTCTCCTCCGTGGGCGCGCTGATCGGTATCGGCGGCGCGAGGCTCGGGTTTCCGATCCTGGACCCGGTGGCGAGCGTGGTGATCTGCGTGTTTATTGAGAAAGCGGCATACGAGATCTTTATGGACGCGGTGGATAAGATGGTAGACAAGGCGTGCGACGAGGAGACGGAAGCCGCGCTTCGGGAATGCGCGGCGGCGCAGGAGGGCGTGCTCGGCGTGGACCTTCTGCACACGAGGGTTTTCGGCAACAAAATTTATGTGGATATCGAGATATGCGCGGACGGGGAGGAGACGCTTCGGTGCGCCCACGAGACGGCGGAGCGGGTGCACGATTCCATCGAAAAAAATTTTCCCAAGGTGAAGCATATCATGGTGCATGTGAATCCGGGGGAAGAGTAGAAAAAACTGTCTGACGCTGCAAATTCTGGATACGAATGCGTAGGATGTATGGACAGAAAACTTGTGCGGCAGCGAAAAATAGCATATAATAGGGAAAGGACAACATCAGTTCTGGGAGGAGTGCGGCGACGTATCGCCAGTGTCTCGGTTCACACACAAAATATCCCGGAGAACACTTGGCGGCTGATGTTGTCCTTTTTGCGCGAATAAGCAGAGTCAGAAGCCTTCCGAAGGCTGCGCCATGCATGCATGGAAGCAGACATCGGAAGGCTTCTGACGAGCAACGCGAACACGAAATGCGAAGTATTTCGTGTCTGCCTATTCGCAAAGATGGAGTCAGAAGCATATCGAGTCTGCTTATTTGCGTAAAAAATAAAAAAGAATCAATAACTATATTGACAAACGAATGAATATATGTTTGAATGTTCATATAATAAATAGAAACGCAGGGGGAAAGACCAATGACGAGAAAACAGAAGAAGGTTTTTATCAGAATTTTAATCGCGGCAGTTCTTGTACTTGCGCTGTTATTCATACCGATAGAGAATCCGTGGCTCAGGCTTGCGCTCTTTATGGTTCCCTATCTGGTGATCGGCTATGACATTTTGCGCAAGGCGTTTCTGGGCGTGATCCACGGGGAGGTTTTCGACGAGAATTTCCTGATGGCGGTGGCTACCGTGGGCGCCATTCTTCTTGGGGAATACACGGAAGGCGTGGCGGTCATGCTCTTTTACCAGATTGGGGAGCTTTTCCAGAGCTACGCAGTGGGAAAGAGCCGGGGGAACATTGCGAAGCTGATGGATATCCGCCCGGACTACGCCAACATAGAGGGGGATGGCAGGATCGAGCAGGTGGACCCGGACGAGGTGGAGATCGGCACGCTCATCACGGTTATGCCCGGTGAAAAGGTGCCCATCGACGGTATCGTGGAAGAAGGGGAGGCATCCCTGAATACGAGCGCGCTGACCGGGGAAAGCCTGCCGAGACAGGTGGGCGCCGGGGATCAGGTCATCAGTGGCAGCGTAAATATGTCGGGTGTCTTGAAGCTGCGCACGACGAAGGAGTTCGGGGAATCGACGGTTTCTAAAATTCTGGAACTTGTGGAAAATTCCAGCATGAAAAAATCCCGTTCCGAGAATTTTATCACCCGGTTTGCCAGATACTATACACCGGCAGTCTGCTACGGCGCGCTGGCGCTGGCTTTACTGCCGCCGGTTTTCTGTCTGGTTTTCGGGTATGAGCCGCACTGGTCCATGTGGGTGACGAGAGCGTTAACCACATTAGTCATAAGCTGTCCCTGCGCGCTGGTCATTTCCATCCCTCTAAGCTTTTTCGGGGGAATCGGCGGCGCTTCCGCCAAGGGCATTCTGGTGAAGGGCTCCAACTATCTGGAGGCGCTCTCCGAGACGAAGTATGTGGTCTGCGATAAGACGGGGACGCTCACGAAGGGTGTGTTTGAGGTTACCGGGAAGAAAGCGGCGTCCGGCTTTTCCGAGGAGGAGCTGGTTGAGTACGCGGCGTGCGCGGAGAGTTATTCCGGGCATCCCATCAGCAGAAGTCTGCGGGAGGCATACGGGAAGGAGATTGACAGAGACCGGGTGAAGGATGTGGAGGAAATCAGCGGACACGGTGTCTGCGCCTGCGTGGACGGAAGGCTTGTGGCGGCGGGCAACCGCAGACTGATGGAACGGCTGCAGATTGCGCCGGAGGAAGTTTCCGGGATCGGGACGCAGGTGTATGTGGCGGTGGACGGTGTTTACGCCGGATGTATTCTGATTTCTGACGTGGTGAAGCCGGGTGCGAAGGAAGCGCTTGCCGCCCTCAAGAAGGCGGGTGTCCGTAGTATAGTTATGTTAACCGGTGATGCCAAACCGGTGGCGGATGCGGTGGCGGCGGAGCTTGGCGTGGACGAGGCGAGAAGCGAACTTCTGCCGGCGGATAAGGTGAGCGAGGTGGAGAAACTGCTGGCGGCGAAGGGAAAGAAGGAGAAACTTGCCTTTGTGGGGGACGGCATCAACGATGCGCCGGTGCTCTCCCGGGCGGATCTGGGGATCGCCATGGGCGCGCTCGGTTCCGACGCGGCGATCGAGGCGGCGGATATCGTGCTGATGGACGACGACCCGGCTAAGATCGCGCTTGCCATGCAGATTTCCAGAAAGACGCTGCGGATTGTCCATGAAAATATCGTCTTTGCGCTGGCGGTGAAGCTGGCCTGCCTTGCTCTGGGCGCGGTGGGTATTGTCGGCATGTGGTGGGCGATTTTCGCGGACGTGGGCGTGATGATTCTGGCGGTAATCAACGCCACGAGGGCGCTTGCGGTGAGGAGGATGGCTGTGAAACTATAGAGCGGAGAATGCCCGGTTTTGCATTTTGTAACAATTGCTTAAAAAATTGTAATATTTATTTTAAAAGTTACTATGTTTTTCTTGCGTAGTTTGTGTTATTATGAAAAGGATGAGTGGAGGTGACCTTATTTATGAGCACAGATTTGCGCAAGAGAAAGATCACTTATACGATAATTTTAACTTCCGATTCTCCCGCGGCGCACCATCGGAGAATGCACATTAAGACGGGTGCACTTGCGGTGGTTGCGTTTGTGGCGTTTGTGGCGGTGATCTGTTATGCGGTTTATACGTCCATCACCATGGGGGGCTACATAGAGCGGAACGCCAAACAGCTCGAGCAGCTCGTCCAGATGAAAGCGGAGAATGAGACGCTGACGGCGGAAAAAGAAAGCCTTGCCGGAAAGATTTCTTCGCTGGAAGAGACGTTGAGCCGCAAGGAAGAGCAGGAGCACGAGCTGGTGGCGGCACATGAGGAAACCTATATTCCAAAAGGATTTCCCATGAGCGGCGCGGCGCAGATTAAGGAAGAGGATACGGCGGCGGACACCGGTGAAGAGGGTGAGGAAGCCGATGAGGAAGAAAATACGCTGAAGGTCGAGCCGAAAGAGGAGTGGAAAGAACTCATTTTCGTGGCGGCGGAAGGCACGAAAGTAGTTGCCACCGCGCCGGGCACGGTGAAGGAAGTCCGGGAGGCGGAAGGCGAGGTAAGTTACGTGATCATTGACCACGGAAACGGGTATGTCACCACTTATCGGAATCTTGGCAGTCCCATTGTGGAGGAAGGCAGTCAGGTTGTGAAGGGTGTGGCTCTTTTTATGGTGGGTGAGGATAACACGGAGACAGGCTACAGCATCCGCAAGGATGAAGATTATGTAGATCCGCTTGAGTTGATTGAGATCAAAGGATAGGGAGGAAGCTATGTTGGGAAAAAAGTCGGTAGAACAGATTAATGCCAAGATCAGCAGTATCATAGGCGCTGATATGGTAGTGGACGGCAGCATTCACGCGAAGGAGGCAGTCCGTGTGGAAGGCACCGTGAACGGCGACGTGGAGACGGATGGCGCGCTCATTATCAGTTCCAGCGGTAAGGTGAAAGGAAACGTGAAGGGCAGCAGCATCATCATCGGCGGTTCTCTGGAAGGCGATCTGACCAGCGGCGGCAGAACCGAGGTGGCTTCTACAGGTAAGGTGATCGGCAATATCCGCACGAAGAGTCTGGTTGTGGATGAGAACGCGGTATTCCAAGGACAGTGTATTATGAATGCGGAAGGGCTTGCGTCTTTGCCGGAATCTCCTGTCAATGCTTCTGAACCGGAAAAAACGGAAGAGAAGGATCAGGAAGAACAGAAAAAGGATAACAACAATAATAATAAATGGAATAAGAGATAGGAAACGTGGATCAGATATCTTTATTTGACAGGGAAATGCCGCAGCCTCTGGCGGCGAAGCTCAGACCGGGCACGCTGGAGGAATATGTGGGGCAGGGGCATCTTCTGGGAAAAGGCAAGGTGCTTCGGAAGCTGATTGAGCAGGATCAGGTGTCCTCCATGATTTTCTGGGGACCGCCGGGCGTGGGAAAGACCACTCTTGCAAGAATCATAGCCAATAAAACCAGGTCGTCTTTCATTGACTTTTCCGCGGTGACAAGCGGCATCAAAGAGATCAGAACCGTCATGGAGCAGGCGGAAAAGAACCGCCAGTACGGCGTCCGGACGATTTTGTTTGTGGACGAGATACATCGTTTTAACAAGGCGCAGCAGGACGCTTTCCTTCCTTACGTGGAAAAGGGGAGCATCATCCTGATCGGCGCGACGACAGAAAATCCATCTTTTGAGATTAACAGCGCTCTTTTATCCCGCTGCAAGGTGTTTGTGCTGCAGGCACTCACCACGCAGGAGATCAAAGAGCTTTTGTCACATGCGCTGACAGATCCCAGAGGGTTCGGAAACCAGACGGTGCATATCGACGACGAGACGCTTGAAATGATCGCCGTCTTTGCCAACGGCGATGCCAGAAATGCCCTTTCCACGCTTGAAATGGTGGTGTTAAACGGGGAGATGGACGCGGAGGGCGCGGTCACGGTGACGAAGGAAACACTGGAACAGTGCACCATGCGAAAGTCCCTTCTGTATGATAAAAAGGGGGAGGAGCACTACAATCTCATCTCCGCCCTGCATAAATCCATGCGCAATTCCGATCCCGACGCGGCGGTCTACTGGCTGGCGCGGATGCTGGAGGCGGGGGAGGACCCGCTCTATGTGGCAAGGCGTGTGGTGCGGTTTGCCAGCGAGGACGTGGGGCTTGCTGATCCACGGGCTCTGCAGATTGCGGTGGCGGCTTATCAGGCGTGTCACTTTCTGGGAATGCCGGAGTGCAACGTCCATCTGACGCAGGCGGTGGTCTATGTGGCGCTGGCGCCCAAGTCCAACGCCATGGAGGTGTCCTACAACGAGGCGAAGGAGGATGCGGTCAAAGATCTGGCGGAGCCGGTGCCCCTCGTGATCCGAAACGGCGTGACGGGGCTTATGCGCGATCTGGATTACGGAAAGGGTTACCAGTACGCCCACGATACGGAGGAGAAGCTGACGAACATGCAATGTCTGCCGGACGCCCTTCTGGGGCGGGAATATTACCGTCCTGCGGGCATGGGCGAGGAGGAGGCTCTGAAGAAGAGACTTGCGGAAATTAAGGCGTGGAAAAAGGCACACGCACAAAAACATTGATTTGAAATGGGTTTTGCTTTATAATGTGAAAGTAAGAAACAAAGGCCGGTTTTTTACAACCGGTCTTTTTGCGCGTTTGGGCAGAATCAGCAAGCATCACAGGCAGGCTGCATGCTTGCATGCAAGACAGTCTGTGATGCTTTATGACGAGCAACGCGAATGAGAAATGCGAAGCATTTCGAGTCTGCCCTGCTCAATCTGCTTATGTGAAATAAGGAGGAGTGTATTATGGTAAAAGCTGTTGTGGGCGCCAATTGGGGCGACGAGGGAAAAGGAAAGATCACGGATACGCTGGCGGAAAAAGCGGATATCGTGGTGCGTTTTCAGGGAGGCGCGAATGCAGGACACACGATCGTAAACAATTATGGCAAGTTTGCGCTGCATACCCTGCCTTCTGGCGTATTTTATGGGCATACGACCAGTATCATCGGCAACGGTGTCGCGCTCAACATTCCGCTTCTGGTGGAGGAGATCAGGTCTATCATGGACAGGGGTGTGCCGGAGCCGAAGATTCTGGTGTCTGACCGCTGTCAGGTGGTGATGCCTTACCATATTTTATTCGACCAGTATGAGGAGGAGCGGCTCGGCGGAAAGTCTTTCGGTTCCACGAAGTCTGGGATCGCGCCTTTTTACTCAGATAAATACGCGAAGATCGGCTTTCAGGTGAATGAGCTTTTTGACGAGGAGCTGATGAAGGAGAAACTGGAGCGGGTATGCGAGACGAAGAATGTGATTCTGGAGCATCT
>ERZ778511.363-NODE-363-length-44084-cov-8.643167_pt1 | contig 44084 bp, 37 predicted proteins | sample MGYA00510347_ERZ778511 | MGnify/ENA primary metagenome ERZ778511 (study PRJEB29527, sample SAMN07138967) | mouse gut metagenome | material: feces | host: mouse | place: China:Nanjing | collected 2016-01-25 ...
TTTCCGTAATAATGTTACCAATCGCTTATTTTGCATATTGGATGGAACATAGTATCGTTGGATTTTTAATGTATTTTGGGATTTTCGCTTTAATTTTTGTAGTTATATGGATCATACAGTTTGGTATAGGCAGGTATAATGTAAGAAAAATGAATGAGAAATTGTTTCAAACGAAGGATAATAGAAATGAGTAATATCTTGAAGGAAATATGCAGATGTGGATGGATGCAGAGGATTCGTTGGAACTATGGTAGATAATTCTTAAGTCAAAACAAGCGCCAAATGATTTATAGTGTCATTTGGCGCTTGTTTTATAGATTTCGTCCTTGATACTGTATTGTTACTACATAGACTGTTTTACATGGTTCATCAATGCGGAAAATGGCGATATAATTATCAATCAGTAACTGACGGTAGCCTTTTTGGGCATATCTGCCCTCATTACGCTCTTGATGGGACTGTGGAAATGTGTCCAGGCTTAAAATAGACTTCTTAATTCTGTCAACCTGTCCTTTGGTATTTTCAGGATCTAATTTCTCATTTGCAATATATTCGTAAATGTGGTCTAATTCATGGATTGCTCTTGGGTTGACTTTTACCTTGTATTTACCCAAAATGTTTTTTCTCCAATTCTGTAAATACTATCTCTGCATCAACTGCTTCTGCTCCGTTAGCAATTTCCTGCTCGCACTCAAATCTTTAGCACAATTATAGCATAATTATGTCCATACGACAACAAAAAATGCAACATGATGAAAATTTTAATATTTCATTATGAAGAGAAGAGTAAGTAGTTAGATATGTTACAGAGAGTCTGGTAAGGTGAGAACAGGCACAAAAGGAACTACTGAAAATGGTCTCGGAGCTGCGTACCGAAGCTGTTATGCCAAGGCTGCGACGGGTTCACCCGTTATAGTGATAGACTATCGATGAATCATTTCTCGTCCGTAGTTGATAAGGCTTATATCGTGAGATATAAGTGAATTTAGGGTGGTAACACGAAGCGAATGCTCTCGTCCCTGAAAAAGAAATTTTTCAGAGAGGAGGGCTTTTTTAGTACAAAAATGCAACGAACCAGAAAACATGTTGTAAATGAAATGAGGTATGTAAAATGAGACAAATATTAATTGGCGGTGCATGGCCATATGCAAATGGTTCATTGCACATAGGACATATTGCAGGATTATTACCGGGAGATGTATTGGCAAGATATCATAGAGCAATAGGAGATAAGGTATATTTTGTTTCGGGAAGTGATTGTCATGGTACTCCTATAGCAATCAGGGCAAAACAAGAAAACAAAACACCGCAGGAGGTCAGTGATTTTTATCACAGGGAGTTTGCAGAGTGCTTTGAAAGGTTAGGATTTAGTTATGACGCCTATATTAAAACATCTGCAAATGAGCATAAAGATTTCGTGAAAGATTTTCATAGAAAATTGTACGAAAGTCCATTTGTGTATGAAAAAGAAGTTCCACAGGCTTATTGTGAAAGTTGCAAAACTTTTTTGGCAGACCGTTTCGTATTAGGAAAATGCCCTAAATGCGGAAGTGATACCAGAGGCGATCAATGTGATTCATGTGGAACAGTTTTAGAGCCGGAAACTCTTATAGAACCTAAATGTGCTGTATGCGGAAAGATAATTGGTTTCAAAAAATCTACCCATTTATACATTGCTATTTCAAAGCTGCAGTCAGAGTTAGAATCACTGGTTGAAAGTCATCCTGAGTGGCGCAAAAATGCCATTGCGTTTACAAAGCGATATATTAACGAAGGATTAAGAGACAGAGCGCTAACCAGAGATTTGGAATGGGGAATAAGCGTACCTAAGGAGGGATACGAAAATAAAACAATTTATATATGGGCGGAAAATGTATTAGGTTATCTGTCAGCAAGCAGGGGGGCTGTTGGAGAGAATGCAAATGCTTTTTCTAAGTTATGGGGAGAGGATGCCAAGCATTATTATGTGCATGGAAAGGATAATATTCCATTCCATACGATTATATTACCAGCACTATTACTTGGAAATGGAGAAGCATGGCATTTACCAGACCAGATTGTGTCCAGTGAGTATTTAACTTTGGAAGGCAGGAAAATATCTACAAGTCAGAATTATGCAATATGGGTAAAGGATTTATTGGATAATTATGAAGCTGATTCTATTCGATATTTTTTTATTGCAAATGGACCGGAGAAAAAGGATGCAGATTTCTCATGGAGAGAATATGTTCATAGCCATAATAGCGAATTGCTTGGGGCATACGGAAATTTCGTGAATAGAACATTGGCGTTTATAGAAAAATATTGTGATGGTGTGGTCCCTCAAGGAAGTAATAATCTTGAATTGGATAATCAAATAGATAGTCTGTATATCGCTGTAGGAAAGCTTATTGAAAATGGATATTTCAAGGATGCGATTAACGAAATTTTTGATTTTATAAGAAATGCAAATAAGTTTTTTGATACAGAGCAGCCTTGGACTACACGAAATACAAATAAGAACGCTTGTGATAATACACTTTATCAATGTGTGCAGATTATAGCAAACTTAGCAGTTTTGCTTTCTCCTTTTTTACCGTTTTCTTCGGAAAAAGTATTGAAATGGTTGAACTTAAGTAATCAGTGGAAAAAGCAACATGTTGAAAGTGGCTCTTTGCTCCCAGAGATTGAAATATTATTCCATAGGATTGATAAGAAAGTAATTGAAGCAGAAACAGAAAAATTAAAGGCTATTTTATAGCTGAAAGAAATGAAGTCAGTTACAAATATGCTCTTTGATTATGCAGTGGAAAAGAATATTGTATCGGCAAATATTTCAAGAAGCGTGCATGGTATTTCCAGCAAAAAATTTTCTGAACCCGATAAAAAAGAAGCGGCAGAACAGGTTTATATAGATGATGAAATTTAGCTAATTCTTGAACAGGCAGATTGACACCATGCAGAAAGGCAACCATAGTATCAGAAAAACCCTTATCTCAAAGATGATAGAGTCGGGTCAACTGACAAATGAAGAAATCAGAAAGTTTGCAGGGCATGAGGATTTTTCCACAACAGCAAAGTTTTATAATTATTCCAGTAACAAAAAATAGGGAAACCTCAATAAAATCAAGGTTCCCCACACTTTTAACCAATGCGGAAGATGGGACTTGAACCCACACGTCTATACAGACACAAGATCCTTAGTCTTGCCTGTCTGCCAATTCCAGCACTTCCGCATTTCTGACGACTTATGAATCATAACAAATCCTGTCAGAAATGTCAATAGGAATTCCAAATTTTATACATTTTTTTTGAAATTTTTAAAAATCCTCTATGTTCATGTGTCTATAAAAATATCAATATCAATTCTTTTTTCCAATCACAAACAAATTATAACTATCTTTCTCATCCATGCTGTATTCCTGGAACAACGTAAATTCTTTTCTAAGCCGAAGCTGTTTTTTCACATAATTCTTTTCATTGGAATACAAAATAATCTTTCCCTCTTCTGTCAAAATCTCACTCGCCTTTTCAAAAAACCTTCCATAAAAGGAATCGTGCTCTTCTTTGGATTTTTGCCCTCGGTCCGGCATATTTGTAATAATCTCATCAAAAAGATACTCATGTTGGAAAGTAAAGAAATCTCGCTGAATGTAATTCACATGCTTTCCTGCCAGCCTTGTATTCTCCCAGGCTCCATCTATGGCTTCCCCAAAAGTATCTATCCCATACATAACTCTTGCTGGACACACTCTATCCCGTTCAATTAGCATAGTTCCAACACCACAAAATGGGTCCAAAATCTGCGCCTTTTCTTTCATATAAGGCTTCGAAAGATGTGCGATCAAAGCCGCCTGCTCCGGCCGTATGGATGCAGACACCCAACGCTTCCGATAGGCAAAACGTTCTTCCTTGAAGGTATACAGTTTCACCAAAGGTAGAAATGTCCCTTCCCGTCCCTCAACCAAACGAATCTCCACCTCATAATCAGAAGTAGAATTATATAACCGATGGTTAGTCTCCTGTTCCAGAGCAAAAGAACATTTTTTTGCAAAATCGCTGCGTTTATCCAAAGGCACCCGGCTACGGATCTCCAACCGGAAATAGAAGCTGTCTTTTGTCTTATGGGCTTTTTCCAACAATTCCAACAAATTAGACTTGGCCAGCGCCTTTGCCACTGATTTCGGCTCTGGCTCCAGCTTTTTTATATTCAATGGAAACAAGATTTCCCGATAAGTAGGAATATCCAATATAGGCTTGATATGACTGGTGATTACACGGACGCCACTTTTTAAAAGTACTGTTTTTCCACCCTTCACCTGGGCTGCCGTTACCTCCTGATGCTGTTTTCCAGTCGTAAGGATTATCTCATATGTTTCGTCATATCCCTGGAACCTGTGTTTCTGATTCCTCTGTCCAGAATGCACAAGGGCTCGAAGAGCAAAAAGCTCCTCCCGGATATGTTTCTCTTCTTCCTCCTTGGGAGGGTAACATTCCAATTCTTTTAGCCGCTCTTCCAACTGAGATCTATAGGCCGAATAATCAATCTCTGCAAGGGCAGACAGGTAATTGCTTTTTACAAAAAGCTTTTCTTCTCTTTGATATGCTTCATACAAAGGCGCAGCAAATTCATCCTGCAAAAGCCTTCCCAACACAATTGCAGCATTTCCCCTCACCTTAGGTTCCTCATGATGCAAAAGTCCTGTCAGAAGACTGTAATCCCCTTGTAACAATTCCAATAATTCTTTCCTAGCCTCTTCCCCTTTCAATTCCTGCTTTAAGGCAATCAAATCTTTTCTCAGGCTTTTGCCTGCTTTAAGGCTTTCATACTGTTCCTTTACCATATATGGTTCTCCTGTTCTTGTAACACAATTATCTCCTAAAAATATGTAGTATTATAACCCAAATCTTCTTGCCACTCCGACTTTTTGAAAAATGGACTTTAACAAATTATGCATTTGGGTGTCTGGATTATCATGATATTCATTTTCTTTTGGTGTTTTATTGGCCTCTTTTTCTAAATTCTTAACTGCAATTAACTCTGCTCTGACTATGGCAGCTTGAATATCCTCAATCTCAATTTGGCTTAATATCACTTGGACCTTATCCTTTTTCTTTATATTTACACCCCTTTCCAATCCATATATCCGACGTAATTTCCTACCATAGTCATCCTGATTATTCACCTTGTTAAAATAATTTTCTTTATGAAGAATCAGCCATAAATCAAAACAATAATTTGTATAACCCAATACGACTTGATTTTCTACCGCTAAATCAATCGCTTCTTCATATTTTTCTTTTTTTCCATCATAATCAAAAACAGCCATCTTATGCAGCTTACCTATGGACTTAGCTGTAACCCGCTCTACAACACATTTCGGATCGCCACCAAATGGTTCTGCAAAATCAAATAGCAAATCATATACCCTTTCTTCCATACTATTCACAATACTTTGGATTTTTTCAAAATACATCTTATCTTGATTTTCCCCTTCACACCCTATAATACACAATAATTGAGGGCGCCGTACTTTAGTTGCCGGCCGATTCAATTTTTATTCTCCCTTCTTTCCAAGATATGCTTAAATGCAATCTCCAAATCCATATGGGGCAAAGCCCCATATTTCCCTGCTAAATAGTTTTTTAATATTCTTTCTTCTGGTCTCAATTTGTAGTCAGATAATGCATAAATATCACTGGCTAAAGTATTTTTATCTTTTTCAACCAACACAATTTGATCATGTCTTAATAATTCTCCATCCAAATAAATTGGATTGTGTGTATTAAAAATCAATTGTGCTCCCTTTTTATTGATCTCTTTATTATTAAAAATTCGGATTAAGGAAACTACGATTTCAAAATGTAAAGATGCATCCATCTCATCTAATACAATCACCCCACCAGTTTCAAGCACATCAATAAACGGCTGAAGCAATCGTATCAAATGAATGGTTCCTTTCGATTCCATCAATTCGGAATCAACAATCATAGATATATAATATTGCGAATCCGAAAATTCTCTTTCGTTCATTGGCACTCTATACATAGAGCACATAGATAATTCTTCTTCATCTGCTTCTTTCATAAAACTAATTCTTTGATCTCCAAATTCTGCAAGTTCCATAATCTCTTTCACAGAATTGCTTTCAAGAATCTTTGTCCTAACTTCATTTTGTGCAGTACCATGTGAAATAATTATTGGTTCTAAATCCCTTTGTTGAAAAATCATGTCATTTGCATTCATAATAACATTAAATTTGGCAAACCAGTCTAAAATTTCTTCAAAATATTTACCGCTGATTAAATTATTAACCGCTCCTGCAATCACTAACTTTTTTTCATCTAAGGAAAGATTTAATTTTTTTAAAAGCACATTTGCAAAATCTTCTTCGCTTTTTTCTATATACCCCTTTTTTACCAAAAGATGAATTGGCATTTGAATCTTATTTTTCTTATCTCTATGAAAAATTTCACTATCATTAATAAATATTCTTCCGCAATACAATAGGTATCAACGCCAGTAAAGCAAAGACCATATCTATAGATATTTTCCAATGTTGCAAATGTAATCTCTAATTCCACTGGTTTATACCAATTATGATCTCTGATATAAGATAAGACATTTTTATAGTTCTCTAATTCTCTATTGGCTAATGTTCCTTCTGTTACCATCTTTTTTAATATATACATTGCAAATATAATGTTAGATTTTCCGCTTGCATTCGCCCCATAAATAACAGACATGGGAAGCACCCTCAATTTATTTCCACATACCATCTGATTGATAACATAATCACTATGTGTTTTTTGCATGCTGGATAACATAGTATAAATTGTTTCATTGCGAAAGGATTTGAAATTTTTCATTTTAAAATTTAATAACATTATTTGCACCTCTCTTACTGCTATTCATCTCAAATTATACCATACTTTTTTATTCTATCAACATTTTTTATGTTGTTTTATGGGTATTATATACCATTTTAATTCTCTCTATACATAACCAATATAACAAGACAGCGGCTACTGCCTGGCAATTCCGCCACAACAATAACCGCTGTTTTAATATTTCAAAACTAATCTAAGAACGCAGCCCTGCCTGAATCAACTGCCGCCTGATTTTGGGACCAGCCAGAGCCGCAATTGCCATTTTAGCCAAATCTCCTGGAATAAATGGAATGACTCCTGCAAACAAAGCGGCTTTCCAGTCCATATTTGCCTGATATGCCAGCCAAGCAGTTCCTAGTATGTAACAGATGATTGTCCCAAAAATCATTCCAGCAAAACATATCACCTGGCTTCTTACCTTTCCCTTGGTTTCATTCGCATGGTCAATGACCAATCCTGACAGTATCACCATTGGAATAAAACCTATCAGATAACCACCGGTAGGACCAAGCAGCTTTTGAGGGCCGCTGGTAAAGCCAGAAAAAACCGGAAGTCCAATCAACCCCATCAACAAATAAATCAGATAACTAAGAGTTCCTTCTTTCATGCCCAATACATAAAGTGAAAGGTAAATCGCAAAACTAGTCAATGAAATGGGCACAGGTCCAATTGGGACACTGAATGGCGCTAGGACACAGGTAACTGCTGTCATCAAACCGATTACCGCTATCTGACCAACAGACAGCTTGGGACCAGAAGCATTGGGCAACGTTGTTCTTGTGTTTGAAATTGGTTCGCTCATAATCATTTTTCCTCCTATCAACTCCTGCCTTGCACAGCCTGCCATCTGCAGACCACATGGCCGTCCATACTGTTTCTAAGAGCATTATAATTACTACGCTTCCAATTGTCAACTATTTTTCATTTTTGGTTTACATTTGATTTCCTACCTGTCATTCCGGTTCTGTTCCATATGTATCCAAATATTTCTGTACATCCTCTTTAAAACGTTCCCACGCATCTTCGTTTTTCACATAATAAATGGGACATTCCTTTCCAGTCACATCATAATGGCGAATTACATTACTCACCGGAAGATTAAATTTTCCACAAAGCCATGCCGTCAGCTCTACTAAGGAATCATAGGTCTCCTGGGTAAATTGTCCCGTCTCATCCTTGTGGCAGCATTCAATCGACAAGGTATCCACATTCCGGTCATTGGATGCATAGGAAATCTCCGTACTTGGAATACACTGGACTATCTCTCCTTCCAGTCCCACAACAAAATGACTGCTTGCCTTGGTCTTTTGGGTATCCTTCAAGCTCTCAAAATAGCTTCGGTTTTGAATCGCCGTTGTACCAGGATTCGCAGTGTAATGTACCACAATCCCCTTCACTTCTTCCAATGCTGTCTGGGGCCTGGAATAAGGATTGGGTGTTAAAAGTTCCACTTGATAATCTGGGTCCTGTCCAATCACCTTTTGTTGAAATCCCTGTTCCTTCTTTTCCTTGGACGTTTGCAAAGCTTCTTTCCGGGCCTGGACCTCATCCGGCGTATCATTTTTTTTGAAAATTCTTGTCATTCCAAATACAATCAAAAAAACTGCAAAACCAACAATCACAACCCTTTTTATAATCTGTATTCTTCTTTGCAGCTTCCTGCGTCTCCTTCTAGCCAAGTATACTTCTTTTCTTCTTCTTTCTTCCCTGGTCACTGTACTTCTCTCCGCTCTTTTTGTAAATTAAAGAATCACCTTTGGAATCTTCCATAGTTCTATTATAGCACCATCTTTTTATAAAAATAATTAACTTTCTTTAAATTTTTTGTAAGAAAAAAGTAAGAAAACTACTGCTCCTGCTTTCTGGTTTGTGCCAATCAGCTTGAAGCGTCAACACCTTACTGGAAATATTCCTCTATGATTTTCAATGTTTCCTGCAGCATCTCTTCTGTATGTGCCATTGACAGAAACATTGCCTCAAACTGGGAAGGCGCCAAGTAAACCCCATGTCCTATCATATAATTACAGTAATCTGTAAATGCCTTTGTATCAGAAGTTTTCGCACTTTCATAATCTACCACTTCCGTGTCTGTAAAATACAAACAGCCCAAGGAACCCACATGGTTCACCCGGTAAGGACGACCAGATTTCTTAAGAATTTCCTGTATATTTTGATAAAATTTATTTGCATGTTCATTCAACTGAACATAATATTCTGGATGTTCCTTCAAAATCATAAGCTGTGCAATGCCGGCTGCCATAGCAACGGGATTGCCGCTTAAGGTTCCGGCCTGGTAAACACCGCCCACTGGAGCCACCAGCTCCATGATTTCCCTGCTTCCGCCGTAAGCCCCTACTGGCATTCCACCACCAATGATTTTTCCAAAGGTGGTAAGGTCCGGCTTGATGCCATAATATCCCTGAGCGCCACAGATACCTAAACGGAACCCGGTAATTACTTCATCAAAAATCAGCAGTGCGCCATATTGGTCACAAAGGCTGCGCAGCCCCTCCAAAAAACCAGGCTTAGGAGGAACAACCCCCATGTTAGCCGCTACTGGCTCCACAATTACTGCTGCAATCTCTTCTCCACATCGTTCAAAATGTCCTTTTACGCTGTCCAAATTATTATAATCTGCAGATAAAGTATCTTGGGTACAGCCTACTGGAACACCAAGACTATCTGGAATCCCAGATGTCATAGCGCCGGAACCTGCCTTTACCAAAAGTCCATCAGAATGCCCATGGTAGCATCCCGTAAATTTTATGATTTTATTCCGCTTCGTATATCCTCTTGCTAAGCGTATTGCACTCATCACTGCTTCTGTGCCGGAATTAACCATCCGCACCATTTCTATGGAAGGAATCAGCTCACAGACCAGCTCAGCCATCTCCACTTCTGGAGCGGTGGCCGCTCCAAAGCTTAATCCCCTCTTACACGCCTCTATCACACAGTCAAGAACCCCTGGCTGTCCATGGCCTAAAATCATAGGCCCCCAGGAGCCAATATAATCTATATACCGATTTCCATCTTCATCATAAAGATACGCGCCCTCGGCACTTTTTATAAATTTAGGAGAAGCCCCAATAGAGCCAAACGCCCGCACGGGAGAATTCACACCCCCTGGCATCACCTTTACTGCCCTTTGAAATAATGTTTCTGATTTTGTCATATCTGATCCCACTCCTTTCTAGCCAATCATCCCGTCATCCATACATTTTGCCAATTCCTGGGCAAAATATGTAAGATAAATATCTGTTCCTGCCCGAAAAGCACTAACTGCCATTTCACACATAATGCTGGTTTCATCAATAAATCCTGCTTTTGCCGTTGTTTTGACCATGGCATACTCCCCGCTAACCGAATAGGAAGCGATGGGAAGGTTGGTCCTGTCTTTTACCTCCCGAATCAAATCTCCATAAGCCATGGCAGGCTTCACCATCAAGATATCTGCCCCTTCCGCCACATCCAGCATAGCCTCCTTCAAAGCCTCTCTGCGGTTATGATAATCCATCTGGTAAGATTTACGGTCACCAAATGCTGGTGCAGAATCCGCCGCATCCCGGAATGGACCATAAAAAGAAGAAGCAAATTTTACCGCATAAGACATAATCGGTGTATTCACATATCCATTTTCATCTAAAATCCTGCGAATGGCTGCCACACGTCCATCCATCATATCAGAAGGAGCCACCATATCCGCTCCTGCCTGTACCTGGGAAAGGGCTGTTTTTGCCAGATATTCCAATGTTTTGTCATTATCCACATCCTGGCCGCGCAATATTCCGCAATGCCCATGGGAGGTATACTCACACATGCACACATCCCCAATCAGATACAGATCTGGGCAGGCTTCCTTTGCCTTTTTAAAGGCTTTCTGAACGATGCCGTCTCCCGCATAAGCTCCGCTTCCCATCTCATCTTTTTTCGCTGGAATTCCAAACAGCATCACACTGGTAACCCCTGCATCTTGAAGCTCGATCAATTTTTCTTCCATCCGGTCCACACTGTATCGGTACTGTCCTGCCATAGAGGAGATTTCTTCTTTGATATTGCTTCCTTCCACTACAAACATGGGATATACCAGAGACGATTTATCCATTCTGGTTTCCCGTACCATTTTGCGCAGCATACCATTTCCCCTAAGCCGCCGGGGACGATTAATCAATTCCATCTTCACTTTTCCTCCTCAACTGTTTTGCTACTTCCTCTGAAATAACATCTCCCAAATAATTTCTGCCCTTTTCTTGTTTTTCCTCATACTCCTGCTGAACCGTTTCCACTGACGCCCTGATTTCCTCCCAAAACTCTCTGGCAGAAATCAGTCCACAGCCCTGCCCCCGGATAATAATCTGCTCTAAGCCATCCGAGGTTACCACCGTCACTCGATATTTCCCGGCATTTTCATGGGCAAATTTCTCAATATATTGGTCTGCAGTTTCCGCCTCCTGGGTAAATACCACATGGATGTTTTGGTAATCCAAAATTTCTGTCTTATGACGCTGCACCCGATAGGCGTCAAACACTGCAATCATGTTACATTTACGAACCCCTTGGTAATTGGAAAGGATATCCAAAAGCTTTCCCCTTGCTCCATCAATCGTATCTTTAGCCAGCTCCTTCAAGTCCTCCCAGGCAAAAATCACATTGTAACCATCCACCAGCATATACTCCTCTTTGGATTCCTGCTTTCGGTAAACACGGGTCACGGGAGCGCTTGAATTTAGAGACCTACTTTTTTTCTTATGAAATCCTTTTTTTCCTGACTGCTTTTCCCGTCTATTTGCATCGAAGGTATGGGAAAGTATGGCATTCACTTCCTCCTCTCCGATCCATGCTTCCTCCTCAAAATCATTCTGCCGCTCTAGTTGTCTTGATAAATTTTTAACCTCCTGATCAGCAGCCTCCCCCTGAATTTTTTTCTGTAAAAAATCTGGAGTTTCCACATGCATATGGCATTTTACCTGATCCCATTTTACCAAAAATCCCGCTCCATGGGCACAAAACACGGAATCTGGGGAATTCTCAAGGTCATGTTCTGGATCATAGGCAATTCTTTCTATCACCTCTGTGGGATTATGGCATGGCTCATACCCCTTCAGACTGCAAAAAAGCCTTCCATTTCCTCTCGTATAGGAAATCACCTCTCGTTGGTAATCCCCCATAGACGCCACCGGAGCATTACCGGTAAGCACTGCCATATCTCCCTGTATCTGAGGCGGCTCCGTGGTTCCATGCATCCGCTCAATATCCGTCATGGCCCGTCCAATCATGGATTCTGGCACTTCCAGACGGAACTGATAATACGGCTCCAGCAACACAGCTTCCCCCTCCATCAAGCCCTGTCGAAGAGCACGATAGGTTGCCTGACGGAAGTCCCCACCCTCTGTATGCTTCAAATGCGCGCGCCCTGCAACCAGAGTGATTTTTAAATCTGTAATCTCAGAACCAGTCAGCACACCCCGATGTTTCCTTTCCTCCAGGTGGGTCAATACCAGCCTCTGCCAGTTTTTGTCCAGTACATCCTCACTACAACAGGTATCAAAGACAAGTCCACTTCCCCGCTCTCCTGGCTCCAGGAAAAGATGAACCTCTGCATAATGACGGAGAGGTTCATAATGGCCTACCCCTTCTACTGGACGTCCAATGGTTTCTTTATAGAGAATATTACCGACGCCAAAGGTTACCTCTATTCCAAACCGCTCCGCAATGAGACTCTTTAAGATTTCAAGCTGTACCTCCCCCATAATCTGTACCTGAATTTCCTGTAGCTGCTCATCCCAGACAATATGAAGCTCTGGCTCCTCTTCCTGCAATTGATATAAGTTTGACAGCATAACCGTCGTATCGCAGCTTTCAGGTAAATTTAACCGATAGGTCAAAACCGGAGTCAAAAGAGGCGGCATGGCATGCTGCTCTCTTCCTATTCCAGTTCCTGGACGGGTATCACTCAAGCCTGTGACTGCACAAATCCTTCCTGCCTCTGCCTCATTGACTGATTCATATTTTTCTCCAGAATAAATCCGTATCTGGTTGACCTTTTCCTGCTTCTCTGTAAGGGGGGTTTTTACTTTCAGGGTTCCTCCAGTAATTTTCAACCATGTGAGACGATTGCCTTGGTTGTCCCTGGTAATCTTAAATACCTTTGCGCCAAATTCTTTTGGATATTCCATAGGACAAGTATACTTTTCCAAGCCCTCCAAAAATTCCAAAATGCCAGTCAATTTCAGGGCGGAACCAAAAAAGCAGGGAAATATCTTTCTCTTAGCAATCAACCTTTTTATCTGTTCCTCTTCCAGTCTTCCATGCTCCAAAAAATACTCCAGTGCGCCTTCTTCACACATGGCTGCATTTTCATAAAATTCTTCCGTATCTGCCTGGGTAAAATCCAGACAATTCTCGTCTAACCCTGCCCGTAGCTGCCCAAGCAAAACCTCCTTGTCCGTTCCTGGCTGATCCATTTTATTAACAAAAAGAAATACTGGAATCTGATACTTTTTCAATAGCCGCCACAAGGTACGAGTATGTCCCTGTACACCATCCGCCCCACTAATTACCAGAATCCCATAATCTAGAACCTGTAAGGTACGCTCCATTTCCGCTGAAAAATCCACATGTCCAGGGGTATCCAGCAACGTAACCACCATATCCCCCATTTGCAATAATGCCTGCTTGGAAAATATGGTAATACCTCTGGCACGCTCTAATTCATAGGTATCTAAAAAAGCATTTCCGCTGTCCACCCGGCCAAGCTTGCGAATGCTGCCGCTGGTATATAATAACCCTTCTGATAAAGTTGTTTTTCCTGCATCTACATGGGCCAAAAGACCCATACTGATATATTTTACTGGCTTATCCCCAGACATATCATCCATCGAAAATGCCCCTTTCTGTTGTCTATCATAATCCATTCATTATCATAGCACAAAAAGAGGCTTTCGTCGATAAGCGTTTCTTTCTTCTATTTTTACAGAGAAGGCTAAGACAAGAAATCAGAATCCTAATCATCTTTCAAACCAACAATATCATACCCTAATTTTACTTCCCGCAGCGCCGTCTCTCCCTGCCCCAACAGCTCCAATAGCATCTTCACTGCAATCTCCCCACTTTTTTCATAGTAATAATGGACAGTAATCAAAGGAGGCGCTGTCACCCTTGCCATATCTGAATCTCCCTGACCCGCCACTAAAATTTGCTTCGGCACCTCAATCCTATGCTCACACAGGTACTGCATGCAGCCAGCCGCCATCATATCCGTTGCACAAATGATACCATCCAAATCTTTATATTTTTCAAGCAGCCTTCCAGTTTTTTCATACCCAGAAGCAACAGAAAAGGAAGCAGTCACAACATGGTCCATAAGCTCCTCACATCCCATATCACGTACTGCATCCTGAAAGCCACGGCAACGCTCTGCTCCCACCGCCTGATCCTGCTGGATTGCACTCAGATAACCCAACTTTTTTCTTCCCTTTTCCAAAAACAGTTTTGTCAGGTCATAAGAAGCATGATAATCATCATGAAAAACACAACAATATCCAGGCAGCTGCTGACCTACAATGACAACTGGAACAGATAAGGTTTTTAATAAACGCTTATGTTCCAGCGTCAGTATGGTTGCCGCTAATAGCACCCCATCTACCTGCTTCTCATGGAAGGCAGATAAGTATTCCAGCTCCTTCTTAGGATTATTCTGGGTCACCGCCAGAAGGGTTTGATATCCACTTTCGTTCAAAATCGAAAGTACCCCTTCCACAATCTTTCCAATAGATGCAGAAGCTACTTTTGGCACAATGATACCAATCATTTTTGTTTTCTTTGTCCGAAGGGTTTGAGCCTGAACAGATGGGCGGTATCCCGTTTCCTCCACCACTTTACGGATCGCTTTGCGCTTCTCCTCCGAAATATTTCCATGATTAAAATAGCGTGAAACGGCTGCCCTGGATACCCCTGCCAATTTCGCTATTTCTGCAATATTCATCTGCACAGCTCCTTACAATTCTAAAACCACTGATAGGTAATTCTATGTGTAATTTATTTCTTTTTCAGGTAATAAAAACCATAGGCTGGTATATTAACTCCAACTGGTTTTAATTCTTCTCCCGAAATCAATTCCACATAATCGCCATCTTCCTCATTAATCCATGCCGTTTTATCAAACTCACTGAAATTAAACAGGCCAAAAATTTTATCTCCTTCATAATATCTGCCAATACATAGTATCGATTCATCCCAGGTGTCAACCGTCCATGTATCTGCATTTGATACGAATGCTTTTTCGGACTTACGAATTTCTTCTAATTTCTTCAACCCCTGAAACATCTTTCCTGCTACTGTGTCTGTATCATCAATGTCTTCAACCAGCTCCCAGTTCATCTTTCCCCGGTGGATATAACGGGAATCTGCTGCCTTATGGGGGTTTTCCTTATAGGTATAATCATTCACCTGTCCAACCTCATCTCCACTGTACAGCACTGGAATACCTGACTGCATAAACATATAAGCATGAAGCATCAAATCCATCTTAATTGCCCGTTCCATTTCCTGCTGGTTCTGTTCAAATCCTGCTTTTTCTATGCCGCACATGGAGGCTGTTGTCCCACAGAATCTGGCATCGCCGGTAATCGGATCATAATTATAGAGCTCTCCACGGCTTTTACTTTCCCCTGCATATCCCTGGAAATAATTATTCAAATATTGCTTATGAGCCCGTTCTCCAATTCCTTCTGTCATGAGAGTGCCAAAATCAAGACCCCAACCGATGTCATCGTGGCAGCGGAGATAATTTAAAAACACATAGTCTTTTGGAAGGGAATTTACAATATCAAGCTGCCGTCTTAATAATTTCACATCTCTTGTTGCTACCGTATGCCAAGTAGTTGCCATTGTGGTAACATTATAAAGCATATGACATTCAGGCTTTTCCACTGTCCCAAAATAGGGAACAACCTTTTCTGGTTCCATAACAACTTCTCCAAGGAGAAGAACACCCGGACAAACAATTTCACTGATAATACGCATCATGCGCACAATGGTATGTACTTGCGGAAGATTCCGGCATGGGGTATTCAGCTCTTTCCAAATATATGGCACTGCATCAATACGGATAATATCGATTCCCTTATTTGCCAGATACAGAAAATTGTACATCATCTCATTGAATACTCTTGGGTTTCTATAATTCAAATCCCACTGGTATGGATAAAAAGTGGTCATTACAAAGTGTCCGATATCTGGAAGCCATGTAAAATTACCAGGGGCAGTGGTGGGAAATACCTGGGGCACTGTTTTTTCATACATAGCCGGTTCCCTTTCATTATTAAAAAAGAAGTAACGGCTCATATACTCTCCGTCCCCCTGTCTGGCCCTTTTTGCCCACTCATGGTCTTCTGAGGTATGGTTCATTACAAAATCCATACAAATGTTGATGCCTTTTTGATGACAGGCTGCAGTCAGATTCTCCAAATCCTCCATAGTTCCCAGTTCTTTTTGCACCTTACGGAAATCCGATACTGCATACCCTCCATCGGAACGTCCCTCTGGAGTATCCAAAAATGGCATCAAATGAATATAATTTACATTACACTGCTGAATATAATCCAACCGTTTTTCCACACCTTGTATATTTCCTGCAAAATTATCAATGTATAACATCATTCCCAGCATATCATTCTGCTTATACCAGTCCCGTTCTTCTTCCCGTTTGCAATCAGCGGCTTTTAGTTCTTCCTTTCTTTCCAAATAGAACCGCCTTAGCTCATCACACAATTCCGCAAACATAGAATCATTTTCATACAATTCCATATAAAGCCAACGAAGTTCATCATGATGCTGCTTTAATCTCTTTTGAAAAACTCCATCATCAATGACAACCTCTTTTTCTGGGCTCTTATTCTCCACAACAGTATTTTTCTTCCCTTTTTTACTCATTTTCTCACCTTCCTATTGAATTTCTTTTCTCTATTTCTTTCCAATATTTTATGTTATCGATTTCATTTTCAGCATCATAATACTCCATCTTTATTCCTTTGTAAATTGGCATTCTTACCAATTATAGGATACTTTTTTGTGTACTATTTTGAAATCGATTTCATTAATAATCAAAAAGAAAAATCCATGGATTATGGTCTTAAAAATCTACCGCCTGATCCTCTTTTATCAGTCTTCCAATTCTCTCTGTAGCTTCTGCTGCCATCCGGTGATTTTCGCCGCTTGCAGTTATCCCCACAATAAGGTCCCCTTCTTTTACAATTCCTGGAAAATAAAAATCACATTTTTCTTTCTCAGAAGCTACATTCACAGGGATACTCTTATGCCGACATTCTCGAAAAATCATATCATTCACAGTTGCATCATTGGTGGCCGCAATCACAATTTCCGCTTCCTGCAATTCTCCTGACTGATAGGAACGATATTCCAACACCAGGTTCTTTTTCTGCCACGCCAATTCCTCTAATTTTTCTGAAATTTTGGGCGCAACCACTCGAACTTTTGCACCGAATTCCAATAAGACAGATACACGCCTGGCAGCAATCCTTCCACCGCCAAATACCTGCACTTGTCTCCCTTCCATATCAATAAACATTGGAAAATACTTTCCCATCATTTTCCCCTCCCGTTCTAGTTCTTAAACTGTTCCATATACTTCTTCTCATCAAACAAATGGAGACCTTCGAAAGGAAAGTCTCCATTTGTTCTCGTCTCTATTTTTAAAGATCTGAAGGTAAAATAAATTTACCAATCAGCTCATCCAAACAAATTGCCTGTGCTGACAATTCCTCGCTGGTTGCAGAGGACTCTTCTGCTGTAGCTGAATTGGACTGAACCACTTCTGAAATCTGGTTCACGCCTTGCTCTGCTTGTTTCATAGCTACTGCCTGATCTGCTGATGTGGCGCTTACAGTCTTGGAAGAAGATGCTATCTGTTCAATTCCCTCTACCACGATCTTGATCGAAGCAGATGCACGCTCTGCCGCTTCATTTCCTTCTGCCACCTCACGGATCGCTCCCTCAATCAACTCTCTGGTCTCTACCGCCGCTGTAGAGCTCTGCTCTGCAAGCTGACGTATCTGGTCTGCCACTACAGAGAATCCTCTTCCTGCTTCTCCTGCTCTTGCAGCCTCAATGGAAGCATTCAAGGAAAGTAGGTTCGTTTGAGATGCAATATCTTCAATCTCAGAAATAATATTTCCAATCTTCTGAGACGCCTCATTGATACGCCCCATTGCCGCTACCATCATTTCCATCTCACCACGGCTGTGTTCTGCCTCGTCAGCATACTGCTGGGCAAGCTGATAAGACTCCTCTGCCTTTTCCGCTGCCAACACAATGTTATCTGTTATGGTCATAATGGTTGCCTGCATCTGTTGTACAGCGCCAGCCTGTTCTGTAGCGCCTTCTGCGAGACTTTGAGATGCCTCTGCCAGATTGGTAGAGCCTGCTGAAACCTGTGTGGACGCCTCGTCAATGGACTGCAAAGTTGCAACCATCTGTTTCTTTAACTCATGCATCGAAAGGAAAATCTGTTCAAAATCTCCTGTATATCTGCTTGAATCCTCAGAATAAATATCATAATTAGCCTTTGCCATTTCCCCTAACAATCTTTCCTCATCAGAAATAACAAAGCTTAAGGTCGCCGCCATATCTCTTGCCACCTCTACCATCTCAGCAATCTCATCCTCTGTTTCCGCTTCTGGAAACGGAGAAGTAAGGTCTCCCTTTGCAAAAGTTGCAAGACGTTCCTTTAAATTCATAATTGGCATAGCAATACTTTTTGCAATCGCGGTACCAAGACGGCCTGCAAATAAAACAGATATTACAATAACCACAGCGATTATTGCCGGCACTATAACACTCATAATCGAAAGTCGATTAGACAGCGCTGACCCGTTTGTAACCTTAATTTCCATAATCTCCTTTAAGTCACTATAAATCTCTTCGTACATAGGAGCCAATTCACCCATTGCCATTTCCTGAGCCTGAATGCATTGCTCCTGATCTACGGTAGCGCCCAGATCCATAATCTGCTGTTCCAATTTCCAATACTCTTCCAGCTCAGTCTTGAGACGATTGTATATCTCCTTATTGGCCGCTGTCACCATGGACTTCTCAAGCCCTTCAAATTCTACGGTGAATTCCGCCTTACACTCATCATGCTGAGCCACCATACTATCAATCGCACTCTGCTCTTCGTATCCAATCGTTCCTCGCAACGCTGACCTGGTATCCGCAAAGCATGCCATCGCCCTGCCTACATCACCCTGTGCAAATCCATAATCAACCAATGCGTCTGCATAAAAATTGGATAAAACAATAATTGCAATCACTCCAACCACTGAAACGGTCGCCATCATCACTGAGATCAAAGTAAATGCTTTTTTTAGACGCTCTCCAATCTTTAACTTGTTAAGCTTTTCCAACATATCTTTCCCCGTCCTTTTTATAAATTTCCGAACCTCCTGACATACCTATCCACTGCGCATTTCTTTACAGGCCATCTGGCTTTCGGATGGATGCCATATTGGGAATTTAAACAAGAACGCGGCTTAACCAAAACTGACTGATACCTGTCATCTTTTCAAGTTTATATTTTCCTACAACATCCTTTTTAATTTTAACTCGTTTCTATTTTTTCGTCAATCTTTTCCAAATAATTAATATCAAATACCTATCTTTTTTTGGAAAATTGGCAATAAATTTCACGAAATGAAAAAGCATTCCTCTGATATAATCTCTGTTTCTCCCCTTTGACATAAAATTATCTTTTTTTCCATGTTCTTTCACGCAGCACAATCCCACCTGTCACAAGAAAAAATGCTGTCAAAATCATTGGAACAAGAAAATCATAATCCCCCCTCATCATTTGGAACAATGCAAATTCACCCAAATACTTTGAAGCGCCAATATTGGCAAAATAATAAACCACAGATACCATATACCCCAACACGATCTGATTGGTAATTCCACTGACGAAAAAGCCAATGCTCCCCAGGAAAAATATTTCACAAAGGGAACCACACCACAATTCTTTTCCATCAAACTGGCTGTTCCCCTGTTTCATCATCTGACAGAATACCGTTACTACTATTATAAGGAACATAGCTGCAATCAGCAAACGAATGAGGTACTGCTTCCATAAAGGCATTGCCTTGGACTTTTCCAGCAGCCAGATTTCCTGATTCTGCTCTGGTAGAAACAAAGGCGTCATGAGAAGAATTCCAACAAACGCCACATACATTTCCATCACCTTTGCTGCCTGGAAAGCGTCCAGATTCCGAAAACTCACAAAGAAACCTGACATACCGCAAAACAACAGCGTAACCAGCAGATGAGGCGCATACTGCCTACGAAGAAAGCTACCTCCTATGCTTAAATATCTTTCCATAAACAGTCTCTCCTTCCCTGCGCTTTTTCTCATAAAATATAAATGTCAAGCCCAAAAACAAAATAGCCCCAATAAAATAGTATCCTCTGTTCAAAAGCAGCTCCTGCCGCTGGTTCCAGAATTCATTGGTACCACCCAGCATATTCCACCGGGCAACCAAATGCAGTCCAAACCCTCCGTGCAAACTTCCCCCAGAAAACAGACTGCCAATTGCCCAAAATACCTGAACAAAAATAGAAATTACATTTTCCGTAAGCTCCGTGATAAAAAAGGATACGGCAAGCACGATCATAATCTCTGGCAGCAGCCAGATAACACTATATTTCAAAAATGCGAACACATCGGGTCCAATGCCCATCGTCTTAGCATGGTACTGATAGGGCATCTGCATCACAAATATGGTAATTACTACTGGTAAAAATGCCATACATACATTGGCCAAATAACGACTTCCCACAATCTGGACCGCTGAAGCTTCATGAGAAAAAACCACCTGGCTTACCTTGGCCCGTTTGTCCCTAAGGCAGCGGGTGACTCCTAGAAAAACAGGAAGAATGGCGAGAATAATTCCTGCATAGTCGCAAAATAGCCTTGCAATAGCTCCCGTAATCCTGTCTTTTTCACAAAGAGCTTCAAACTCATCTACTGCCTGTTCATATGTCATAGGAACTCCTACGCCTGCATCCAGATGCTTTTGGGTATAAGAACTTCCAGCGCCTATCATCTTACAGATTTTTTCCATCTTTTCGCAAAACTCTTCATAGCTAAGCCCATCTTTCGGAGCAACGGAATATGTGATCTGAGCTTGCATAGCCCCCTCAATAGTGCTCTGGTCTGACTGAGAAAAGTGTTCCTCCATGCTTTTAAGAATCTCTTCCCAATTTTTCCCCGTACAGTATTCTATGATAGATGTCACTTCCGCCAGTTCTGTTTCATTCAATGTCACTCCCCGGTAAAAACCCATCGGATAAGTAGCATAAGAATTACGGTATGTCTCCAGCACCAGGCCAGCCAATACTTTTTCCATTACTGCACTCTCTTCATGACTGCTCACAGAACCATAGCTTTCCTGCCCAGGCTCTGGCCGCTCCAGGTCAGCAGTAACCACCTCTCCCAACTGACTGGAAAGAAACATCACAAATATTACCACATACAGATAATACACCATGCTTCTTAAAATCTGTTTACATTCTTTTTGAAATAACGTTCCAAACATGCTTCCACCTCCTATTCTCTGCCTTTCAAAGCAGAAGCATGGTTCATCAGGTACATATAAGCGTCCTCCACATCTGGCCCTGCCAGTTTTGCTTTCTTCATAGGCGGTTCTTCTGCAATCATTTTAATCGTTGCCATACTGCCATTGTTAAGGATTCCTGTTACCAGAAATTGTTCCTTAACCATGGGAAGCTCCATGGAAGATATCTCCATCGTGTAAACCTTTCCTTTTACTGCCTCCAATAATTGGGATACTGTTCCCCGAAACAGAATTTCTCCGTGATTCAGCACTGCAATATTTTCACAGGTAGCCTCAATGTCACCTACGATATGGGTGGAAAGAATTACAATCCTGTCTTTGGCAATTTCACAAAGAAGGTTTCGAAACCTTACCCGTTCCTCCGGGTCCAATCCAGCGGTTGGTTCATCTACCACAATCACTTTTGGGTTATGGATAATCGCTTGAGCAATCCCAAGCCTTCGTTTCATACCGCCGGACATGGCCTTAACCTTCGTCTTATGTTGATCCCCTAGATTTACTTTTTCAAGCATTTCCGGCACCTTCTTTGCCCGCTCCTTTTTCCCCATGCCGGATAACACCGCCAAATAATCTAGTGCTTCGTAAGCCCCCATTGTTCCATACATAGAAAAATCCTGAGGAAGATAACCGATCATTTTACGAACGTCATTGTACTGTTCCACGGGAATTCCACAAAGCTTTACTTCCCCACTACTCTTTTTGGTGAGTGTGGTCAACACCTTCATCAATGTGGTTTTCCCTGCCCCATTTGGCCCTAAAAGCCCGAACATTCCCTGTTCTATCTCCAGGTTCACATGATTTAAGGCTTGCTTTTTCCCAAAATTCTTCGATAAATCCTTAATTTCTATCCTGGTATTGCTCATAATCTGTCCTCTCTTTCTGCTTAAGGCACATGTCAGATGTGCACCTCGCTTACAAAAGATAGTATAAAAAGAATTTATCTACAAATTTCCTATTGAAGTATTAAAAATGATTACGAATTCCCACCACCAAGGTGGCAGCCACAATCGCCCCTTCCGTTACGCTGTTTTGCAGAGAAAGGCTTCCCCCATGATTTTCACAGAGCATCCGACAAATGGATAATCCAATTCCAAAATGCTCCCTGCTATTTTCTTCCTCACTAAAATATGTCTCCATGCCATTTCGCAACGCCTTTTCCGAAAATCCAGGCCCATCGTCTTTCACAAACAAAGTAAATTCTCTTCCAACCAGCCTTCCTTCTATTTGAATGGATGCTCTGGCATAGCGCAGCCCATTACTCAAAAGGTTTTCAAACACTTCCATCAGCAGATTTTTATCCAAAAACACCTCTTGCTGCGGAACATCCATCTGAAAATTGATTTCCTTGTCTGTATTAAGACGGATACCTTCTAAAACCCCTTCCACCTCTTCTGACAATTCCGAAACACCGTACCAGTTCCCGGAAACCTCCCATTTTTCTATATTCTGAATGGTAGTCATAGTGGTAGAAAAATGAAGCAGACGCTCCTCCTGTTCATGCATAGTATTCAGTTTTTCCAACAGCATTTCTTCAGTCACTTTTCCTTTTGGCACATATTTTTGAAGGAATTCCGTATAGCCCCGAATCACAGTTAATGGCGTACGAATATCATGGGCAAATGCAGCATTGATTTTCCGCTGTTCCTCCTGCTGTCTCCATTGATCCTTTTTATTTTTCAACAGCATTCTCCGAATCTGCTCCACTTCCTGACAAAGGGCCCCCATTTCATCCTGACTGCGCCAGGCCATTTCATGGCTGTAATCTCCCATATTGATATAATTCAATCCCTGTGCCACCGCCAAAACTGCTGGTTTTATCTTAGTTTCCAAGAAAATTTTTCCTACTATAGCAAAACAAATTATCATATAAAGATACTGACAACTATGGTAAAAGATCCAAAGAATTTTTGAGAGAGCTTGTCCATATTTAAAACTATACCCGCTCTCCCTCACCACTTTTTTCCATTCCTCCATACTTTGAAATTGCTGTCCATTCAGCAGTATGCTATTTCGTCTTTCCAATACATCCAGCCAGGCCAGGCAAAGATTTTGCGTAATCCAGTACAAGGTGAAAGCCCCTGCCATACCGATGCATAAATACCATACCAATGCCAGAACCAAGGATTTTTCCTGCAAAATTTTACGAAGCTGTTCTACTTTCTCTTCTAACCAATCCATTTATATCCCACGCCCCAGACTGTCTCAATATGTTTCGTCCTTTTATCAATTTTCTGACGAATGCGCCGTACATGCTCTGCAATAATAGAAGCATCGGCTTCTCCGTCAAATCCGCGGACCCTCTCATAAATCTGCTCTTTTTCAAACACCTGGCCGCTATGGGTCATCAACAGCTCCACAATGGAAAATTCTGTTTTCGTCAGTCCCACATCCTGGCCCTCCCACAATACCTGATACCCAGAAAAATCCACAGTAAGATCACCTTTTATATAAATATTGCTTTTTTGCTGTTTCCGCTCTTCCCGGCGCAGATGGGCTTTCACCCTGGCCAGCATTTCGTCCATGCCAAAGGGTTTGACAATATAATCATCTCCTCCTGCCCGAAATCCGTTCACCCTGTCCTGCTCTTCTGTTCGAGCAGTAAGAAACAAAATCGGACAGTCTACATAATCCCGAATTTTTTCACAAACCGTAAGACCGTCCATATCTGGCATATTGATATCCAGTATGATTAAATCTGGTTGGTATTTCAGACACTCCATGGCTTCCATGCCATTTTTCGCCGTATAGACCAGATAGCCCTCCAGTTCCAAATACTCCTTCAATAATGTTCGGATATCCTGTTCATCATCCACAGCAAGGATTTTCTTCATCTCACTTTATTCCTTTCTCTTTTTCTATGATCTTATTATATGGAAAAGAAGATAACTTAGCAATATAGGATTTCCCTATTACAACTACAAAAGAAAGAGACAGCCCCTGCTCCTGTCAAAGACTGTCTCTTCCTAAAATATCCGAACTTACAATAGCAACTCTTCCCTTATGCTTTTACACCAAAGTGCTCAAACAGCATATCTTCCGCTTCCTTGGACCAAAGTCCTTTATGTCTCTTGCAGCATTCATCCAATTCTTTATAGAATGGGTCCTGCTCTCCTAATTTTCCAAAATCCTCAATCGCTGTCATTGGCATATCAAACTGAGTATAGGTCAATTTCTTACCTCCTGGAATATTTGGCAGATTCTTTGTTGTTTCTACGATAGAATCCATACCGCCCACATGGGTTACCATAACTGCAGAGTTAATTAACCCTTTGGCTGATTTTTCAATCGCTTCCTTCATATCATCGGTATTGCCACCTGTGGACCCCATAATTTTTGTTCTTGCATAATGGCAGTCATAGAGGTTCACACTTGCAGAAAACTGTGTATCGGTAGGTCCTGCAAAGAAATTCATACATCCATCTTCTGCAAGAAGCCTGTTCCCCATCTCTGCAATACTTTTCACGGGAGCATATACAAATACGTCACTGTAACCCTTTCCGCCTGTGATTGCCTTAAGCTCTGCAATGGGATCTTCCATATTTGCTGTATTGACATAATGAAGCTCCACGCCTTTTTCTGCCGCCTCTGACTCTGGAATCACTTCCTTTGCCCTGGCAATCTTAGCATCATTGATGTCGGTAACAACGATACGTTTTGGCTTATTTTCAAAGGTAAGACCGTAGCTTACTGCGCCAAGACCCATGGGACCGCATCCGCCGAGAATCAGAATGTCTCCACCCTCTAAGGTTCCCATTTTGTGCTCATAGGAAAGATGCTCATTATGATAGTTACTGTGGTATCCGCCAATACAGCAGCTCATAGGCTCGCCTAAGGAAGCTTCAAAGTAGCTGTCCCCTTCATACTCCCAGATACATCCTTTTTCAATGACATCCCCTGGGAAAATGCAATAGGTAGCAGCGCCGCCGAAATATTCATAGGAATAACCTGGTGATTCCATCTGGCCCGGAATTGCTGGCTGCTGCGCAAATTTCTTACCTTCATGGAACTGGCCTTTCCACTTTTCTCCTACCTTTACGATATCGCCAGTAAATTCATGGCCGATAATAACTGGATGCTCTGCCACATTTTCTGGTACACGCTTGTGGTTCTTTCCTGCCTGCACCATTTTCCATGTGGACATGCAGATACTGTCACTGACAACCTTTACTAAGATTTCGTCTTCTTTGATTTCGGGAAGTTCAAATTCCTCTAACCTGATATCATTTACTCCATACAATCTAACGCCTCTTGCCTTCATACTGCTACCTCCTGATTTTTTATTTTTCGTTTTCGTAAAACATTTTATTTTAATTTTTCCAATACCCAGTCAATATTATTTGTTCTCTTGAATTCTTCCAAAACTGCTTCCTCTTCCAGCATACCGCAGATTTTTTCCAAAAGCTCCAGATGTTCATCACCTACGCCTGCAATACCGAATACAAGTTGTGCCTTTTCCTCTCCAAACTCAACACCTTCTGGATACTGCATCACCACGATACCTGTTTTTTTCACAGTTCCTTTTGCCTGTGAGGTTCCATGGGGAATTGCCACACCAAGCCCCATATAAGTGGTTACTAGCTTTTCACGCTCCTGCATTGCATCAATATAGGATGCGTCTACATAACCAAGTGTGGTCAGAAGCTCTCCTGCTGCCTGAATCGCCTGTTCCTTGGAAACCGACTTTAAGTTCAGCTTAATACCGTCTTTTACAAGAATGTCTTTGCCACTGCTTGCAGTGGATTTCACTGGTAGATTTTCTGCCTGCTGGGTCAGACTATTTTGCTGTCCACCTTGTGTCAACTGTGCATACAATGCATCCAGTGCAGGATCTGCCAAGAAATTGTTTATTGTAACCATCTGTGCATTCGGTGCGCATTTCTTTGCCCGGTCTACCAATGTAACCTGGACAACCGCAATGTCGCAATCCTTTGGAATGGTATCCACCGAAGTATTGATCACTGTCAAATCCGGTCTTTGGGCTTTCACCCGGTTTCTAAATTTTGTTGCTCCCATTGCGGAAGAACCCATACCTGCGTCACAGGCAAACACTATTTTTTTCACGCCTTCTGCTTTTGTGATTGCTACTGGCGCAGAGGTTCCTTTCGCTTCTGCCTTCCGGCTTGCCATTTCTTCTTGGGCCTCTTCTAAGCTCTTTCCTTTGGACATACGTATAATCGCAGAGGAAACCACAAAAGAAATCACAGTGGCGATTACCACACCCAGGATCACCTGAATCATCTTATCGCCTGGCGTCATCATCAAATATGCAATAATGGAACCTGGGGAAGCAGGACCTACCATTCCACAGCCCGTCATATTGAACCAGAAAATCGCTACCATATTTCCCAAAATAGGCCCTACAATCACAAGGGGGTTCATCAAAATATATGGGAAATATATTTCGTGGATACCACCCAGAAGATGGATGATTACTGCACCTGGTGCAGACTGCTTTGTTTCCTGATCCTTACAGAAAAACATATATGCCAGCAATACACCAAGGCCAGGACCAGGATTTGCTTCCAGCATATACATGATGGACCTTCCTGTCTCTGCCGCCTGTGCCGTTGCAATGGGTGTAAAAATGCCGTGGTTAATGGCATTGTTAAGAAACAGTACCTTCGCCGGTTCAATAAAAATAGCAATCAGCGGCAATACACTGTGTACCACCAAGAAATTTACTCCTGCAGACAAAATGCCAAGAACCAGGTTCATAAATGGCCCTACTGCCAAAAATCCAAGCATTGCCAGCAGCATTCCCATAATCCCTACGGAAAAATTGTTAATTAGCATTTCAAATCCCGCTGGCATATGACCATCCATCGCCTCATCAAATTTCTTAATGCAAAAACCTGCCAGAGGTCCCATAATCATAGCTGCCATTAACATGGTGGTGTCTGGGTCGCTCATAATTGCACCTACCACTGCAATTGCGGCTACAATACTGCCTCGCTCACCCCCAACCAATTTTCCACCTGTAGATGCGATTAAAATTGGAATCAAATAAACTAAAATTGCTGAAAAGATTGTTGCAAACCCCTCATGAGGTATCCATCCACTACCGTTAAAAAAGGCAGCAAGGAAACCAAATGCAATCAACGCGCCGATATTCGGCATGATCATCGCTGAGAGAAATTTACCAAAACGCTGAACTCCATTTTTCATAAATAATCTCCTTTACATTGACTGCTCCTGATTCAATGATACTGTCCCATGCATAGCACATACAAACTCTAGATAATCTGTATCTTATAATCTCTGCAGGCTTCTTCAAATTCTTCTGGAAGGCTGCCATCTGAAATGATAACATCTACATCCTTTAACCCACAGATGGAATATGTACTTTTCACTCCCACTTTGGAGGAATCCATCAAAATAATCCTTTGTTCGGCCTGATCCATCACTGTTTTTTTCAAAACTGCTTCTTCGTCCACCCCACAGGTGAACCCTGTCTGATCACAATAACTGGTAACGCCCATAAACACCTGATTAAAATTGATTCTCAGCACATCCTGAACGGTATGGATTCCACATACGCTCATACTGTACCGATTCATGGTTCCTCCAATCACATGTACCGCTGGCTCTTTTAATTTGGAAAGCTCTGCCGCACATGTCAGAGAATTGGTATAAATCAAATTTGACTGATCTGGCATACAAGATGCTAATGCTGTGGTAGTACTACCGGAATCCAAAAAAATCGTGGTATCTCTCCGAATAAACGACAATGCTTTTTGGGCAATTAACTGCTTTGCCTCAATATTCCTCACCAGCCTTCGGCTTAACATATCATCGGTCCCTATTACCACATCTACGGACTTTGCGCCTCCATGCACCCGGACAATTCGTTTTGCTTCATCAAGAGCTTTTAAATCTGTGCGCAGTGTCATTTCAGAGATTTGAGGAAATTTTTTCTTTAATTGTGCAAAACCAATATTCCCACTTTGATTCACCAAATCTACGATTGTATTCCTGCGCTGCTCCATTGTATCCATTTTCATACCTCCTACGAAAACATAGCAAACACTTAGCTACGTTTTCCCTTCTCTCACTTCATAATCACCTACTCCTTTCATTTTACCACGTTTTCTTACTTCTGCAACTTTTTACTTTTGTTTCGAAATTTTTTTCCTCCAAAATTGTTGTTACGAAAGTTTGTATTGTTATAATAACAGCTTTCTCTCGGGTTGTCAACTGTTATTTCAAAAGTTTTTATCTTTATTTTCGAAACAACAATCAAAAAAAAAAAAAAAAAGGTATCGAATCCGGAAGATCCATTTTCTGGAACTACCATCTTCGATACCTTGCCACGGGGCTGGCGCACTAACGCAAATTATAATACATAAATTTGTTCAAAAGGTTTACATTGCAAAGCAATGCAAACAAAATGCACAAAAAATATCTTGGGAAGCTAGCTTCCCAGAATAATTTTGTGCATTCTGTCTTTGCCGCATAAGCGGCAAGACCTTTTGAACAAGTAACTATATTAGTGCGACAGCCCCATTTAATTTTTCCTATCTTTTATTTCGCAATAATATAATTTCCACTGGCAATCAGCATATCCGTCTCTTCATTGCAAATAATTGTGGCCTCTCCCAATTCAAACACTTTGGTAAGAGTATTTTTCCCACTTTTGCTGCTGTCCAGCAATACATAAGTCTCGGTAGAGTTACGGAATACAATTTTCTTTTTCTCTGCTTCCCGAATATCCGGGGTACTGATTCCCGCCTTATCAGAGAAACCATTTGCTCCTAAAAATGCTTTATCAAAATACAATCCAGACAAATCACTGTTTGTCTTCGTTCCCAGAATGGAAGCGCTGGAAACATTGATTTCTCCACCTGCCAAAAAACACTTCAGTTTCGCTTCCTGAATCTCTGAAAGAATCATAGCATTGGTGGTCACGATTGTAATATCTTTATTCCTTAAATACTTTACCATACGAAGCACTGTGCTTCCAGAATCCAAATAAATAGATTCTCCATCCTTCACCAACCCTGCCGCATAGCGGGCAATGCCCTCTTTCTCATTGACATTTTTAATGGATTTGGAATTCATGGGAACCTCATATGATCCCTTTTTCAGACGGGCTCCACCGCCCCGAAGAAGTATGATCTGCCCTTCTGCCTCTAATGTTTTCAAATCCCTTCGCACAGTAGATTCAGAAACATTTTTTAATTCCCCACAAAAGCTATCCAAAGAAACCACTTCACTTTTCTCCAGTAGCTGCAGCATCTGCGTTCTTCTCTGATACGGTATCATAATCCCCATTCCTCCCAAGGATGCCTTGCATCCATTCTCTATCGTCTAATCCTATCGTTTCACTTCATCAAGGAAAGGCATAGAATCCTGCGCGCCAAGACGACAGACTGTAACAGCGCTGCAGCACGTGGCAAATTCACAGGCATTTGTAAGGCTTTGACCATTTAAGAGTGCATATCCGATTCCTCCGATAAAGCTATCCCCTGCTCCGGTCGTTTCGATGGCTTCCACTTGATGCGATGGGAGAAATGTCACACTGCCTCCTTCCGAAACAACGGCCCCTGCTTTCCCCAAGGTTATGACCAGATCCGTCCCATAAGCTTTTGCCAAAGAAACAATTCCTTTTCTCGCTTCTTCCTCATTTTTTACATCAGCTTTCAAATAAAAGCTAGCTTCTACCTCATTTACCACTATTATATCACACATCTTCAAATAGTCCAGAGGAATTTCTGCTGCTGGCGCAGCATTCAGGAGAATCTTACACCCCAATTTCTTTGCTTTTTCAATGGCATACTCATTAATTTCCTGAGGAATTTCCATCTGAAGTATCACAAGATACGTTTCTTTTAGAAGCTCCTCCGCCCGATCGATATCCTCTTTTGTCACTGCGAAATTGGCGCCGCGAACAATACAGGCAAATACGCTTCCATCCTCCATGGCATTGATAAGACCCATACCTGTGGGCTCCTGGCACCTACGGACATGCTGGATATTTACCCCATACTTTTGCGCTGCTTCTAAAAGATAATCCCCATGAGCATCCCTGCCCACACATCCTACCATATAAACAGGCACACCCAGCTTTGACGCTTGTACCGCCTGGTTCGCACCTTTTCCGCCTGCACTGAATGCAGCCTCATCCGCTGGAAGAGTTTCCCCGCACTCTGGCAGGCGGGGAATTTTCAAAACAATATCATAATTCAAGCTTCCGATCACTGTAATTTTATCTCTCATCATCCATCCTTTCTGTTCTTTATCCCTTTTTATGACGGGCTGCAAACGCTGCAAGGTCACCCTTCATAAACTCAAAATAAGAAGCTACTATAATGATAAGACCTGTTACTACATACTGCCAGAAGGAGTCTACGTTGATGACTACCATTCCAACCTTTAATACTGCAAGCAGCAGAGCTCCAAAAAACGTCCCAAGGGCTGTCCCTCGTCCACCTGCCATGGAAGTGCCTCCAATTGCTGCAGCCGCAATCGCATTTGTCTCATAACCAATACCTGCTGTTGCCTCTGCGGAACCTAAGCTTGCCAGCATAACCAATCCTGCCACCGCTGTGCAGACACCACTTGCAATATATGCAATATATTTGGTTTTTATTACATTTACGCCAGAAAGCTTTGCAGCTTCCTCGTTACCGCCTACTGCATACAAATAATCTCCCGTCCTTGTTTTTGACAAAATCACATGGGCAATGATAAATACCAGCACCATAACAATCACATAGTAACGAATGCCTCCTGGCAGCTGTCCATTAAAAATATTACGGAAGCTATCTGGAACATTTGTAACAGGCGCGCCGCCCGTTACCACATAAGCAATACCACGATATAAGCTCATTGTACCAAGAGTTGCAATAAAAGGCTGAAGCTTTAAGTTTGTTACCAAAAATCCATTAAACATACCTAGGACAACGCCTACGATCAGTCCGACCACAATAGCAAGAAAAGGATTCATTCCTCTGACACAACAATTTGCAACTGCAATACCCACAATGGCAAAGGTACAGCCGATGGAAAGATCAATACCGCCTGTTAGAATCGTAAACATAATCCCCACCGCAAGCAGTCCATTCAGCACCATTTGCTGGAAGATGGTCAGCATCGTTCTCCACATAAGAAAATTCGGATTTAGAATGGCAAAAACGACACCCAAAATAACAGTTGCAAGAAATACGAGAATTTCTCGTTTATATTTTGCATAAATAGCCTTCATCTTAATTTCCTCCAATCGCATAATTTAAAATCTCATCTGAATGAAATGCCTCTCGGTCCGTAAGCGCTTTTGTAATTTTTCCTTCACTCATAACAATCAGCCGGTCACTTATGCCCATTGCCTCCGGCAGCTCGCTGGATACCACAATCAAGCTCTTTCCTTCTTCCACCAATTCTTCCATCAGGCGGTAAATTTCAGCCTTTGCTGCCACATCTACACCTTTGGTTGGTTCATCAAAAATAATAACGTCAATGTCAGTAGACATCCATCTGGCAAGAATTACCTTTTGTTGGTTTCCACCAGACATATTCACGGTGAGATACTCCGGTTTATTGGGATTTATATCCAATTCTCCAAAGAAATGCTCTGCATTCTTTAATTTTTTTGTCTCATTGGTAAAAACCCCTGACATATATTTTTCCAAACTGGAAATAGCAATATTGTTATAATTCGTATCCAGCTTATTAAAGCCCTGGGTTTTCCTGTCCTCTGGAAGCATCCCAATGCCATATTTCAATGCTTTTGTGGAATTCCATTTCCCCTTAATTTCCTGTCCCTTAAAAATAATATTCCCGCTAATCTTTCGGTCTGCACCTGTAAGCACCCGCATAACCTCTGTTCTACCAGCGCCAACCAGTCCATAAAAACCTAAGATTTCTCCTTTATGTAATTCAAAGCTTACATCTTTGTATTTCCCATCGTTATCAGAAAGATGCTCCACCTTCAAAACGACCTCATCCGTAGCCCTGGAAGGCTTCAGCCTGGAAGCAACAGCAGAAACGCTTCTTCCTACCATTGCATGAATCAGCTCGTCTTCTGTGGTGTCTTTCATATTGAGAGTCGTAATATACTCTCCATCCCGCATAATAGAAGCTCTGTCGCAAATCTGAAAAATTTCTTCCAAATGATGGCTTACATATAAAATTGTAATACCATCTGCTTTTAATTTTCGGATTACCGCAAACAATGCCTCGGTTTCCTTAGATGTCAAAGAAGCGGTGGGCTCATCTAAGGAGATAATGTTGGAATGGTGGTAAATCGCTTTTGCAATGGCAAGCATCTGCTTTTCCCCTGCCGTCAATGTCTTTACAATATCCCTGGAGCGAAACCGACAGTTCAGCTCTGTAAGAATTGCATCCACATCCTTATGCATTTTGTTAAAATCTATAAATAAGCCTTTTTTCGGCTGATATCCCAACGTTACATTCTGACCAACAGTAAGTTCCTCAACCACCATTGTTTCCTGGTGAACTTTTGATATATTGCCATTTAGTATGGCATCATTCGGATTTTTAAAGGTAACTTTTTCCCCATGAAGAAAAACTTCTCCTTCGTATTCAGAATATACTCCATGAAGTATATTCAATATTGTAGATTTTCCTGCTCCATTTTCCCCCAATAGCGCATGCACTTCCCCCTCTTCTACCGAGAAGGAAATGTCTTTTAAGACATGCACGCCTGGAAAATATTTGTTGATCTTGACAAATTCTACTGCTTTTCCCATTCCGATCCTTCCTCCTTACACAATGTAGAAGGGGAACACTCGCAACAGCGACAATGTTTGAGCGGTTGCGGGTTCCCCTTCCCATACATTTATCGTTTATTTTGTATATGTGGGAGCTGTCCAGTTAATAATCTCTGCTGCCTCGGTATCTACATTTTCAGAATCGATCAATGCCTGAGGAGTTGCAACTGCACTTGGAAGTTCCTGTCCAGCCAGAGAACGAAGGGTACATTCTACAGCCACCTGTGCCATATAGAATGGGAAAGAGTCTACCGTAGCATCTAATTTTCCAGCACGGATAGAATCATAAGCTTCTCCAATTCCATCAACTCCTACAACAAGAATATCAACTCCTGACTCTTCTACAGCTTCTACCACTCCAAGAGCCATATCATCATTGTTACAGAAAATAGCTTTTAACTCTGGATACTGGGTAATCCAGGTATTCGCCAGTTCTTTTGCTTTCTGACGATCCCAATCTGCATTCTGCTCTGCTACGATTTCAAGCTTGGAATTGTTATCTGCAACCCAATCTTTGAAGCCTGCGGTACGTTCCCGGGCTGCAAAAGCCTTCGCCATACCTACCACAATCGCTACCTGTCCTTCATCTCCCAGTTTGCCAGAAATCCATTCTGCTGCAAGCTGTCCATTCATATAAGCGTTTGGTCCAACATAATGTGTTGCTTCTGCAATCAATCCATCATTTACATTTACAGTAAGAACATCTGCATCATTTGCACTTTCCACTGCTGACGTCAGGTTAGAATCTGAAATTGGACTCATCAATAAAGCGTCCACACCCTGAGTTGTCAAAGCTTCTGTCATTGTCTGCTGTCCAGTCTCATCACCTTCATCTGTGGTTGCCTGAATGTCAATGGACAATCCAGTATCTGTTGCTGCCTGTTCATATCCTTCTTGAAGAGTTCTCCAGAATTCATTGGAAAGAGATTTCATTACTACACCAAGCTTTTTCTTACTGTCCACTGGCACTTCAGCGCCATTCTTTTCACGAACTTCCTCAATCGTCATAGCATCTTCTGCCTGATCTGGATTGAATTCTCCTGCATTGCCAGCATCTTCTGCTGGTTCTTCCTCAGCGCCGTCTGTTGATTCCCCAGCGCCATCTGTTGGTTCTTCAGATGATTCTTCTGTCTGGCTGCCAGATGAACCTCCATCGTTTTTAGAGTTTGCGGACCCCCCATTTGAGCCGCATGCTGTGAGGCTAAATACCATCGCTGTTGTCAACAAAACTGCCAAAACTTTCTTTTTCATTACTTGCTCCTCCTTTTGATATAATGTTTTTCATGCTACTGCACATACCCTGTACAGCCTTTATCTCATCATGTCCAGAATCAAATGCTGCGCGCTGATTCCGTCATGCTTCGATACAACTTCACTGATGCCATCTACGCCAATATTGTCAACCTTCTTTTTCACCAGCTCAAACGCTTCAATATTGGCACGGCATTCCGCCTTTGCTTCTTCGCGAATTGGAAATGTGTCGAAAAATACCACTCCATCATAACCATACCGTTCCAAATAATAGATAAATTCTGCGGACTGGGAAAAATTCACAGAACCAAAAATCAATCCACTGTCCTTCCATCCATATCCATCATTCATATGCAGGCCAAACAATTTCCCCTTTGACGCTGCTAGCGCCAAGCCAAAAGCCGGGCTGTCATGTTTCATCAACATATGACAGAAATCCAAGGTACATCCAACATTGTCCCTGTCCACCTCATGAATCAGGTAAAGAGTCATGCCCACACTGTCAATCATTGCAAATTCCCGCTCCTCATAAGGTTTATACTCAATACTGATTTTGATATCAGGCGCGTAATCTGCGATTTCCCTTACCGCCTCAACTACCTGCTTCCAGCATTTCTCATAATCCATCTGGAATGGATAGTCGAATCCATCATTTTCCAGCCACAGCGTAATTACACTTCCCCCCAACTCACGGCACACATCAGCAGCATCTTTTGCTATTTGAATTGCTCGCTGCCGTAACGCCTCATCTGGATTTGTCAAATCCCCATCCAAAAACTCTTTTCTCCAACGAATCGCAAAGCCATTTACCTTTAACGGTCCCATTGCCTCTTTCAATTCCTCTATGTTATATCCTACGATATGCTCTGGGTAATTGAATTCCAGATGTGTAATACCATCGATGTTTTTATATGCTTCAATGGCATCATAAACATTCTGTCCTTTAAAAATAAAAGAATTAAACCGCCCTGCGTAATTCATATTTTCTCCTCCTGTGCTCCATGGTTTTTTCAAATATTTTCAACTTGTTGCATTTATAATATTACTTTTTTCATTTTATGTCAATATATTTCATATTTTTCATCATTTTGTTTAATTTTGTCATGAAAATTTTGTGCATTTCGCTAACAATAAATTCATATTTCTTCTTTCCCTTCCAGATTTTTCCATTTTAGAAGGAAATTTCCATGGGAATTCAAGTAAAAAAAAGAATTTTCCTGAAATTTGCATTTTGCATTCTTTCAGAAAAATTCATATTATTTCAATTTATAGCATTATTCTAATGTTTTAATCTCTTCTTCTCTCTGCAGCGTAGAAAGCCGCTCCAATTACACATTTATTTTCTTCATCTTGGGTATAAATCACCCGAAGCTCCTGTTCCGGGTAGGGCTTACGCACATGAAAATGTATCCGTTCATCCAGATAACTCTGGGGAAAATCCTTCATGGCAGGAACCCCTCCGCCAATCAAAATGTAGTCTGGATTTAAAATATTGATCTCCGTTGCAACTGCCATTGCAATTCTGTCCACAAACAAAAGCAGCTCATCCTCGCTCCCATGTACAGTAAAGATATCTCCAATGTAGGTATCCTGATATCTTTCAAGGCGCAAGCCTGCCAGGTATTTTCCTCCGGCAAGGTTTTCCATACAGCCTACGTTCCCACATCCGCAGGGAAGGCTGCTCCCATCCACAGGAATATGACCAAGCTCACCTGCCGTTCCATTTCTCCCTGCCAGAATACGTCCGTTTATCATAATTGCATTTCCAATGCCAGTGCCAAAATAACATCCCACCAGCACTTCGCAATCTGGAATATGATACTTCCTCTTATCATAGTAAAGAGCCATGGAAACATCCTTTTCCAAATAGACCGGAATATGAAAGCTTTCTGTTAAGGCTGCGGCAATGGGCAGATTTTCCATATTAGGGATATTCGGAGCCTGTAAAAGAACCGTCCGTTCCCGGTTTAATGTGGCAGGCAAACCCATTGCCATTGCCTCCACAGTTCCATCCAACTGACCAATATACTTTCTTAGAAAGTCTGTTAGCGCTCCCAGGGTATCTTCCTGACAGAACACTTCTCCTACTGGGACTTTCCGAAAATAATGAGTATTCCATTCTTTATCAACGGCGCCAATCCGAAAATTTGTGCCGCCAATATCAATACCAACAATATAGCTTTTTCCCATCCTGACGCTCCTTTTTTATTTGGAAACTATTAGGCGATTGCAAAACCTATTAATTGTTTCAATTTAATGTGAAATAAAAAGTAAAGATTTTCAGATTCAGAAACGAACAAAGTGGGCAAGCCCACTTCAGCTCCCCTCCCCTCACTCATGAGGGGCTTGCACATTTTGCGCGGCAGGCTACTTTTCATCCCCTGGAAAGAAAATGCCAGCTTCTTTTCTGGAAGACTCCAGAATTTCAATCACATTTATCATTACATTTAGGTTTCTGTCATTGGTTTCATAGTCATCTGCCAGAACCATTTTTGTTAGATTTTGAACCTCATAAAACCATCGGTCCGGATTCTCCTGCTCGTTAAAAACCTCTTCTGTCTCTTTTGTCACTACCTTCACTTCTGCAATTCCATTGCTTCCATCTTTGATATAAATATATCCTTTTTCCCCCTCAATCTGTGCAGAATTCACGCCCCAGGTATCTTTTGCTCCAGCGGACTCACTTACAAATCCATCGTATTGCATCATAAGAATCCCAGAAGTATCCACCAGATTTCCATAAATATTAGGGTAATATACAGACCTTTTTGGCTTTCCAAACAAAGCAGTGTTCAGGTATACATTATAAAAATTAATGTCCATCAGACATCCGCCGCCAAATTCAGGATGAAAGACATTTGGGACTTCCCCTTTTTCCAAAAGATCATAACGGCTGGAATACTGACTGTAATTGCAAAGTACAAGCTTTATCTTTCCCACTTTTGGAAGTTCCCGTTTTACAATTGAAAAATTAGGTAAAAATGCCGTTGGGACTGCGTCAATCAGAAATAGATGCCGCTCTTTCGCAAGGGCCACAAGCTCCCTTGCCTGATCTGCCTTGGTACAAAAAGGCTTCTCACAGATAACATTTTTTCCTGCCAGTAATGCCCGTTTCGTCTGTTCGTAATGTAAAAGATTCGGGGAGGCAACATAAACAAAATTAATCTCTTCACTTTGCAGCATCTCATCCAAATCAGTGTATACTTTTGGCGCTTCATATTTCTTTGCCAGCTCCTGTCCACGCTCCTGTGTCCTGGAATAAACGGCGCAGCAGGTAATGCCCTTTGTCACCTTGACTGCATCCAGAATAGAATGTACAATAACGCCGCTTCCAATGGTTCCAAGCCTGATTTCTTCCATAGTTTTTCTCCTCTTTTCTATTTGTGAAAGATTTAGGAAATTGCAAGTTTTGTTGCCTCTTCCAGAATTTCAAGCACCTTCACTACCTCTTCATCTTTGACGCATTTTTCTTCTCCACGCTCTATGGCCCCTATCAAGCTATCATAGATTTTTTCATAATGGGCGCATCCCACTGGCACTTTCTCCGTCACGGTCTCTCCGGCTTCATTTTTATATACCAAGGTTCCCCATCGTTCCTCTGGTGCAGGCTCCTGACTAATCACATGACGCCCCACTTCCTTTTTCTTCCCGGAATTATGAATTACCGGCGGAAGTGTGAAGCTGCCCTTTGTGCCATGGAGGGTAAACCGAGGATAATCAATCAATACACACATACTGGTGTTCACAGACGCCTTGGCATTACCATAATAGAACTCCAAATCGTAATAGTCATCTCCAACTCCCGGATGATGAATACTTCTTACGTCAAAATGCGTATCATCCGGCATACCCAACAGGCTGATAACCTGGTCTATGGTATGTACCCCAAGGTTATATAAGGTTCCCAGATGGTCATACCAGCCATTCTCCTTAAAATAATCATAATGGCTCTCCAGGCGGACGAGCTCCCCGACTTTCCCACTTTCCAATACCTCTCGCAGCGCAAGAAAATCTGCATCAAAACGCCGATTCTGATTGGGCATGCAAATCAACCCTTTTTCTTTTGCCAAAGCAAACACTTCTCTTGCTTCCTCTGCAGTCTTAGAAAAAGGTTTCTCAATCAATGCATGCTTCCCTGCATTTAAGATCTCCTTAGCATAAGGCACATGGAAGGGATCTGGCGCGCTCACCACCACAAGATCCACCTCATCATCCTGCAAAATCTGTGCAAAATCTGTGGTAAATATAATTTCCGGATAAAAGGGCTCGTATGCCGCATTTTGGGAAATATCCTCCTCCCGACGGAATACATACTTCACCTTCACCCGTTCATCCTGTTCTACATATGGAATGTGATACTCACGAACACTGACGCCAAATCCTACGTATGCTATTGTAATCATATTCTTTTCCTCCTCGTGCTTTTTGGTAGTTTACGTAAATTTACTTAATTTTCCTATATTTCCTCTGCTATATTTTTATTATAGCGATTTTTAATAGAAAGTCAATGACTTTTTCTCTCTATTTTCTTATATTTTTACGTAATGTTACTCTTCTCCTTTACATTTTCCTCAATATTTTATATAATAGATTTTAACAACATGACATATGTAAAAGTAAAACAAATCCCCACCTTTGGAAAGGAGCACACCTATTTTGAAACCAAGAAAAGACACTTCCATCAAAGACATCGCCGCAAAAAGCGGTTTTTCCACCGCTACCATATCCCGTGTCCTGAACCATCAGGGAGGATATTCCAAAGAAACCGAAAATCGGGTCATGAATATTGTAAAAGAATTGAATTATTCCATCAAAAATCAGAATCTGCAAAAAATTGGTATCTTGGTACCCGACCTAACCAACGAATGGTTTGCTGAAACCGTCCGCTGCTTGGAAGAAGAATTATACGCAAAAAATTTTCACTGTTATATTAGCAGCACAAATGAAATTCCCTCCCGGGAGCATTTTTGCTTTGAGGGACTGACAGCCTTAAAGGTATCTGCAATTATCTCCTTTTTAGGGTCAGAAGAATTGGTTTCCTTGGCAGAATCGGCCTCATTCCCTGTATTGTTTATTGACCGGATTCCCCAAGCTCCAGGAAAATTTCTCTGCCTGGAATCTGATAATTATATCGGAGGTTACATGGCGACAGAACTTTTGATTCAGAAGGGATGTAAAAAAATTCTATTTATTGGAAGAAACCATCATGCCTCTGTCATCCATTCCCGTCAAAAAGGCTATCAGGACGCTCTGAAAGAATACCAGTTACCGATCAATCCAGAATTAATGCTCCAGCTTGAAAGCCCGGATCATCCATATGAACGGTCACGGGATCTCGTCTGTTATGCCATCAAAAAGAAAATAGAATTTGACGGGATTTTTGCTTCCAGTGACCTGCGCGCCAGCGGAGCATTACAAGCCCTTAAGCAAAATGGTTTCTCAGTTCCTGAACAAATAAAAATTATTGGCTTTGATGATACTTCTGTATGCCGTCAATGTTATCCTGCCCTTTCTTCGGTGCGCCAAGATCCCCTTGCCATGGCCCGGCACACCATAGAGCTTTTGTTTTGGCAGCTTACCCAGAACCCACATCTTGCAAAACATATGGTCTTGCCAGTATCTATTGTAGAACGGGGAACCACTTAACCGCCGATTGGAATATATTACGTACACAAGGAGGGAGTGACTTATTTCGTATCACTCCCTCCCCAATGAGAACTGTTTCTTTTCCAACAATCCTTCATTTACTGCTTGTTTCATAATTTGGCAATTTATAAAAATTTCATGATCATTGAAAATTTATCCATCATTTGCATTTTTTTCCGTGTGATCTAATGCATATTCAATACATTGGATCACGACTTTGTTAAATGACATTTGATTTTCATTTGCCAGTGTTTGAACCTTTCCTATTAAATCTTTCGGCAACCGCAGCGACTTATTCTCGTATTCTGTGTATTCCCTTTTTAATCTAAACATTTCTCATCACCTCTCATTTTTATTGTAATATAAGGTATGTTATGATAAAATGTTATATATATATTATATTTTATAATACAAGTATACAAAAGCGCTCCTTTGACTAAGCATATTACTGCTATCACCTGACTGCAACCCAAAAATCTGGGCTACCAATATATATTCCAAAGTCAATCATTAAAATCATCCAAAACAAAAAGCAGTGGAGCCCAACCCTTTTTGTACCCACTGCTTCTGTTCTCTTTCGCTCTGTTCCTATTTCTTTTCTCTCCTGTTACTTTCCGTATTCCTAGTCCCAGAGTTGCTTTCTTCTCCGCTGCTATTTTCTTTGTTGCTATTCTTTTCTCTGTTGCTATTTTCTTCTTTGCTGCTATTTTCTTCTTTGCTGTCCTTTTCTTTGCTGTTACTATCCTCCTTCTGCTGGCTGGCGCTATTTTCCTTGTTCTTGTTTTTGTTCTTATTTTTGTTCTTATTCTTGTTATTTTTTTTATCTTTTTTATTCTTTTGATTACTGTTATCCTTTTCGTCTTTATTCTGACCGTTGTTATCCTTATCCTGATTGCCGTTATTCTCTTTGTCCTTATCCTGACCGTTATTTTCTTTGTCCTTATCCTGGCCGTTATTATCTTCTTTATCTTCTTGATTAAAGTTATCTTTCTTTCTGGCTGCTCCTTCGTCATCTTCTTGGCTATCTACTGGGACAATTTGAATTTTAGGCGGCTGCTCAGTTGACTCTGTCTGTTCTGGAACTTTAGGCAAAACAGAAGACTCTAGATTATCTTGTGACTGAATGGCCGTTCTTGTATCCACTTCATTTTCCTGGTAAAACTTTGCTTCCTGCTGAAAATAATCTTTGGAATTTTTCTTTCCTTTTCTTTTCTTCTGTTTAGGATTTGTTTCTTCCGAATGATTCTGATCCTTTTGAACCTTTGGCTTTCCCAACTCCTCAGATTTGGAAACCTCTTCCTGACCTTTTGTTGCATCTTCCTGGGATTCTGGTTGTTGCTCCTGCTTTTGCTGAATAAACTCTTTCCAAACTTGATCTGACTCTGCGGAAAATGTTAATCCTGCAAACATGTGCTCCCGACAATACTGAATCAACTCCGTTACAGACATTTGCTGCGTCTGTTCTTTTTCCATCCCATATTCTTGTGCAAGTTTCTTCTCTAACTGTTCCCTTCCATGCTCCTCAATTCCATTTTCTCCCTGCACAAAAGCTGTTAAAACTCCACAGACTCCTATCTCTTTCAGCTTCTGGTCTATCTTCTCTCCTAATTTGCTTTCCAAATCCTCATATAATTTCTGTTCTGACAAACAAATAGTAACTAAGATACCACTGTCATCACGCAGAAACGATTCCTCTACTGCACCTTGAAGAAGTAAGTCCAATAGATCAAAAACCGATTCTTTCTTACTCCATTCTAACTTTTTTATAAATTCTTTTCCATCTTCATTCAACCCATTCAGCCGTTTCACTTGATAAGAATCATTCATGACAATCTGAACACTGGGATTAATATCCAAAACCAGAAAAACATCTTCCTGCTTTCCTCCAAAAATTCCAGACACCCATAAAAAGAACACCAACAGACAAGTGCAGACAGACATTGCATATTTCGGAAAATTTATCCAAAACCTATTCTGCGATCCCAGACCTTTACACACATTCTCCAAATTTCGAATCTCTGCATCCGTTCCTTTTTCCTCATATTCCGTTTTCAGAGGCATCAGATTTTCTTTTTTTGCTGTGTCCATCACTGCTTCAAATATTTCCGGCGACAGCTCTAAAAATCCATCCTGTATCTTTCTTTTTATCTCATTTTTCCTCATATTGTCCGCCTCTCACTAAATTCCTTCTGCAATTTTCGAATTCCTCTGTGATACCGGGCAAGTACCGTTCCCAACGGCAGGTCCAGTATTTCTGCAATTTCCTTGTGTTTCAGACCGCTTATATCATGCATAATAATCAGATTCCTGTCATCTGTAGAAAGAATTTCAAACATTTTTTCCAGAACCATCCGATTATCTACATTTGTCATATCATCAAATCCTAAATCATTTTCCATATCGTCATAATTGAGGGTTTTTGAATGTTCTTTTCTGCATTGCGACAAAAAAAGATTTTTAGCAATTTTCATCATCCATGCCATAGGATTTCCCTGGTCTTGATATAGATGACATTTCTTTAAAATCTGTATAAAAGTATCCTGTAATAAATCCTGTGCATCTTCCCGATTTAGGGTATAGGAAAGCAGGAATGCGTAGAGAGGTGTATAAGTTAATTCATACAGCTCCCTAAACGCATCCTGATCGCCGAAACGAATCCGTTCAAATAGTTGTTTCTCAATATAAACTTTTCGTTTTGGAGCGACTTCCTGCATCCAGATACCCCTTTCGTACTGTATCTTTTGTTAAAACATTATGCTTTGCAACAACTTATTTTACAGTAATTGTTTTTGTTATGGAACCGTAGTTTTTCTCTTTTTTGGTTTTAATGCCAGTGATGGTAATGGTATATGTTTCACCTTTTTTCATTCCGGTAATCTGAACTTTAATGTTACCTTTTGCTTTCTTTACAATCTTCGCTTCGCATACGCTTCCGCTGGCATTTTTCACTTCAACTGTAGCGTCTTTGTAGTATGCTGCTGACTTCATTTTGAGTATGACAAAATTCTTACCTGATACAGAAGCTTGGCCAACTTTGCTCTGGGTTTTCATACCTTTTGCTGTAAAAACCTTTTTCACAACAACAGCCTGCTCTGAGTCTTTTCCGAGAATACCTTCTATTGATAAGGTATACTTTTCTCCCTTTACCAGTCCACTTACAGTAACTGTCAATAGACTTTTATTTTTCTTTGTGATTTTACAAGGAATCTCTTTGCCATTTTCATCGGTAATAACTGCTTTCAAAGCATCTGTATAGGTTACTTTCTGTTTAAAAGAAATATTCACCTTTCCAGAAGAAGTACAAGTAACTTTTCCAACCTCCTGCGCTTTTGCTTTTACAGGTTTTTTCGTCTCATTGGGTTTCTTAGTATCCTGAGGCTTCTTGGTGTCTTCTGCTTTCTTTGCCTTTGCTTCTACAGATACTTCCACCTGCTCCCCTTCTACCTCATATGCTGCAGCCGACACAGGGGTCCCAATTACCATACTCGCTGCCAATACTCCTGCTACTAGACCTTTTACATAATTTTTTCTCATAAAAAATTGCCTCCTTTTATTTGTTTTTGTTGTTACCTAGAAAACGCAAAAAGAAATCATTTTATTGCAAAAAAAAATAAATTTTTTATTTTTTTGACGATATTATAAAAACCTCAAGCATTCTTATCCCATTTTTGCCTGCTTGGGAACGAAAATCACACTTTGCTTCGCCGAGTGCGGTCACGCAGTGACATCTTCTATTCGCACGAGTGCGCATATTATTTTTATCTTATAGGAAAGTCATGAACTTTAACACTTTACAGTAACATAGTCTTTTCTATAAGACAAGAAAGAATCCTGCAAAGCAGGATTCTCCGCCTGCGGCGGGTCGCTTTGCGACAGATTTCATACCCGCCGCAATGCGATAAGAACTTTTTTATTCTATAGGAAAGATACTTTCACGCGTTAGCGTGAC
>ERZ778511.364-NODE-364-length-44059-cov-5.422575_pt1 | contig 44059 bp, 44 predicted proteins | sample MGYA00510347_ERZ778511 | MGnify/ENA primary metagenome ERZ778511 (study PRJEB29527, sample SAMN07138967) | mouse gut metagenome | material: feces | host: mouse | place: China:Nanjing | collected 2016-01-25 ...
GAGTAGATTTTCAGAGCGAAAAAAACATCGCCGAATGTCACTGCGAGGCAAGGCTTACATTGATCGCCGCGTTGGCTTTTGTGTTCACGCTGCTCGGTAGGGCGATAAGATATTACCGCTCCCACGGCGAGGCAAAGTCGGCTGTTGATAAGTTCATTAAGAAGTAATATATAATGTATATTTAAAAGGTATGCATTGCGGTTTTGAAAGGAGTTAATTATGGCACATCCTATCGAGGGCATTATGGGAGTTTCTATGGAGAAGATCCGCGAAATGGTGGACGTAAACACCATTATCGGCGACCCTATCAGCTCACCCGAGGGGACTACGATAATCCCCGTTTCCAAGGTTTCGTTTGGCTTTGCGTCGGGCGGCAGCGACCTTCCGACGGCTGTAGCGGAGAAGTTTGCGGGCGGCTCGGGTGCGGGCGTTACCGTAAAGCCGGTGGCTTTTATCGTTATCAAGTCGGACGGCGACGTTCAGCTTATGGAGCTTGGCGGAAAGACCTCCCCCATAGAGGGCGTAATTGACGCTATCCCGGGGCTTATCGAAAAGCTAAAGGGTATGAAGAAGTCGGACGAAAATAAGGAATAATTTGTAAAAATCGGTGCACAATACCTGTTGAAAAAAATTTTCAACGGGGTGATCTGATGAAAAAAATAATTGCTTTTATTGTTACTTTGGCGATAATACTGCCGATCTTCACCGTAAACGTATTGGCTGTGAGCACATCGGCGGTGAGCGCTATCGTTATCGAGGCGGAGACGGGCACGGTGCTGTACGAGAAAAACGCTGACGAGCAGCGCGCCATGGCGTCAACGACCAAGATAATGACGGCGATATTGACGATAGAATCGGGCGACCTTGACCGCGAATTCACCGTGGATACCATGGCGATAATGGTCGAGGGCACGACTATGGGCTTGCGCGAGGGCGACCGCGTCTCGCGGCGCGATCTGCTGTACGGTATATTGCTGCCGTCGGGCAACGATGCGGCGAACGCCGCCGCGGTGTCCGTTTCGGGGAGTATTTCCGCGTTTGTCAAGCTGATGAACGACAAGGCTGCCGAGTTGGGACTGACGAATACGCATTTTGCGACGCCTTCGGGACTTGACGCGCAGGGGCACTATACCACCGCTCGAGAGCTCGCCTTGCTGACGGCTTACGCGATGAGGAACGAGGTGTTCCGCGAGATCGTAAAGTGCCAATCGGCGGAGGTAGAGTTCGGAAATCCGCCGTACAGGCGCACTCTGTACAACTCCAACAAGATGTTAAGGCGGTACGAGGGCGCTATCGGCGTGAAAACGGGCTTTACCGACAACGCGCGTAGGTGTCTCGTCTCGGCTGCCGAACGCGACGGCGTAACGCTTATCGCGGTAACGCTCAATGCGGGCGACGACTGGAACGATCATACTAAAATGCTGGACTACGGGTTCACGCAAATAAGCGCGTATCCGCTGGAGACTGGCTGTTCGGCTAAGGTCGCGATAGCGGGAACGGGGCGGACTGTCGGGGTCTATGCGGACAGCGTGACCATGTCGCTCACTTCCGAACAGCGGACAAGGCTCGAAAGGCGCGTATTGCTGCCGAGAATGGTGTATAACGACGTGCTGAAGGGCGACGTGCTCGGCAGTATCGAGTTTATACTTGACGGTAAGACCGTAAGGTCGGTGCCGCTGTACGCGGACACGAACGTCTCCGCTGAGCAGGGTAAGCTGAATGTGTGGCAGAAGATATTGTCGGTTTTCGGCATCTATGCATAGATTTTTGGCGGTGCTGTCAAATGTGTACCGCCAAAATCTGCGTGACAGCGGTTGGTTTTATTCAAAGTTACTCTGCGGGTCGCAGGGCAAGTCTTGCAAGCAAGCGGGTTTGCGGACTTGTAACGTAGCAAAACGGAGCGGAAAGTCCGCAAATTCGCTAAGCCGTGGCAAATTCCGTGTTAAGTGGACAAATTAGTATTGTATAATGAGAAAAGAAATTTAAGGAGCATTTACCTTCCACTCGGGGAATTTGCCCGGTGCGAGACTTGCTTTTTAAATTAAGGAGATAAAATGGACGTTAGAATTCAGAAGATAATTGCCGAAAGCGGCTACTGTTCGCGCCGAAAGGCGGAGGAGCTTATATCGCAGGGAGCTGTCACGGTGAACGGCAGACCCTGCTCGCTCGGCGACAAGGCGGACGCGGGGCGCGACGTGATAAAGGTTCGCGGAGAGACTGTCGGCGCAGTGCCCGTCGAAAAGCGCTACATAATGCTGAATAAGCCGCGCGGATATATCACGACTATGTCGGACGAGCAGGGGCGGAGGATAGCCGCCGAGCTGCTGGAGGGCGTGGAGGAGCGCGTGGTGCCCGTGGGGAGACTGGACAGGAACTCCGAGGGACTGCTGCTGTTCACGAACGACGGCGCTTTCGCAAATGAAATTACACACCCGTCAAGGCATGTGAGCAAGACGTATCGGGTCACGATAGACGGCAGGGTGAACGAGGATCAGCTTATGAGGCTGTCGACGGGCGTGGAGCTGGACGACGGCGCGGTCACGCTGCCGTGTACGGTGGACGTGCTGACCGAGGAGCCCGAGCGCACGGTATTGCGGATAGTTATCCGACAGGGGCTGAACAGGCAGATACGCAGAATGTGTACGGCGGTCGGTCTGAACGTCGGCAGACTGCGCCGCGTGGCTATCGGCGGCGTAAAGCTCGGTATGCTCAGACCCGGCGAGTGGCGCGACCTGACAAAGGACGAGCTGCGAATACTCCGCGCGGCAGTCGGAAAGTCGGCGAAAAATCCACAAAAGGGCAGGCGGTGAGCGTATGATAGAGATATTACAGAATAAGGAAAATTTGGATAAGATCGAGTTCTGCGCACGCGACGGGGCGGAAAATCTCGGCAGGATAGCGGGCTATCTCGACAAGGATACGTTCATCGTCGACGAGCTGGACTGCGAGGACTTCTTCACGGACGGACTGGTCCGCGCTATTCTGAACCTGATGACCCTGCACAACATTGACAAGGCGCGGTTTGATCTGCCTGAGCAGCTCGGACTGCTGAAAAATCTCGGCTTTGTCCATGACGAGCCCGTAATGAACAGCATCTCGGCGTTTTTTGATAGGGGGTGCAATTAGGTTGATGAAGTCAACCGGAGAGGATTGGTATAAGAAAATCTGGACACTTGATATTGTGAACCAATCATGGGTCGAGGATACGAAGCGGCAGGTGGATTTTATAGTCGAAAAACTTCACTTGAACGGCAGGGAAAAAATTCTCGATCTTGCGTGCGGATTTGGACGGCATTCAATCGAACTGGCAAGGCGCGGTTTTTCGGTAACGGGTGTGGACATTACTGAAGATTATGTTAATTATGCTTCGGAGCTTGCCGCAAAGGAAAAGCTTGACGCGCGCTTCATTTTATCGGATATACGCGGCGTTGATTTTGCCGAAGAATTTGATGTTGTTCTGAATATGGCTGACGGAGCGGTGGGATATCTTGAAAATGATGACGAGAATATGAAAATATTCAATATCGTTTCAAGGGCGCTCAAACGCGGCGGCAAGCATTTTATGGATATAATGAGCGCCGATTATGCGGACAGTCATTTCCCGTGCAAGCTATGGGACGAGGGTGAACATGGACTTACGTTATCCAAGTTTGAGTGGAACAGTCAAACACGAACAATGCTGTATGGGCAGCTTGATTTTCAATATGGAAAAGAACTGCCAAGGCCCTTGATAGAGTACGGAAACCCAACAAGATTGTATTCACGGACGGAAGTGAATGAAATTATGATTTCCCTTGGAATGAGGGTAAACGAGTTGTGGTCGGATTTCGGTGGAAAGCCTTATTCTGTAAATGATATACAGATGATGGTTTATTCCGAGAAAACTTCATAATGTGAAAAACCTCTGATTGTATTCGGAGGTTTTGTTGATTATTACCAAATAAACAGGTGGGTTTTGTTGCAAAACGTAAAAAATTAAATTAGTTGAAAAATTCTCTTGTTATTTATTTCCCAAAGTAGTATAATTATTATGGATATTTTTTTGGCATTGGGTTGCCATACTTATGATAAATGGAGGATATACCATGGCATTAACGAAATCCTTGGCTGAAATGGAACAGAGCGTTTCCGACAGCGACGCGAGAAAAAGGCTCGCGGCATTTTACGATGAGGACAGCTTTACGGAGCTGGACAAGTTCCTGTCCGCGGAGGGCGAGGTAAGCTCGGTTGTCGCGGGCTGCGGCAGCGTTGACGATCTGACCGTCTACGCGTTTGCGCAGGACGTTTCCGTAAAGGGCGGCGCTGTGAATAAGGCGGCTGCGCAGAAGATCAAGAGAGTTTACGAGCTGGCTGCGAAGAACGGCGCTCCCGTTGTCGGATTTTTCGACAGCAAGGGCGCGGATATCAACGAGGGCATGGCGGTGCTCGCCGAGTACGGTGACATCATGAAAGCTTCTGCTAAGGTATCGGGCGTTGTTCCGCAGATCGCGGTCGTAACGGGCGTTTGTGCGGGCTGCGCGGCGATGATCGCCGCTATGGCGGACGTTGTTATCGCGTCGGAGGGCAGCGAGCTGTTCCTGACCGCTCCGTTCAACAACGCGGACGGCAAGCTCGAGGGCGCGGGCTCGGCGGCTAACGCGGCTAAGTCCGGTGTTTGTCAGATACTGGCAAAGGACGCGGACGAGGCTGTCGCTAAGGCAAAGAAGCTCGTTTCCATACTGCCCGAGAACAATCTCGGTGTGGGCTATAACGACGCAGCTCCCGAGAACGACGCGGTTATTTCCGCGGCAATGAAGGGCGCGGATATTGCGGCGACTGTTGCTCAGAAGGGCAGCATTATCGAGTTCGGCGAGAAGTTCGGCAAGGCGGCTTATACCGCTCTCGGCGCTGTGAACGGAAATACCGTGGCGTTCGTGGCTACCGACAAGGCGGAAAAGCTGACGAGCGCGGACTGCGCAAAGATCGCGCGTTTCGTTCAGTTTGCGGACGTTTTTTCGATTCCCGTTGTTACAATCGTCAATACAGAGGGCTTTGAGGGCAGCTCTGCGGCGGAACTTGCCGGCAGCGTCCGTGATTGCGCTAGACTTGCGCAGATCTACGCGACCGCGACTACCGTAAAGATCAATCTGATAAGCGGCAAGGCTTTCGGTTCGGCATTTGCGGCGTTCAACAGTGCCGATATGAGCTACGCTTGGGAAGGCGCGCAGATCGCGCCGATGAACCCCGAAGCGGGCAAGGTATTCATGGGCGAGGAGCTGACCACAAATCCGTTCGCGGCTGCGTCTCTGGGTATGATCGACGGCGTTATCGACCCCGCCGGCACCCGCGACACCGTATCGGGCGCGCTCGCTATGTGCGGCTCCAAGAATGAGAACTTTGCGAGAAAACGCGCGAATTATACTTTCTGATTAAAATTAAGTGAGGTATTGAAATATGAAAAATTATGTTATCACCGTAAACGGAAACGCTTATGACGTTACTGTTGAAGAGGCGGGCGGCGATGTTTCCGCTCCTGCTGCTGCGGCTCCCAAGGCTGCCGCTCCCAAGAAGGCTGCTCCCGCGCCCAAGGCTGCCGCGGGCGGAACTCCCATCAACGCGCCGATGCGCGGCACTATCGTTGACGTTAAGGTAAAGGTCGGCGATAAGGTAACGAACGGCACTGTTGTCGCTGTTCTCGAGGCTATGAAGATGGAGAACGACATTGTTTCCGACAAGGACGGCGTTGTTGCGGCTATCTGCGTAAACAAGGGCGAGTCCGTTGAGACGGGCGCTCCCGTTGTTACTCTTAACTAAAGGAGAACAAATATGGCTAAATTGAAAATTACCGAAACCGTTCTCCGTGACGCGCACCAGAGCTTGCTCGCCACGAGAATGTCTATGGACGATATGCGTCCGATTTTGTCGACGATGGATAAGATCGGATTTTATTCCGCGGAGTGCTGGGGCGGCGCGACGTTCGATTCCTGCATACGTTTCCTCGACGAGGATCCGTGGGAGCGTTTGAGAATTCTCCGCAAGGAAATGCCCAACACCAAGCTCCAGATGCTGTTCAGAGGACAAAATATGCTCGGTTATCGTCACTATGCGGATGATCTCGTTGAGTACTTTGTTCAGAAGTCTATCGCAAACGGTATCGACATCATCAGAATTTTCGACGCGCTGAACGATATCCGCAACCTTGAGACCGCTATCAAGGCGGCAAAGAAGGAGAACGGTCACGCTCAGGTTGCTATTTCGTACACAACGGGCGACGTGTTCACTCACGAGTATTATATGAATTACGCCAAGCAGATCGAGAGCGCGGGCGCGGATTCTATCTGTATCAAGGATATGGCGGCGCTGCTCACTCCCTACGAGGCAGAGAGCCTTGTAAAGGATCTTAAGTCGGCTGTTAAGGTGCCGATACAGCTCCATACGCACTACACCTCGGGTCTGGCTTCGATGTGTATCATCAAGGCTGTCGAGGCGGGCGTTGACATGGTCGATACGGCTATGTCGCCGCTGGCGCTGGGTACTTCTCATGCGCCTACGGAGTCAATTGTTGCTACGTTTATGGGTACCGATTACGATACGGGCATTGATCTGGCGTCGCTCGGCGAGGTTCGCGAATACTTTATGGGCTTGCGCAAGAAGTACATCGACAGCGGTTTGCTCGATCCGTCGATGCTCGCTACAAATACAAAGGCGCTGATTTATCAGGTTCCGGGCGGAATGCTGTCCAACCTTCTCTCGCAACTTAAGCAGGCGGGTAAGGCGGATCAGCTTGACGAGGTTCTCGCGGAGGTTCCGAGAGTGCGCAAGGACAGCGGTTTCCCGCCTCTCGTTACGCCTACCTCGCAGATCGTCGGCACACAGGCTGTGTTCAACATTATAATGGGCGAGCGCTACAAGACCGTCACCAAGGAGTTCAAGGGCTTGGTAAAGGGTGAGTACGGAAAAACTCCCGTTGAGATCGATCCGGAGTTCCGCAAGAAAATACTCGGTGACGAGCAGCCTATCACTTGCCGTCCCGCGGATCAGCTCAGTCCCGAGTTCGACAAGATGAAGGAAGAAGCAAAGGCATACGTGGACGATCCTACAGTTGAGGATACACTCACATATGCGATGTTCCCGAAGGTGGCTCCCGGATTCTTCGAGAAGCAGCGTGACAAAAAGGTCGGCGTCGACGCGGTTCATGCGGACAAGACCAATAAGGTTCACCCCGTATAATTACGAATGAAGAAGTCCCCGTCCGAAAAAGGCGGGGATTTTTGTTATATTTTAGTTTTTGTTATCGTTTACAAAACCGTTGAATAAATTTTTGGCACTTTGCACAAACAAAAGTTACAAAAAGGTTACAAAATTTTTAGAGTTTTTAATTAAAAATTAAAAAAATTTTTTCAAGTCAAATAAATGGCTTTGTTATGCGAAAAAAAATAAAATATTTTTTGATTGGTTTTTTTAAGTTATTAGGTTAAGAGACTGGCAATTTAAACAACCATAAAAAAATGAAAACGTTTTCGGGCACATCTGTGAAAAAAAGTTTCAAAAAAGCACTTGAAAAATTTCCGAATTTGTGATAAACTAACAATGAAATCGGGAAACGAGTTACTCGGAATGCCCGATCAATAAATCTTAGGCTGTTCAATATTACAGGATACTCGCTGTGAGCCCTGTAAAGAACAGAAACCATTTTTTGGGAGGAATAAACCTATGAAGAAAAGAATTTTGGCAGCTCTGGTAGCTTCCGCAGCTGTCCTCTCTTTGGCAGGCTGTAACACCGACAACAATTCCAATAGCGGTGCAAACAACAGCAACAACAGTAGCAGCTCCAACAGCAACTCCGGTGACAGCACCAGCAACTCTGGCGATAACAGCACACCCGATGACGACAACTTTGTTGTTGACAAGAATAAGCCTCAGCTGATTGATACCGGCGTTAAGCTTTCCGAATCCGAGGGTAAGGTTCTGACTATCTACGCTTGGAACGATGAGTGGAAGAAGATGTTCGAAAAGTACTACAAGGTGCCGGACGGCATTACCGTAAACTGGGTAATCACACCTTCCGCTGACGGCGCATACCAGCAGAAGCTGGACGACGCTCTTCTTAATCAGGACAAAGCTGCCGCTGATGACAAGATCGACATCTTCCTCGCAGAGGCTGACTATATCCTGAAGTATGTTGACTCCGACTACACCAAGAATGTTGCTGATATCGGCTTCAGCAATGCTTCCACCATCTACAACTACACCGCTGACGCTTGCACAGACAGCAACGGCGTTCAGAAGGGTATGTCTTTCCAGTGCTGCCCCGCAGGTCTGATTTACAGACGTTCCATTGCTAAGGAAGTAATCGGTTCCGATGATCCCGCAGCAGTTCAGGAAGCTCTCTCTTCTTGGGATAAGTTTGACGAGGTAGCAAGCAAGGCTAAGGATATGGGTTACTACATGACTCCTTCCTTCGCTGAGACTTACAGAACTTTCTCTAACAATGTTTCTTCCGCTTGGGTAGACGCTGACGGCAACGTATCCGTTGACCCTCAGATCAAGGCTTGGATCAAGCAGACCAAGGACTATATGGATAAGGGTTACACCCTTGAGGCAGGCATTTGGGATGATGAGAAGAACTCTCATATGTTTAAAGAAGGCAAGGCAATGTGCTTCTTTGGTCCGGCTTGGTACTACAACTTCTCTATGGGCAATGTAAAGGATCAGAAGAAGGATGCTGACGGTAATGTAATCGAAGATTCTCCGTATGGCGAGAGAAACACCGTTGGTGACTGGGGTCTTTGCGTAGGTCCGCAGAGCTACTTCTGGGGCGGCACATGGCTGCTCGCAGGCGCTCAGACCGATAACCCCGAATTGGTTGCTGACATTATGAACGCATTCCAGAGCAACGAGAAGATCCTCAAGCAGATGGTTGAGATTGACAGCCAGTTTGTAAATAACTCTGCTGTCAACGATTCCTACACCTCTAACCCCGATTTCGGTAACGAGATACTTGGCGGTCAGAATGACTGGGCTATCTTCGCAGAGGGCGCTAAGAATATTGAACTCAAGTATGCTACCGGTTACGATCAGCTGCTTAACGAGAAGCTTCAGGACAACCTGAAGGATTACTTCAAGGGCACTGTTGATCTCGATACCGCTTGGGGCAACTATGTAAAGACGATCAACGAGGCTTACGCTGAGCTCAAGCTCCCCGAGAAGCTGACTCTTGACTGATTTACAGGGCATAACAATCGTATTTATTTAAAATCCTAACCTTTAAGAGGTGAGGCGTAATGCTCGCTTCACCTCTTTTTGTAGGATTTTGCGGTACGGCTTAAAATGAAAATGAGAGGTAAGGTGTTTTGTAATGACCAAAAAGCATAAGTCCATTAGCTATGCTAAGTGGGGCTACTTTTTTATCGCACCGTTTTTTATAGTGTACATCGTATTCCAGCTGATTCCGCTTTTGTCCACGTTCTATTACAGCTTTTTCGATTATTATCGTTCCGGTCTGAAGGTTATCGGTCCGGAGTTTGTCGGTCTTAAAAACTATGCAACGCTGTTTACGCCGGACTCGAACGGTCAGATAGGATTTCTCACCTATTTTGGAAATACGATGATCATGTGGGTCATCGGTGCGGTTCCGCAGTTGGTTTTCTCGCTGCTGCTTTCCGTAATTTACACAAGCTATCGCTTGAAGATTAAGGGACAGCGTTTCTTTAAGACGGTTATGTATATGCCTAACCTGATAATGGCTTCCGCGTATTCATTGCTGTTCTTCACGCTGCTTTCCAATGTCGGTCCTATTAACCAGATCATCATGTCCGCCACTGGCTCGACATTTGACTTCCTTGGTCAGGTCTGGCCCGCGAGAACGGTCATTGCGTTTATCAACTTCCTTATGTGGTTCGGTAATACGACTATCCTCTTGATGGCGGGCATTATGGGTATTGATCAGAGTATATTCGAGGCGGCTTCGATTGACGGCGCAAGTGCCGGACAGGTATTCTTTAAGATCACCTTGCCGCTGTTGATGCCTATTTTGGTTTACGTTGCTATTACCTCGCTTATCGGTGGTCTGCAGATGTTCGATGTTCCTCAGATCATGACGTCCGGTAACGGTTCTCCGAACCGCAGCACCATGACGCTTATCATGTATCTGAACAACTATTTCGGTCCGTCTAAGAACTACGGTATGGCAGGCGCTCTGTCGGTAATAATCTTCATTATTACAGCGATCTTGAGCTTTATTGTATTTAAGACAATGAACTCTCCCGACAAGGGCAAGAAGAAATCCAAGAAAGCGAGGGGTTAATTGATATGGCAACTACATATGTATCAACCGGCGAGACTAAGGGCACTCGCGCAAAAACTAACATCGCAAGGGTATTGTCCTATATATTTCTCGGTTTTGTTACCTTGCTTTCGCTGTTTCCGTTCTATTTGCTGATAATCAATGCCACACGTTCTCATTCGGAGCTTCAGGCAGGATTTACGCTTATTCCCAGCACCAGTTTCTTATATAACTTGAAAACCGCTTGGAACGACAGAACGATGTTTGTATTCCCGATGGCTCTGTTTAACAGCTTTATCATTGCGGCTGTGGCAAGTATTCTTACGAGCTATTTTTCCGCTATGACGGCTTACGGTATTCACGTTTACGACTTCAAGGGAAGAAATATGCTGTTTAAGTTTATTCTTGTCATAATGATGATTCCTACGCAGATCTCCGTAGCCGGATTTTTGCAGTTGATAGGTACGTTCGGAATGAAGGATACCTATTGGCCGCTTATTATCCCCGCGATTGCAGCTCCCTCGGTATTCTTCTATATGAAGCAATATATAGAAGGTTCGCTGCCTATGGAAGTTATTGAAGCTGCGCGTGTTGACGGCTCAAACGAGTTCAAAACGTTCAATATCATTGCGCTTCCTATGCTGAGACCTGCTTTGTCGGTACAGCTGATATTTGCGTTCGTTGCTTCCTGGAACAACTACTTCACTCCCGCGCTCGTTCTGGATAGCTCAAGCAAGTGGACGCTGCCTATCGCGCTGGCGGCGGTTCGTTCGAGAATCAACTCCGAGGCAGGTGATATGGGAGAGGTTTATATGCTTATCTTCCTGTCGATCATCCCTGTTGTTATTGTCTACATCTTTGTTTCCAAGAACATTGTTGAAGGCGTGGCACTCGGCGCGGTTAAGGGTTAATTACTTAAAACACCTTTTATCCTCCCGTTTATACGGGAGGATTTCTTTCGCAATTTTTTGGTAATTGTGAACTTTTTTGACAATTTGTATTGACAAGCAACAAAATTTATGATATAATAAATTGTCAGTAAGCCATGGTTTGGCTGAACTATGATTTATTTTGGAGGAAGTTATTATGAAAACAGCGGCAAAGGTTTTTATTATCATCGGTATCGTTGTGGGCTTTATTACCATTATCGCTCCGATTGTCGGTTTTGTTGCGCTTAATCAGATGAAGACGCAGAAGCCCTCTACGGCGGTTTGCGTTCTGGTTCTTCTGTTCTGCAACCTGATCGGAGGAATTCTCCTGCTTTGCAGTGACGAGAGCGAATACGGTGTCTGAACCTACATAGAATGTGAATTTTGACGTAAAAAATCCCCTGTGGACTTTCCACGGGGGATTTCATATAATAGTTTTGCAAGGCGGTCTTGCGGATAGTCTTTGATCAAAAACTACGCGCGGGACTAATGCAGGAGACAGCTTGCCAATCTTATTTGAAGTATCTGTTCAGCAGACCCTCAAATGCCTTACCGTGACGAGCCTCGTCCTTTGCCATTTCGTGAACGGTGTCGTGGATAGCGTCAAGATTGTTCTCCTTAGCCATCTTCGCAAGGTCGAGCTTGCCCTGAGTAGCACCGTGCTCAGCGGCAACACGCTTTGTGAGATTGTCCTTGGTGGAAGCGGAAACTACCTCGCCAAGCATCTCGGCGAACTTCGCAGCGTGCTCAGCCTCTTCCCACGCAGCCTTCTCGTAATACAGACCTACCTCGGGATAACCCTCTCTGTGAGCAGCTCTTGCCATTGCGAGGTACATACCTACCTCTGTGCACTCACCGGTGAAGTTAGCGCGCAGACCCTCGATGATCTCAGCGGGAACGCCATCGGTAATACCGATTTCATGCTCGCATGCGAACACGAGCTTATCGTCCTCCGCAACAGCCTTGAACTTGCTTCCGGGAACGCCGCACTGAGGGCATTTTTCGGGAGCGGAATCGCCGATGTGAACATAACCGCAAACAGGACATACATACTTCATAAGAAATAACCTCCAAAATAGTAATGATTATCGTTTTGACGATAAATTTATTATACCACTTTATCCGTTTTTTGTCAATAGGTTCAAATAAATTTTTTATGTGATGTCATTATTGTACATTTTTTTCAACTTTGTGCCAAATTCTATTGCTTTTTTGTGTTGATTTTTATTTAAAAATATGATATAATATTAATGCATAATTTTGTATGTTTAATGGGATTATAGGCGGAAATGTTCATCGCCGCAGGATTGGGGATAGACTATGAAAAAAAAGAGACCGCTTTTAAAATTTGAAACGCACTCAAGCTTTCATATTTTGTGCTATGCCGCGGGCTTTATGCATCTTACGTTCCTCATAACGTTTATGTGTTTCGGACTGTATATTATGGTGGCTGTTAACATTGTCAGTGTGCTGATGTATGTTATTTCCGGTACTTATACGATGCGGCATAATATCGAGGGCCACGCGCTTGGATGGATAATCGCGATGTTTGCGGAGATAATGGCGCATGCCGTTATTGTTACGGTGATACAGGGAACGGAGGTTTTCTTCTTCCTTTATCCGCTGATGGCGTTCCCGCTTTACGGATATTATCTTTTTATTTATTGCGATAAGGATACGTTTATAAAATCGGCGGTAGCATTCGGTATGATAACGTTCTTTATGCTTGTGATCACGCTGGGTATGGTCGAGATAGCGGGTTCGCTTTATGTTGCCACCGGAATGCATGAGCTCTCGCATATCGAGATAATTGTTATGCGCAGCATCAATATAACGTTTACACTGGTAATGGTAGTGGCATTCGTGCTGATGTTCTACCTTGAGGTATCGTCGCTGCTCGAGAAGCTCAGGAGCATCAACGAAAAGCTCAACTACACCGCAACTCACGACTCGCTGACGGGACTCAACAATCGTCACAGTCTCTGGGGTTTTTTCGATGAGCTGGAAAGAAGCGGGGAGCGCTACTGTATCGTAATGGGCGACCTTGACGATTTCAAGAAGATCAACGATACATACGGTCACGACTGCGGCGACGTTGTGCTTAAGTCGGTTGCCGCGATAATAATCGAGAACACCAACGATAACGAAATGGCGTGCCGTTGGGGCGGCGAGGAGATGCTGATCGTTATGCGCGGCACTCACGAGGATTGTTTTGCTCGTATAAGCGTTATCAAGTCGGAGATCAGCTCGCTTGACATAATGAGCGACGGAAAGCCCGTCAAGGTGACGATGACATTTGGGTTTGCCGACAGTGAGGAGAAGGGTGCGGCGCTTGCATCAAGAAGCCTTAACGAAAACACCGCGGACAGCGGTTCTCCGATAAAGACGCCTCATCATCTCGGTATCGATTCGCTGATATCCATGGTCGACAAGCGGCTGTATATCGGTAAGAGAAGCGGGAAGAACGTGATTGTCTGCACTATGGATTAAAAAATTAAAAACTCCGCTGCGATTTACAGCGGAGTTTATTGCGTTTATTATTGCGAAAATTACTGCATTTCGTGCTTAACGCGAGCTTTTTCCTCGGCGCGCTTTGCGTTGTTGAAACGGTCAAGCGTACCTACAAGATAGCCCGTGATCCTCCGAATGCGCTGGAACGGCACGTCGGAGAAATGATACTTTGCGTTGACAAAATTTCCGTCAAGCTCAAGCTCGATTGATCTCAAGTGTTTGTCGGGGTATTTTGCCCGCGCACATTCGATATAGTAATCTATTTCTTCCTGCGGCAGTTTTCCGCCCGTAACATTAACGTCTACCATTTTTATCCCCCTTTGAATTTTTTGGTGCATTTTTATTTTATCACAATATATTGTAGATGTCAACTGTGATTTTGCACAATATTTTGAAAGAAACTTTGTCAAGGCGCATTAATATCAAAAAAGTGATAAAAAATTTTTTAAAAAATGAAAGAAATCGAATTATTTTTTGTGTATATAAGTGAGAGGGCTTAACGCCCTGATATTTGTCGACAGATAACCGCAAAGCGAGGTGAGCGAATGAACGACCGTGATATCGTCGGATTGTTTCTTGAGCGCGATGAGAGCGCGATAAGGGAGGTCTCGGCAAAGTATACGAGCTACTGCTCGAAGATCGCCGCGAATATTCTGGGATCGTATGACGAGGCGGAGGACTGCGTTAACGAGGCTCTTATGAAAGCGTGGGAGAGCATTCCGCCGCACGAACCTGAAATGCTGTCAACATACCTTGGCAAGCTGACGAGAAACATCGCGATAAACAGACGGCGCAGAACACTTGCGGGAAAGCGCGGCAGGGGAGAGGCGGATGCCGTTTTCGAGGAGCTGTCCGAGCTTGTTGGCGGTGGCGAGAGCGCCGAGCGTTTGCACGATTATAAGGCGCTGGTGCACGAGATCAATGTGTTTCTGTATACGCTCCCCGAGATGAAACGGAACATATTCGTCTGCCGATACTGGTACTGCGACAGCGTTCCCGAGATCGCTGCCGAATTCGACATAAGCAAAAATAAGGTCTACATAACTTTAAACCGTGTCAGAAAGAGTTTACTCGAATACTTACGAAAGAGAGGCTATGAGTTGTGAAAAACGAAGAATTATTTGAAGCGCTGTCCGAGCTCGACGACGAGCTGATAGCGAATGCAAAGCATATAGATACCTACGGCGGGCAGACGGTCGTATTGCGGCGCACTCCCGTGTGGAAGATAGTTACGGGCTTCGTCGCGGCGGCGGCGTGTACCGCGTTGCTGGTGGTCGGGGGAGTTCACGCCGTGAATTATGTAAACGGCAAAGCGCCCGTGTCTCCCGCGTCCGATCCGTCATCTACGGTGGTTGTTAGCAAAGATACTCCGCATGTGCCCGCAGGATATCCCGAGGAGGCGAAATATGTCTACGAGGGCGATTACGGCGAGCTTGTACCTTCGGGTATATTAGAGGTAGACACAGTGGTTTATTCAAGCTATTACGAGCTGGCGGAAAAAAGCGACTTGATAGTTTCGGGGGAGTTTACCGATATCGCGCACCAAACCGTTCCGACAGATTCCGACCTGACCGACGGCGATTTTCGGTCATACAACACATTTTATATCGATAAAGTGCTTAGGGGCGACAAAAAGACCGGCGACAAGATAGCGATATCTCAGCAAAGCGTTGTAGTCGGCGGTATGATACATTCCGATCCCATGTCTCCAATGATATGCGGCGACAGGTGGGTGTATTTCCTTAATGAAAGAGACGGATATTATTATCCCGTAAGCTGCGTTCAGGGTCGTTATCCACTGTCCGACAGCAAGAACAAGGAACTTAAGGACTGCGGCAAGTACGGCTATTACGGCAATCCCATTCCCGGTGAGGATAAGGTATATGAGGAGCTTACGGAGACCCTTGAGACGTTCGAGCACACTGTGTCGCAGAATTTTGACGGCGTTATTCTGACCGTCAAGATGAAGAAGGACAGCTTCGCTGCCGACGAGGATATATGGGTCAAGGCGACCGTCCGCAACACCACCGATAATCCGATAGGGCTGTGGGTGCCGGTTTTGGGCGATGGCTCGCATAAGGAGATTTTGACCGAGATATCGCGCGGTGAGTACCGTCTTACTGATATCGACACCTGTGACAAGGGATTTGATACGGCAATCAGTTCTCATATCATTGAGCCGGGCGAGGAATATGTTCAGGAGATGACGTTTGGAGAGCCTGTTTGGAGCAGTATGCGTTCGGAATCCGGAGAATATAAGGGTACGGCAACGATAACGCTGCTATCCGACCCGAACGACACTTCAAGCGCGACAACGTCCCACACCGTCGAGTTCTCGCTTACGATAGAGGAAGAAAGCGCCGATAAGGAGCCCGATGAGCCGAGCGTTCCTGACAACACAACGAACGTTACCAAGGTATACGAGTATGGCAAGAGCGATACGGAGGATTGGGAAATGTCCGAATTCCCGGGAGTTACGTTCCGCTGCGACGGCAACTATGTGGCAGTACTCGCGGACGGCGAATACGGCTATTCGCTGTATGTGGGTATGCCCGTCGAGGACGTTTACCTCGTCGACCTTAACGGCGACGGTTACCGCGAGATAGTTTCGACGGCGGCGTTTGCCTCGGGCGTTATCTATGAACACGTTTACGCGTTCGATTTCGCGAACGGAATCCGCTATGAGCTCAGAGACCGCATGATGTCCGAGTATTACGTGCTCATTGATGATAACGGCGTTCTTAAAGTCCGGAGGCTCGAGTATAAGGCGAGCAATCTTGGGTCCGAGCAGCCGCTTACGCTTGATATGATGACGAATTCGGGCAGCGTTCACGTGTTCAAGGGCACCGAACCCGCCGAGTGGACTATGGACGAGCTGCCCGGGATAACGTTCCGCGCGGACAGATCTGGCGTATATGCCCGCGGAGAGGATGGCTCCGAGCGCAACATAGCCGACGTTTACGAATACAAGCTGATAAACTGCGTATGGCTGTACGATAACGACAACGACGGTAAGCGCGAGATCATGCTTGAGTATACGGATATGAAGGGTATGCACGTCTCAAGTATGAAGTCACCCGACGTCTTGCTCAAGGAGTTCTCGCAACCCATGATCCCCGAAATTATCTCGGGAAGTGAGTATGTTCTCAGAGATCATGCCGAATATATAATTGAAGACCTCAGTTTCCTTAGCGCTTACGATTACTGCAATGTGGACGAAAACGCCGCCGTTGTCTCCTTTGGCGAGGGCGAGGTCGTCGCCGCGGACGCGGAGCCAAATTACAACGGCGGGCGCGGACGATATGTCGTTGTCCGTGACGAGTTGGGATATTATTACTGTTACAGTCATCTAGGCGGCGTGAGCGTAAACATCGGCGACAAGGTGACCGCGGGTACGCAGATAGGAATAATCGGGAATTCGGGGGGACGCTGGAGGATAGACGGGACCGGTTTCGGAGTATGCCTGGCGACTTACGATCATATGCCCGATATTTCCGGTACGGACGAGGTTCTCCCCGAGTAAACAGCGGTATCGCGAATATACATTATATAAAAAGCCGAAGATTTTTCAACAATCCTCGGCTTTTTTTATTTTTTGGCAAATTTTCCGTAAAAGGCAAAAATCGGTGAAATACTCTTGAAAATACGGGAAAAAAGGTATATAATATAAAGTGTGTATATGTTAGATGATTTTAATATATTGTTGGAAAATATTGGGAGAACAATGAAAGAAATACTTGATTTTTTTACAGGTCATCTGAAGCGCGTTGATAAGATACTGCCCGCGATATGCATTATTATAACGGCGTTTGATATGTTTCTGGTGAATTCGATGTACGAAACGGGGTATATCCCGCAGGGCGTGGTAAGAACACAGTTTATCGCGGCGATACTCGGAATACTCGCGTCGTTTGTGATAAGCTTTATTGATTATAAGTTTATCGCCAAGCTGTGGTATATCTATGCGCCCGTCGCGGTTATATTGCAGCTGTTGGTGTGGTCGCCGATAGGAGTGCAGCGCGACGACGACGTTGCGTGGATACAGATAGGCGGCAAGAACGGCATTACCATTCAGCCGTCCGAGATACTGAAATTCGTGTTTATAATCACGCTTGCGCTGCATATCTCAAAGCTCGGCGACAAGCTGAATTCTCTGCCGCATTTGCTGTTGGTATGCGCTCACGGGCTGTTCCCCACGGCGCTTATCATAGCTCAGGGCGACGCTGGGTCGGCGCTGGTGTTTCTGTTCATTTTCATCGTAATGCTGTTTATGGGCGGAGTTTCGTGGAAGTATATAATCGTTGCGGTCGCCGCCATTCCGCCCGTAATTTATGTAGCGTGGAATTACGTGATGAAGGATCATCACCGATTGCGTTTTCTGATACTGTTTGATGAGGAACTGCAGAAGGAAGAGATATTGAACATCTACTATCAGCAAAATCAGGGCAAGATAGGTCTCGGTTCGGGACAGCTTACGGGTATGGGATTTGATCCCGAGACCTTAACGCTTGATATTCCCGAGGTATACAACGACTTTGTGTTCTCGTATATCGGTATGACAATGGGATTTATCGGTTGTATGGCGGTGGTCATCGCGCTGGCGGTGCTGTGCCTGAAGCTGCTTTCCAACGCCTCCGGAGCTTCCGATCCATTCGGGCGGCTGATCTGCGTGGGGGTGTTCGCGTTGGTGCTGTTCCACTGTATTATCAATATCGGAATGGTGCTGTCGGTAGTCCCCGTTATCGGCATACCGCTGCCGTTTATAAGCACGGGAGGCACGGCTATGATAATGATGCACGCTTGTATGGGTTTAGTTCTGAGCGTTTCGGCTCACAAAGAAAAGGCAAAGCATATGTTCTATGAAGAATAGTTTTTAATTACTGATCGAAAGGACGGAATTTTTATGAAACCTATCGTAAGAAATATCGGCGTACTCTATCCAGAGGCTCAGCTTGAGGCGCAGAGAAAGCGCTACAAGACCGCCGAGTGCAGCTTCGCAGAGTATTTCGGATCGCTCGGCGAGCACCGCTTTTTCTCCGCGCCGGGGCGCACCGAGATATGCGGCAATCACACCGACCACAATAACGGCAAGGTTTTTGCGGCGAGCGTTGATCTTGACGTTATCGCCGTTGTCGAGCAGACGGAAGACAATATCGTCACGATAAAATCCGAGGGCTTTCCCGAGGATAAGATTGACCTTTCCGACCTCGACGTCAAGGATGAGGAGAAGAACACCTCTGCCGCATTGATACGCGGCGTGGCGAGAGGTTTCCGCCGCAACGGTCACAAGATCGGCGGATTCCGTGCTTACACCGCCTCCACGGTAATGAAGGGGTCGGGACTGTCAAGCTCGGCGGCGTTCGAGGTGCTTGTCGGTACTGTTATGTCGCACCTGTACAACGGCGGGCAGATATCTCCCGTAAAGATTGCGCAGATATCGCAGTTCGCCGAGAATGAGTACTTCGGCAAGCCCTCGGGACTTATGGATCAGATGGCTTGCTCGGTAGGGGGATTTGTCGCTATCGACTTCAAGGACAACGACACGCCCATTATCGAGAGCGTTCCGTGCGATTTTGCTAGCTACGGTCACGCGCTGTGTATCGTCGACGCAAAGGGCGACCATGCCGACCTCACGGGCGAATACGCGGCTATCTCGCATGAAATGAAAGCCGTCGCGGGCTATTTCGACTGTGAAACGCTCCGTTCTATCGCGCTCGCGGACGTTATGCTGAACATCAACGGTCTGCGTGAGAAATTCGGCGACAGAGCCGTGCTCCGTGCCGTACACTTCTTCCACGAGAACGACCGCGTTGAACGCGCCGTTCACGCGCTGAAAAACGAGCGTTTCGACGATTTCCTCGCCGCGGTCAAGGAAAGCGGCGACAGCTCGTTCAAGTACCTCCAGAACATCTATCCGAGCTCCGACGTACGCCATCAGTGCTTGTCGATAGCGCTAAACGTGGCCGAGAATACACTCCACCGCAAGGGCGCGTGCCGTGTTCACGGCGGCGGCTTCGCGGGGACGATACAGGCGTTCGTGCCGTTTGACGCGCTCGGACAGTTCAAGATGAATATGGAGAAAATTTTCGGCGTAGGTTCGTGCCACGTACTTACCGTAAGACCCGTCGGCGGCGCGGAAGTTCTGCTTGACGAACAGAAATAAAAAATCGGGGAGGAAAGCTCCTCCCCGATTTGTTTGGTTTACCTCTTATTTTACTTCATACTCGCTCATCTGCTTTATCAGCATTATGTCGACAAGCGCGTCGACGGCTATTCCATTTTCGGTGTATTCCTCCGCAAACACCTTGCCGTTTTCGCGCAGCTGCGCCGTGTAGCCCGCCTTGTCGTAGGGCAGCAGCAGCTTCATTCGGCGGCTTGTCTGCGGGAGGTTTTTGGATATCTTTTCCAACAGCTCGTCAATTCCCTCGTTTCTGAGAGCGCTTATTTTGGCGGTCTTATCGTCCGCGGGAATGTTCTCGCTTATCTTGTCGCATTTGTTGAGCACGGTCACGACGGGTATTTCGGCTGCACCAAGCTCGGCGAGAGTTTTCAAGGTAACGTCCGCTTTTTCGGGGGCGTCGGGGTCGCTTACGTCGCATACGTGGATTATGATGTCCGCGCAGGCTGCCTCCTCGAGTGTCGACTTGAACGCTTCAACGAGGTGGTGCGGCAGACGGCGTATCAGCCCTACCGTATCGACGAGCAGGAGACTTCGTCCGTCGGGCAGCTCGATTGACCGCGAGGTAGGGTCGAGCGTCGCGAACAGCTTGTCCTCGGCGAGCACATCAGCGCCGGTTAAGAGGTTCAGCAGCGTGGATTTGCCCGCGTTGGTGTAGCCGACAATAGCGCCGACCTGAACGTTGTCCTTTTTGCGGCGGTCACGCGAATATCCGCGGCGCTCCTCAAGCTCTTTAAGCTCGGCTGCTAATTTGTCGATCCTGCGGCGGATATGGCGGCGGTCGGTTTCGAGCTGGGTCTCGCCCGGACCTCGTGTGCCGATACCGCCGCCGAGACGGGACAGGCTTGTTCCCAAGCCCATAAGCCGCGGCAGACGGTAGCGCAGCTGCGCGAGCTCGACTTGCAGCTTGCCCTCACGCGAGACCGCTCTCCCCGCGAAGATGTCAAGAATGAGCATGGTGCGGTCGATAACGCGCACGTCGGTCTCGTCCTCGATATTGCGTATCTGCGACGCGGTAAGCTCGCAGTCGAAGATGAGCAGGGTCGCTCCGAGCTTTTGACAAAGCTCCTTGACCTCGCTAAGCTTGCCCTCGCCGATAACGGTCGCCGAGTTGTAAGCCTCGCGTTTCTGAATAACGCGCGCGATCTCCTCCGCCCCCGCGGTTTTCGCAAGCTCGGAAAGCTCGTCAACGGATATCTCGCAGTCGTATTCGCCGATATCGGCGGATACCAAAATTGCTTTTTCGATTGTTTTTTCTTGCATATAAATTCTCCTTTCGCAAAAGGTTGGAGAATGAGTAACTTAATTATTATATCAGATTATAGCGGGTTTGTCAACAGTTAAATTAATGTTTGGAGTGATAAATCGTTATTGGCTGATTTGAAAGGAGAAAGATCATGGAGAAAAAATTAAAAATAATAATTGAAAACTGTCCTCAAAATCACAAATGTCCTGCTGTAAACGTTTGTCCTGTTGGAGCGTTAAGTCAGAAAGATTTTAGAGCGCCCGAGATAGATTATGACAAGTGTGTAAGCTGTGGCAAATGTTCAAGCTTCTGTCCTAAAAAAGCATTGATATTGTAAAATAATACGATTTATCATGCGCAAAACAATAATTTGCCGGTGATAAAGCAACAAGAGGTGGTAATAATGAACTTCAAAAAATATGACGTGCTGATAGTCGGCACGGGCATTTCGGGCATTTACGCCGCGCTCAATCTCGACAGCTCTCTGTCCGTGCTTATGCTGTCCAAGCGCGAATTAACGCTGTGCAATTCGGCGCTGGCGCAGGGCGGCGTGGCTGCCGTTATGGACAGGGAGCACGACGACAGCGAGCTGCATATTAAGGACACACTTATCGCGGGGCAGTACAAGAACAACCTCGACAACGTGAAAATTCTCGTTGAACAGGGTCCCCGCGACGTCGAGCGGCTTGTCGAGAAGTACGGCGTGGATTTCGACCGCAACGAAGACGGCTCGCTTGCGCTCACGCTTGAGGGCGGACACTCGCGGCGGCGTATCGCTCACCATAAGGACACCACGGGCTTTGAGATCGAGACAAATCTGATAGCGCAGGTGCAGAAGCTCACGAACGTCACCGTTATCAATAATTCGGTGCTGTGCCGTCTCGAAAGGGAGAACGGTGTGTTTTTCGCAGAGGTCATCACCGAAAGCGGCGAGTACGAATACTACTGCGCGGGCGCGGTAATTATGGCGACGGGCGGTATCGGGCGCGTTTACGACTTCACCACCAACTCCGCGATAGCTACCGGCGACGGTATTCAGCTCGCGTACAATCTCGGCGCGGAGATCAAAAATTTGTCGTATGTTCAGTTCCACCCGACCGCGTTTGCCGACAAGGAAAACAGGGAATGTTTTCTCATTTCGGAAGCTGTCCGCGGCGAGGGCGCGTATCTGCTCAACTGCAACGGCGAACGTTTCATGCCTCGCTACGAGCCAGAGCGCAAGGAGCTTGCCCCTCGCGACGTGGTGTCGAAGTGCATTATGGAGGAGCAAAAGAAAACGGGCAGCGACGAATTCCGGCTTGATATTTCGTATAAAGATCCCGAATTCGTCAAGAGCCACTTCCCCATGATCCATAATAAAGTGCTGGAAAAGGGCTATGATATGACCAAGGAGCCTATCCCCATATATCCGTGTCAGCATTATTTAATGGGCGGTATCAATGTTGACGGCAAAGGCGCTACGAATATCGAGGGCTTGTACGCGGCGGGGGAGTGTTCGCACACGGGCGTTCACGGCGCGAACCGTCTGGCGAGCAATTCGCTGCTCGAGGCGCTGGTGTTCTCGCGGCTTATCGCGGAGGATATCAACGGGAAGATAACGCACGGAAGTGACGGTGAGGTTGAATATCCGATGACCTCTCCCGAGGGTAAGGAGCTGTCGCACGGAATACGCACCGAGGTCCGCCATATAATGCAGAAGTCGTATTTTATCTACCCGGATTATCCCGAGGCTGAAAAGGGGTTGAAACGCATTACTGAGCTAAAAAACGAGCTTGACAGCGGCGGTTATGCGGTAACTCCCGATTTTGTGGAGACCAAGTCCATTGTGACTTGCGCATATATTATACTTACCGAAGTGATGCAAAATCAGTCTAATGATTAAATGCAATGCGGCGACGATGCATAAATTTCAAAAAGTGTTCTAAGGGTAGTGAGACCCTACAAGATAAAGAAATAAATGTTGCATTGTCAAAAGTCGGGAGCAAGCGGTGATGACGCAGCCGAACGAAGTGAGGCGGAGGAATTACCGCTTGGCTAAGTTAACGCCCGAGCTTTTGACTTTTAAATTAAGGAGGAAAAATGATACTTTTACCGTTTTATGTTGACGACATAATCAAGACGGCGTTGTCCGAGGATATCAACTATATCGACAGCACCGCCGACCTGCTTATTCCCGAGAACAGCTATTCCGACGCGTATCTGATGGCTAAGGCGGACGGCGTTGTCTGCGGCTCGGAGGTCGCGGCGCGGGTGTTCACGATACTCGACCCGTCCATTGACGTGAAGTTCCTCGTGAACGAGGGTGAGCGCGTTTCCAAGGGTCAGAAGATAGCGACGATCAACGGTCACACACGCGAAATGCTCAAAGCGGAGCGCACCGCGCTGAATATTATTCAGCATATGAGCGGCATTGCGACCTATACGCGCAGGTGCGTGGACGCTGTCGAGGGCACTAAGGCGACTATCGCCGATACGCGCAAGACGCTCCCCGGACTGAGAGCGCTCCAGAAGTACGCGGTTACGGTAGGCGGAGGGCGCAATCACCGCTACAACCTCACCGACGCGGCTATGCTCAAGGATAACCATATCGACGCTTACGGCGGGATTACCGCGGCGGTGAAAACTCTCCGCAAGCGCGCGGGGCATATGCTCCAGATAGAGGTCGAGGCACGTAACCTCGGCGAGGTCAGGGAGGCGCTCGAGTGCGGTGTAAACGTGATAATGCTTGACAATATGAGCCTTGACGAGATGACCGAGGCGTGTAAGCTCGTCGACGGTAAGGCAAAGACCGAGGCTTCGGGAAACGTCACTCTCGACAATATCAGAGCCGTCGCCGAAACGGGCGTTGACATAATCAGTCTTGGCGCGCTTACGCACTCCGTGCAGGCGTTTGATATTTCAATGAAATGGGGTTAAATTATGGACGAAATTGAATTCAGATACGACACGCAGCTGTTGCTTGATGTGGACAACCCGTCGGACGATGTGGAGGATGAGCTTGACGAGTATATCCGCTCACACTTTAAGGGCGATTCGCTGCTTGTTATTGCCGACGAGGACGAAAACGGCGTAATGACCGCAAAGCTGCATTTCCACACCAACGAGCCGTGGCTGATATTGGAATACTGTCGTTCGCTCGGCGAGATATACGATATCGTTGTAGAGGATATGGTAAGGCAGAGCAGGGGAGCGAAGGGTTGATACTGTAAAGAAATGCGGCGGCGGGAAGGCGAGCGCCTTTCCTTTTTCGGTTCATAAAAAAATTCGGTGTCAAGCGTAGTCGCTCGACACCGAAATACTTCTGTACCACACGCCCCCTAATTTCCCGCCGCCATTATTTATTTCATTGCGTGATTTTTGATGACCATTTTTCTGATGAATTCCGAGGTGTGGAGCGGCCTGCCGTTGATGATACCCTGTATCATATCCGCGTCAAAGCTGCGGGCGTTTTCGAGCGCCTTAAGGTTGTCAACGCCCTTAATGCATACCGTAATACCTTTTTCGTGAGCGCGCTCAATTACCGAACGCACAAACGCTGCGGATACGGGGTCGTCGCTGAGACGGCGGCTCCTGAGCTTGATACATTTCACATACGGATTTTCAAGTGGTGCGGCGGTGAAGAAATTCCCGCCCTTGTCGTCGGCGATTATGTTCACACCGCTGTTAGCCATATGCTTTAGGAAGTTGTTGCGTATACCGAGCGTTCCGTCGCTTTCGGATACCGAAACGCTGATTGCTTCGGGCGGCAGGGAATACTCCAGCAGCGCCTTGCGAAGTATGATAACGCCCATCTCGGAGTTGAGGATATTCTCGGGAATGCTGAACGCTACGCGGAAATGTGATAGTCCGCTCTCGCGCACAGCAGCGCAGAACTCGCATATCCTGTCGACAACGAATTCGTAGATCTCATTGGCAAGCCCCATGCGCTCAACTACGGGCAAAAATCTGTCGCGCGACACTATTATATCGCCGTTGCTCCAGAAAAGGTGCGCCTCGCAGCATTGCAGCTCTCCTGTCCGCGCGTCAACAACGGGCGTGTACAGGAAATAAAATCCCTTGAATTCGTTTTCGGCCGCGTCCATAACAAGCTTTTTTACGCGAAGGTTGTTGTCGAGCTTTTCCTCGAGACCATCCGAGTAGCTTACCGCGTCATGCAGCTTTCTGTCCTTGGCGAGCCTGAGCGTTCTCGTTGCCACACGAACGCAGTCGGCGATGTCGTCTGCGTCGTTCGGGAACATACTGATACCTGCGTAGATATCAAGTTGATTTTCGCTGTCGTTCAGGAACCACGGCGAGCGGAATTTGGTGAGAATGGTCTGCGCCAGACCGAGCGCATCCTCGCGTGACGAGTCGTTCAGCGTAACAAAGAGTATATCATTCGAGAACATATAGACCTTTTTGGTGTTTTCGGTAGGTATTGCCGCAATATATTCGGCAATGCTCCGCACAACGTCCTCGGAGTAGCGGAGGGTGTAAATCTCGGAAAGCTCCTTTAGGTTGGATATTTCAATAGAGATCACAGCGCCGCTTACGCCGTCGGCTATGGACTTGCTGAAATCGCGCTCGAACGCGCTGCGGTTCGGTATGCCCGTTGTGGTGTTGAAGTACGCCAGACGGAGCAGATGCTCCTGCGATACCGCAAGCTCGTTCTCCATAAACGAACGGTAGATAACCGTCGAGATTATCTGCGTGATGTTGCGGATCATTTTTCTGTCACGGTTCGTCCACACGCGGTTGCCGTCGTTCGACATAAACACGATAAGACCGCGCGGATTGCCGTTTTCGTACACTCTCGACATCGCAACGCTCCTGCCCTTGCTTTCCGTGCCGCGCAGTTCGTCCTCATGCATACAAACCACCGCGTTGTTCTCAAGCTCCTTGTCGATCGCTTCATTAAACGGCGTAGTCGACACCATGGGTATGATATCGCCCGTTTCGCTCCAGCGGTACACCTTTATCGGACGGACGTTGTCGGAGCAGAATATCAGGTCGCTCAGATCGAAGTAATCGCGGATAAGCGGGATTATGCTGCCGAACGAGGCTGCCGTGCTGCGGCTCTGGAGTATCAGCGAGTAGATATTGTTAACAAGTATCTGATCCTCGAAGTTCTGACCGAGCAGCTTATTCGCTTTTTGTGAGTTTTCCATTTCCTCGCAGATTACCACATAAGAGTTCGCGATCTCCGAGACGGTCTGCACCATAGTTTCCAGCAGCGGAACGCAGTCGTTGATATCCTTCAGCGACTCGCCCGCGATCACCCACGTTGCCACCGTCTGATGCTTTACGCGGATATTCTTTTTGCGCTGATAGCTCATCTTGTTGAGATTGATCTTTTTGTCCTGCGCCGCGGCGAGTATCTTGCCGTCTTCGCCGACTATCGCGGAGTACATACCCTCAATACGCGCAAACGGGAGCTGTATGCGTTCAAGGTAGTCTTTACCGAGAATATCCGGCAGCTGAGGCATATTGTCTTTGGACGACCCCATAGAGCCCTCCGCCTTGCTCCTGAACGAGCGCATTACAGCGTCGTTGCCCTCGCAGTCGAGATACTCCGTAACGTCGAACAGCATACCCGATAGTACGCGCAGAGAACCGTCCTCGCGAAACTCGGGCGCCGCCGATATGTAGTACCACCTGTACGCATCTGCGCACTTAAGGCGGACGTGCGCGTTTATGCCGCTCTGATGCCCGTTGATGACCTCGCTTACGATATCGCAGAAAGGCTGATAGTCCTCGGGGAAGATAATTTCCCCCAGCAGCACCGTTTTCTCGGTTGAGAAAGGATTATCTCCAAGCAGAAATTCTATGGGAAAATCAGGCTGATACTTAATCATAAACGCGAAATTACCACTGTTTCTTACAGCCTGTTCCAGTCCTGTCATCATGCTCACCTCTTGAATGAAATCGTTTACACTCCATGCCGTAAATCACCGCGCATACGACATACCCGATCCGTATATCGGACGCGTAAATCTATTATATAAATATTTGAACGAATAAATACCAAAGTATTTGTTCGTTATTCTCCAGTTTCACCGTATACATTATATCATAAAATTTTCAACATTTCAAGTGCTTTTTTGTGATTTTCACAAATTTTTCATATTTTTTTATTTAATAATTCTCAATATTATCCATTTGTGTAAAAAAACAAGTTGCGGAGCGTTAATTGCGCTCCGCCGGTAGCTGAAAAAATTAAAAATTTTGTTAATTTTCAACAAATAAAGCATAATTTGCAAAACATATTTGTAGAAAAATACCATAATCAATCAATTGTGATATATATCCCCAATAACCTGCTTTCGCTGTCAAACAATAAAGCTTCATCACCGTAGAGCTCTAGGAACATTTTCTTGCCGTCGGAGGTCACGGCCTCAATGCGTTCTCCGCTTTCGCCGTACGGAGCGCTCCCTTTGTCGCCATCGTTGTTATCAAGTGATTTTCCGAACACAGTCGTTTCTCCGTTGTATTCCAGGGTGAGCAGATCTCCGTCAAGTGTTATCCTCGCCGTCTTTGGATATGACGGATCCTGATCCGTCGCCGAGTCCGCGGGCATTGATGCGCCGGGAGAGAAGTCGCCGATAGCGTCTTTGTCGTTGCCGCCGCTGACGAGGCCCTCTGCGTTCTGCTGTCCATCGTCGGTATAATCCTCTGCGTTGGTGTTTTCATAGTTCGGTCGGCTTGACATATTCGGAGCTCCGCCGGTTGCTCCGTTGGCGCCTGCCGAGGGAGCGTTGTCGCTCATCATATTGTTCATATTGTCCATATTGCCCACAAAGAAATACTTGCCGCCGCCCGTGAGCGCAAGCGCCGTCACGCCGATGACCAGACAGGCTGCGACCGACCCGCCTATCACCGCTATCCTGCGCAGCGGAAGGGGTCTCTTTTTCGCGGCCTCGGGCTCGGCAAGCTTATCCGTAACGCCCCTGCGGATACGCTCGGCCGTCTCGTCGGAAGTGAGCTCCGAAATTTCCTTTTTGTATTCGTCTCTGAAATTCATTAAAACTCCACCTCCCCTTTCAGAAGCGTCTTCAGCCTGTCACGCGCGCGCGCCAGCCGCGTTTTCACAGTGGAATGACGTGCGCCGATAGCGTCGGCGATCTCCGCTACGGACATATCCTCAAAGTAATACAGATGTACGACTGTGCGGTATTTCGGCGGAAGTGCCATTACTGCGTTCAACACCAAATTTTTGCGTTCCGATCTCTCGGCGTGCTCCGCGGTGTCGTCCGCGGAGGACAGCTCGGCTATCTCGTCAAGGCTCGCGCTTTCGCCCCTGTGACGGTACTGCGCCGATCTCGCGTAACTGTTCGTACAGTTAACCGCGCACCGTATCAGCCATGCTTTGCGGTGATCCTCGTTTTCATATGTAAGATCGGCTTTAAAGTACCGCACGAATACGTCCTGAGCGACGTCCTCCGCGTCGACGGGACTGCGCAGCCGCGAATAGGCTATCCCGTACACGGTCGGCGTGTACAGTCTCATGACCGCGTCAAAGCTTTCGCGCGTGGTGAGAGATAATACTTCCATAAAATTCTCCGCTTCTGTATATAATACCAGATGAATGTAAAGATGGTTTCGTTTATTGAAAAATTTTTTAAATTTCACATTCGGCGTGTCTTGTGACGTGACAGCCGATATTGACCGCCACGGGCAGACCCGCGATATGCGTAGGCGCCTTTTCGATGTTGACGTACAGCGCCGTGATCGTTCCGCCGAAGCCCTGAGAGCCTATGCCGAGCCTGTTGATACCGTCCAGCATAGCCTGCTCCATTTCGGCGTAGAGCGGCTCGGGATGGCGAATGCCGAGGTCGCGGCAAAGCGCCTTTTTCGCCAGCAGTGCCGAATATTCGAAATCGCCGCCGATACCCACTCCGACAACGATAGGCGGACAAGGATTGCTCCCCGCCAGCGATACCGTTTCCACAACGAATTTCACAATATCTTCCTTTGTTGCCGATGGAGTGAACATTTTCAGACGGCTCATGTTCTCGCTGCCGAAGCCCTTGGGCGCGACGGTGAGACGTATCTTTTCGCCGTTGACTATCCTCGTATGGATAACGGCGGGGGTGTTGTCGTTCGTGTTGACGCGCTCCAGCGGATCGCCGACGATACTCAGCCGCAGCCGTCCGTTGACATACCCCTCGGCAACTCCCTTGTTGACCGCATCCTCGAAACCGCCGCCGACGATATGAACGTCCTGACCGATCTCCGCGAACACGACAGCCATTCCCGTGTCCTGACATATCGGCACGCCAAGCTCGTCCGCGCAGTCGATATTCGCGACGATATCGCCGATCACACTCCTGCAAAGCTCGCTCTCCTCGGCTTTTGCGCTGCTTTCGATACGCTCGCGCATTCCGCACGGCAGGTGCAGGTTAGCGTCAACGCACAGCGCCGCTATCGCTTTTGTTATCTCGTTTGTATTTATTTCACGCATTTTGGTTTGTATTCCTCCTTGACGAAACATTCCGCTTTAAATATTGTATCACAAATTACCGCGGAATTCAACATCAAATTATTTTTTTAAAGCGATTTTCCCGTCCACGATCACCATACAAGGCAAACTCATAATATCCAGCGGCGATTTATCTTTATCGAACAGCACGAAGTCGGCGTTTTTCCCTACCTCAGCCGAGCCGAGAATGCCGTCAACACCAAGGACCTTGGCGGCGTTTATCGTTATCCCGCGCAGCGCGTCCTCCTCGGAAAGCCCTCCGCGAACCGCGAGCGCGGCAGTCATGGGCAGATACTGTATCGGCGTTTCGGGGTGATCGGTGCAGATAGCGCACTTTATTCCGTGCTCGTGAAGTATCCGCGGCGTTGTGATATCGTGATTGGCAAGCTCGGGCTTTCCGCGGTCTCCGAACAGGGGACCGACCACCGCCGCGGGTCGCTCCTCGGCAAGTTCATCCGCGATGATCCCGCCGTCCGTGCAGTGTATCAGCACATAGTCCAGCCCGAATTCCTTTGCGATACGCACCGCCGTGAAGATATCGTCCGCGCGGTGGCAGTGGAAATGCGCCTTGAGCTTGTTCTCCTTATTGAATAGTGGCAGCAGCGCCTCGCATTTCGCGTCGAAGTCGGGCTTGGAGACCTCGTCGTCCGTGCCCTCATCATTTTGATTTCGTTTGTATTCGTCCATATCCTCCTTATAGCGCAGCGCCTTTTGGAGCTGCTCGCGGATTATCGCGGCGGTTGCCATGCGCGTTATCGGGGTCTCGTCGCGGTCGTTGTAGGAGGACTTGGGATTTTCTCCCAGCGCGAACTTTATCGCAACGGGCGACTTCACGATAAGCTTGTCCACGCGCTTCGACCCGAACGTCTTTATCAGCGCGAACGAACCGCCTATCGGATTTGCGCTTCCGACGCCCGTACACACGCAGGTAACTCCCGCGCTGACCGCGTCCCCGAAACACCTGTCCATGGCGTTTATGCTGTCGACGGCGCGCAGATGCGGGGTAGACGGGTCGGTGATCTCGTTGCCATCGTCGCCCTCGAGCTGCATTGAGTAGCAGTCGCTCCACATTCCCAGATGGCAGTGTGCGTCGATAAATCCGGGATACAAAGTTTTTCCCGAGCCGTCTATCTCCTCCTCGTCCGTCGTGATATATCCGCTCATATCTCCTATCTCGGTGATTATCTCCCCAAAACGTACAAAGCCGTTTTCGTAATCCTTTTCCGACATAGTTTTTATTTTAACATTCGTGATAACCATAAATATCGCCCTCTAATATTTTATATTCAACATAACTGCAAATTACTGCATACCTAAAAAATCCGCGTTGCCAAGCGGTCAACAAGGTGAATGACAAGCCAAAGTTCATAAATCAACAAGCAAAACAACAAAGTACTAACAAACCCTTACGCCGTATTACTATGCCGTTTGTGAACACTTTGCCGCATTGAATTCAACAATCAAGTTAACAGGAAAGCAACAGACAATCAACAAAGTGCCAACAAGCATACCTATTAAAAAGAAAAATAAGAAAAAAGAAAAAGAAAAAGAAGAAAAGAAGAAAGAAGAATTCTTCCTCCCCCTATTTTTTTCGGTTTTTTGCAGTTAAGTCCGATGTACTATAACATCATAAGCCCTCGTGATACCTTACCAGTTTCACTATTTCCTCGGTAATTACCGTATCGCGCGTATTTCCGTTTACCATGCACACGGCGTTTCGCCGATAGATGACGGCGCGCTTGCTGTAAAGCTTCTCGAGCTGCTCGGGAGTGTTGTTCATTACTAGCGGACGGTTAGTGTCGCCCTTTATCCGCTTGTAGCAGACCTCGAACGCCGTGTTGATGTACACCGATAAGCCGCTCTCTCCCGCGAATTTCGCGGTCTCGTCATTTATCAGTGCGCCGCCGCCTGTCGCGACTATTCTCCCGCCGGACAGCTCGCGGATATACTTCGCCTCGAGCTTTCTGAAATGCGGCTCGCCGTACTTGTCGAATATCTCGGGGATAGTCATTCCCTCGGCGTTGACGATATACCTGTCCAGATCGATGAAACGCCTGCCCAGCGCCGCGGCGAGCTGCCGTCCGATATGACTCTTTCCGCAGCCCATAAATCCGCAAAGATACACGCTCAACGGTTTGCTCATACCAAAGCCTCCATATCCGCGATAAGCTTGTCGATATCCTCTTTCCGATACTTTGCGCCGTCCCATATCTCGTGAGCGGCTACTGCTTGGAGCACTAACATCGCCATGCCCGTCATTGCCTTGCAGCCCTTTTCGCACGCGGTCTTGGCGAGCAGCGTTTCCTTGGGATTGTAAACAGCGTCGAACACGTATTTTACATTATCCAATACTTCGGGCAGGCAGGGCATTCTGTCGGTTTTGGGGAACATTCCCACGGGGCAGGCGTTGACGAGCAGATCAAACTTTTCATTGCCGAGAGCGGCGTTGGAAAGCCCGTCGGCGGGTATCTTCACCGCTTTTACATTGGCAGCCGGTTTTATTGTCTGTATTTCACCGATAACGTTCGCGGCAAGCGGGAGATCGTTCTCAAGCGCCGCGATAGTCAGCCCGCCGCCCTCGAGAGCGGTCTCGATAGCCATCATTCTGCCAACTCCGCCGCAGCCGATCAGCAGCACCTCAGACCCAAGCGACGCGCCGAGCAGCTCTATCGACTTCGTGAACCCTATGCAGTCCGTGTTATAGCCGACCTTCTTTTCGCCGTTCTTGACGCAGTTTACCGACTTGTAACGCTCCGCGCCCTCCGACAGCTCGTCGCAGTAATCTATTATCCCGACCTTATGCGGAATAGTAATATTGAAACCGTCAAATTCCGACAGAAACCCGAATTTTTCTTTAAGCTCCTCGGGCGCTATATCCTCGAGTGTGTACTCCACCTTTTCCCCCGACAGCTCAAACAGCCGTGTGTGTATCTGCGGCGACAGGGAATGTCCGAGCGGGTGGCCTATCAAACAGAATTTTCTCATATGTTAAATATCTCCTTATTGTTTTTGTACCCTCTTACACTAACGAGGGTAAAATGATTTAAAAGCAAATTTCGCACCGTGAGATTGCTCAGACATTCAGTGCGGAGAGCGCCTTGTCCAATGTTTCGGCATTCTCCACATTTACGTTCACAACGCCCTTGAGTGTTTTCTTTACCAAGCCCGTGAGCACCTTGTTCGGACCAAGCTCAACAAATGCCTCGATACCCGCCTCGTTCATGGCGTTCAGCTCGTCGACAAATTTCACGGGCGAGCAGATATGCGCCGCGAGATAGCTCGGCATATCCGAGAAGTCCTCGAGCCTTTTGCCGTACAGATTAGCATAGAAGTCGCAATTAGGCGCGCCGAACTTAAAGCCCGATACCGCCGTCTTGAACTCGTCAGCGGCGGACTGCATAAGCTTTGTATGGAACGCCGCCGATACCGCGAGCTTTACGCTCCGTTTGCCAAGCTCGGCGAACTTCGCTATCGCCGCGTCGACAGCCGCTTCCTCTCCCGCGATGACCGTCTGCACGGGGGAGTTGTAATTTGCGGGCGCGACAAATCCGTTGACCGAGCCGCAAACCTCGTCGATAACGGCGCTGTCGGTGTTCAGTATCGCAGCCATTGCGCCGTGAGAGCTCTCTGCCGCCTTTGCCATAGCCTCTGAGCGCAGCTTGATAGCCTTGAACGCGTCCTCCATTGACAGCATACCGCTCGCGTACATAGCCGCGTACTCGCCGAGCGAGTGGCCCGCTACCGCCGCATTCTCGATACCGTTCTCGCGAACCGCGCACAGCGCGATAAGCGAGGCCGTGAATATGGCAGGCTGGGACAGTCTTGTCTGCGCGAGCTCCTCGGCGGTGCTGTCGGTGAACTTTTTCAGCAGGTCGTAGCCGAGAATATCAGAACCGCACTCCAGTATCTCCTTAGCCGCGCCGAATTTCTCCGCAAGCTCCGCGCCCATTCCCTGATATTGGGAGCCTTGTCCCGAAAATAAAAACGCTGTTTTCATAAAAATCCTCCGTAAAATATGAAAATTTATTGACGATTTGAAAAATGGGTTGACAAATTGCCAAAAATAAGGTAAAATATAAAGTGGTATGTTTTGGTAAATTAACGGCTTGGCGTTTTAGCCGACCCGAAAATACGGGGAAATTTTTCCCCCGAGATTTATTATACATTATTTACAAAATAAAATCAAGGAGTTTTTTTAATGAGCGGTATAGAGTTTTTAGGAACAGGCAGCTACGTTCCAGAATTTGTTGCGGATAACGACAAATTTTCGGAAATCCTCGATACTTCGGACGAGTGGATATTCCCGAGAACGGGCATAAAGCAGCGGCATATTGCGGCGGATAAGCCGAATTACTATATGGGCGCGCAGGCGGCGAAAAAGGCGCTTGAGAGCGCAAAGATGAACGCGGAGGACGTGGAGCTGATAATCGTGTCCACGTGTACTCCCGATTTCTTTTATCCCGCTATGTCCTGCCTGATACAGAAGCATATCGGCGCTAAGAACGCGGCTTGCTTTGACGTGAACAGCGCGTGTACGGGATTTATCTCGTCGCTTGATATCGCGCAGAAGTATCTTGAAACGGATAAGTATAAGAATGTGCTGATCGTTTCAAGCGAAAAGCTGTCAAATCAGACCGACTATACCGACCGCGCGAGCTGTATACTGTTCGGTGACGCGGCGGGTGCGGTGCTGCTGAAGAAGAGCGGCAAGCGCTTCAATTCGTTCCTCGGAGCGGAAGGGGATGAATTTGAGGCTCTGTACTGCAAGGTGAACTATCAGGGCAACTGCCCGTGGTTCGGCGATATCGACGAGTTTTACGAACACAGGTTCGATACGTTTTCAAAGCAGAATTTCCTTGTTCAGGACGGCAAGGCGGTGTACAAGTTCGCCGTGAACGCAATGGCGGACGCGGTCAGGAACGTTGCGGAGCAGGGCGGCTTCGACGTGTCGGAGCTTGATCTGGTGATACCTCACCAGGCTAATCTGCGCATAATCGAAAAGGCGACGGAGCTTCTTGGAGTACCGTCCGATAAGGTGTATACGAATATCGAGCATATGGGCAACGTTTCAAGCGCGTGCATTCCCGTGGCGCTCGACGAGCTGTCAAGGGCGGGCAGGATACGCGAGGGCATGAAGATATGCTTTGTCGGCTTCGGCGCGGGACTTACCTACGGTGCGGCTATCATGGAAGTATAAGGTCGTGGATTATTTCCAAGACTGAATATCAGAGATTTTACCGAAAGGATATAAAAATATGAGCAAAACGGCAATAATCACGGGCTCGGCAAGAGGAATAGGCGCGGCTATCGCGCTGAGACTGGCAAAGGACGGGTTTAACATCGCGCTGAACGATGTAAGCGAGAAGAGCTTTGAGAACAACGATATCATGGAGAAGATCACGGCGCTGGGCGTGAGGTGCGAAAAGTACATTGCGGACGTGTCGAGTCACGAGGCGTGCGAGGGCTTTGTCAAAAAGGTAAAGGAGGACTTCGGCAGCATTGACGTGCTGGTAAACAATGCGGGTATCACCCGCGACGGTCTGCTGCTGCGAATGGCGGAGGAGAACTACGATGACGTTATCCGTATCAATCAGAAGTCCGTGTTCAATATGACCAAATTCGTCGGTGCCGTTATGCTGCGGCAGAAGAGCGGCAGGATCGTAAATCTCGCGTCTGTGGCGGGGCTGTACGGAAATCCCGGACAGATGAATTATTCGGCGTCAAAGGGCGCGGTCATTGCCATGACTAAGACCGCCGCAAAGGAGCTGGGTTCGCGCGGGATAAACGTGAACGCGGTGGCTCCCGGGTTTATCAAGACCCCGATGACGGACAAGCTGACGGACGAACAGCGTGACGCAATGCTGGCACAGATCGCGATGAAACGCTATGGCGAGCCTGAGGAGGTTGCGAGCGTGGTGGCGTTCCTGTGCAGCGACGACGCGGCTTATGTGACGGGTCAGACCATTGAGATAAGCGGCGGACTGAGTATGTAATAAATTGTCGGTCGCTAAGGTGAGCATCAATAATTCGGAGGATATAAATAATGAATAATGAAAGACGAGTGGTAATTACGGGGCTTGGATGTCTGACGCCCTGCGGGAATTCCCCCGAGGAGCTGTGGGAGAGCCTGCTGGCGGGTCGTCACGGCTTTGAGCTGGGCAGTTGGTTTCCCGAAGAACCCGAGATCCCGGGTATCATCGCAAAGGTGAAAAATTTCGATCCTACTACGATCTTTGATAAAAAGGAGCTCCGCCGTAACGACGTTATCGTTCAGTACGCGGTGTACTGTGCGGATCAGGCGCTCAAGGACGCCGGCACGGACCTGAAGGATATCGACCCGTTCCGCGTGGGATGTATTATCGGCAGCGGTATCGGTGGTCTGTGCACCACCGAGGAGGAGCTGAACAATTACAACGAAAAAGGCAATAAGCGCGTTTCCGTGTTCACAATCACGAAGATGATCGGCAATATGGCTGCGGGCGCGGTCGCGATAAGGACGGGCTTTAAGGGGAGCAATTTCTGCGTGACCACGGCTTGCGCGAGCGGTACGCAGGCGATAGGCGAGGCGTTCCGTTCGATAAAGCACGGTTATCTCGACGCGGCGGTCGCGGGCGGCACGGAGCATTCGGATATTGGTTTCTGCTATGCGGCGTTCAACAATATGAAAGCGATAACGCGCTCGACGGACGTTGACAGAGCGTCGATACCGTTTGACGCGGAGCGGAGCGGTTTCGTTCTCGGCGACGGCTGCGGAATACTCGTTCTCGAGGAGTACGAGCACGCAAAGAACCGCGGCGCGAAAATATACGCCGAGATTTGCGGCTACGGTTCGACCTGCGACGCGTATCACGAGACAAGTCCCGATCCCGAGGGCAAGGGCGGCGCGAAGGCTATGGAGTTCGCCGTCAAGGAGGCGGGTATCGACCCGACCGAGGTAAATTACATCAACGCTCACGGAACGTCTACCCATATGAACGATTCCACCGAGACTATGGCGATAAAGTCTGCTTTCGGCGAGCACGCGAAGAATATCGCGATAAACTCCACGAAATCAATGACGGGTCATCTGCTCGGCGCGGCGGGCGGAGTTGAGGCGGTAGTCACGGCGATGTCGATAAAGAACGGGAAAATTCACCGTACATTGGGCTACAATATGCCCGACCCCGAGTGCGATCTCGATTATGTGACCGAGGGTACCCGCGAGCTGAAGATCACCGCCGCTTTGTCGAATTCGCTCGGATTCGGCGGGCATAACGGGTGTCTTTGCTTTAAGCCCGTCAGTGATTAACGTGAACGTAATTGCGGCACATTTTGGCGCGTTATATTTAACAGCTATCTTAATAAAGTCGCAGCGTCAAAAGTCGGTATCAATCCATATTGACGTAGTGGAGCGAAGCGGAACGGAGGCAACATGGATTGGCTAAGCGAAAAAAGTGAGCGCCCCGAGCTTTTGACTTTTATATCAGGAGGTTAAGATGAACTTTAAGGATAAAGAACAGCATCAGATAGATCAGACCGTTGAGTGCGTTGAGGCGCTCGCGAAAATCGTCAAGGATAACGACCTCGGACGGATAAAGATCAGCACCGAGGACTTGGATATCGTGATCGAGGGCAGACGCTGTCCGCCGCCTCCCGTTGGCGTAATGCCGCCTATGGGCGCGGTCGTGCCGCCTGTTGCAGCCTCCGCGGCTGTGGTGGTCACGGAGAAGACTGAGGAAACGGCGGCGGGGAATATCATCACGTCCCCGATAATCGGTACGTTTTATTCGTCACCCGCTCCCGAAAAGCCCGCGTTTGTCAAGGTGGGAGATAATATCAATGTGGGCGACGTTGTGTGCATTATTGAGAGCATGAAACTGATGAACGAGATAAACAGCGAGTTTTCGGGCAGGGTCGCGGAGATATATGTAAACAACGGCGACGCTGTGGAGTACGGTCAGAAAATAATGAGAATTGAGTGAGGAAGCTATGGTATTGAATCAGGAGCAGATAAAGGAAATAATCCCGCACCGCGATCCGTTTTTGCTGATCGATGAGGTGACGGAGCTGGAGCCCGGCGTTTCGGTCACGGCTAAGAAGTACCTTAAGCCCGACGAGTACTGGTATAAGGGGCATTTCCCCGGTCAGCCCGTAACTCCCGGAGTGCTGATGATAGAAATGCTGGCGCAGGCGGGGGCGGTGTGCGCGCTTGCGCTGCCCGAGAATAAGGGTAAGATCGCGTTTTTCGCGGGTATCGACAAGGCGAGGTTCAGGGGTCAGGTGCTCCCCGGGGATACTCTTGAGCTGAACGTCGTCATGACCGAGAAAAAGGGTCCCGTGGGGTTCGGAAAGGCTGTCGCCAAGGTGAACGGGAAGAAGGTCGTTACCGCCGAGATCTCGTTTGCGGTCGCAGAACCCAAAGCAGAATAAAATTTTGGAGACTTGAAAATGTTCAACAAGATACTTATCGCCAATCGCGGCGAGATCGCGATCCGCATAATGCGCGCGTGTCGCGAGCTTGGAATAAAGACCGTTGCGGTGTATTCCACTGCGGACAGATCGGCGCTTCACGCGCAGATCGCGGACGAGGCGGTGTGCATAGGTCCCGCGCCGTCAAAGGACAGCTATCTCAACACTAAGGCGATAATCGCCGCGTGCGAGGCTACGGGCGCGAACGCTATACATCCCGGCTTCGGCTTTTTGTCTGAGAACGCGGGGTTTGCAAGGCTGTGCGAGACCTGCGGGATAACGTTTATAGGTCCCACGCCCGAATGTATGGACGAAATGGGCGACAAGGCGAACGCACGCAAGACCATGATCGGCGCGGGCGTTCCCGTTATACCCGGCTCGGACGGCATAGTGCCGAATATCAACGAGGCTAAGAAGCTGTGTAAGGAGATAGGCTATCCCGTTATGGTCAAGGCTACGGCGGGCGGCGGCGGACGCGGAATACGTCTTGTCGAGGACGAGCGGCAGCTCGAAAAGCAGTTCGCCGAGGCGCAGGCGGAAGCGTTGGCTTGTTTCGGCAACGGAGACTTGTATATTGAGAAGTTCGTTGTGAACCCGCGCCATATCGAGATACAGCTCCTCGCGGACAATTTCGGGAACGTGGTTCACCTCGGCGAACGCGACTGCTCGTTACAGCGCCGTAATCAGAAGGTGCTTGAGGAAAGCCCCAGTCCCATTATGACCGACGATCTCCGCGCGAGAATGGGCGCGGCGGCGGTCAGCGCGGCTAAGGCTTGCGGCTACCGCAACGCGGGAACTATCGAGTTTCTGGTGGATAAGGACAAGAATTTCTATTTCATGGAAATGAACACGCGCATTCAAGTCGAGCACCCAGTTACGGAGTTCGTCACGGGTATTGACCTCGTAAAGGCGCAGATACGCATTGCGGAGGGCGAAAAGCTTTGGTTTACGCAGGACGACGTAAAGGTGACGGGTCACGCTATCGAGTGCCGAATCAATGCTGAGGACCCGCGTCACAATTTCCGCCCGTGCCCCGGGCTGATACGGTCGATACATGTCCCCGGCGGCTTCAACGTGCGCATCGACAGCGCGGTGTACATGGGCTACGAGATACCGCCGTACTATGACAGTATGATCGCAAAGCTGCTTGTCAAGGGCGTTGACAGAGAAGAAGCAATAAAGAAAATGCGCGTTGCACTCGCAGAGTTCATAATCGACGGCGTGGAAACGAATATCGACTTCCAGTTAAGGCTGCTTAAGAACGAGAGCTTTGAGAAAGGCGAGTTTGACAATGGATTTCTGAACCGCACGAATATAATGGAGGACTGAATAAATGGCTTCAATAGAGGATTTGTTTAAGGTCGTAAAGTCTCGCTTTACCGACGACAGCCACTCCGCGCCCGTGGAAAAGGACGTGTCCATTCCGCAGGATCTGCTGTTTAAGTGTCCAAGGTGCGGCGGCGTGGTATACAACGAGGAATTTGTACGCGCTATGAAGGTATGTCCGAAATGCAATTATCACGCGAGGTTGACATGGCAGGAGCGCCTCGAGTTGACTGCGGACAGGGGCAGCTTCAAGGAATTCGACGCGGATATGCGGTCGCTGAACCCTATCGGCTTCCCACGCTACGAGGACAAGATCGCGAAAATGCAGGAGGCTTGCGATACGCGCGAGGCTATCGTCACGGGCGAGTGCACTATCCGCGGCTACCGCTGCGTTATAGGAATAATGGACAGCCATTTCATGATGGCGAGTATGGGCAGCGTAGTCGGCGAGAAGATCACACGCGCGTTCGAGTACGCGGCGGAAAAGGGCTTGCCCGTAGTGATGTTCGCGAGCAGCGGCGGCGCGAGAATGCAGGAGGGTATCATCTCGCTTATGCAGATGGCGAAAACAAGCGGCGCGGTCAAGCTCCACAGCGACATGGGCGGTCTGTACATCGCGGTAATGACCGACCCGACGACGGGCGGCGTTACGGCGTCGTTCGCGAGTCTCGGCGATATCATTATTGCCGAGCCGAAGGTGCTTATCGGTTTTGCGGGGCGGCGCGTCATTCAGGACACGATACGTCAGCGGCTGCCCGACGACTTCCAGAGCGCGGAGTTTCAGCAGGACTGCGGCTTCGTGGATATGATAGTCGAGCGCGGAATGATGAGAAAGCGGCTGTCGAATATCCTTAAGCTGCACGGTTTCCCGAAAGAAACGACTGCGAGGTAACAATTGGTATTTTCACAGAAATGGGTCGAAAAAGCGGTTTGCGGGCTGTTCGGGAAAGATGAAGCAGACGAGAGCGATCTCGCGAAAATAAAGTACCTCGCAATAGGCGAGAGCATTGACAATGATTTCTTTATCGAGATGTCGGTCGAGGAGCCGCCTAAGCCGTTCGTCAACACCGACGGCGGCGACGAGTGGGCGTTTTGTCTGCGCGGAGCGGATATCGTGAAGCTGGTCGAGGAGTATAAGGGCAGAACGGACGTTCATCTTTCAATGTATGGTCTTGAGGTCGAGGACAAGAAGTGGCAGAAATACTGTTGGTCGGACAAGGCGGAGAAGCTCTGGGAGAAGCTCTCCGAAAACGTTGTCGGAGAGCATTATTACGAAAAGCATGATAGCGACGACGAATTCGAGAAGTGGTACGACGGAGTACGCGGTTCGCTGTGGCGTGATCTGGCGCTGTTCACGGGCGTTGAGGTGCTGAGGGTTCGTGGTCTGGAGATACCTGATCTTACGTTTTTGGAGAAGTTCACCTCGTTGAGGGCGGCGGAGTTTGTCGAGACGTGGTTCGGTTCAACGGACGGTATCGAAAAACTTAACAAGTTGGAGCAGCTGGCTTGTTGGCTGGATTAGATCAGCGTAGCAAATGGCACGTTCAACAAGAGCAACAATCAGTAGTTGCATCGTCAAAAATCGGGAGCGAGGGGTATTGCCGAAACGCAGCGAAGCGGAGTGAACGACCAGAGCTTTTGACTTTTAGATAGGAGATAAGATGAGTAGTTTAACGGCTTGGGAGCGGATGGAAATTGTTCACAACAAGAACCGTCCGACTGTAAATGATTACATTCCCGCGATGTTCACGCGGTTTATGGAGTTCCACGGAGACAGATATTTCGGCGACGACGCGGCGATAATCGGCGGTATCGGGTATCTGAGCGAAACGCCCGTGACGGTCATCGCGCAGGTGAAGGGGCGCAATCTCGACGAGAATAAGAAGAGCAACTTCTCAATGCCGCACCCCGAGGGCTACCGCAAGGCTCTGCGGCTTGCAAAGCAGGCGGAGAAGTTCCGCCGTCCCGTGATCTGCCTTGTCGACACACCCGGCGCTTATTGCGGTATTGAGGCGGAAAAGCGCGGTCAGGGCGAGGCAATCGCGCGAAACTTATATGAGTTTATGACGCTGAAAACTCCGGTGATATCCATTATACTCGGCGAGGGCGGCAGCGGCGGCGCACTGGCGCTGGCAGTCTGCGACGAGCTGGCAATGCTTGAGAACGCCCTGTACAGCGCGATCTCCCCGAGGGGCGCGGCTTCTATTTTGTGGAAGGATTCGTCCAAGGAAAAGGACGCATGTGAATTTTTAAAAATTACCGCGGAGGACTTGACAAGCTTTGGGGTTTGTGATAAAATCATAAAAGAGCCCGAGGGCGGCGCACACAACGCTCCCGAGCAGACCGCCGACAGCATTTACGAGTATCTTGTTGATGCGGTATCACGTTATAAGTCTGTGGAGCTTAATAAGCTTTTGAATGACCGATACGCAAAATTTAGAAAAATTGGTATGTTTACTGAATAATTTTGGTTATTTTTACCTATTATTTTTTTACGTTGGGTATTGATTATTTTCTTCATATGATTTATAATAGTACTTGACAAAGCTACGGTAATATGTGGCAAATAAATTGGAGGTTTTTAGCATGGATATTTTGGAAAAGGTTAAGGACTTGATCGCAGATCAGCTCGACGTTGCGGATAAGGACAGCATTACAGAAGGTTCTTCTATTACGGACGATCTCGGCGCGGACAGCTTGGACGTTGTCGATCTGGTAATGGCTCTTGAGGACGAGTTCGGTATTGAGATCCCCGAGGACGAGGTAGAGAATATCAAGACCGTTGGTGATATAATCAAGTATATTGAGGATAAGCAGTAATGCTGCATTCCGCCGTTTTCCACGGCGGAATTTTTTATCGGAGTTTGTTGTTTGTTTTTTGGTGATTTTCCCGAAATACTAATCCTGCCTTATAACTTATATTAAAGTAACAATATGTGGTGTTTTTTAGTCAATGTTGAAAACTATTGTGCCAATTCAATAAAAATATTTAAAATTTTTTTGAAAAACTATTGAAATTTGGAAAATATTGTGATATAATATTAACAGATCAGAGAATAGGTAGCGGCGCATTTTCAAGTTAACGTGTACAGTGAGCGCGAAACGTTGTCTTTCAGACGTTTCTGCAACTGAAATTGGTTCGCTGAAATTGCGTAGCTTTTTAAATTAATTGTGACGGGAAAAGCATGAAGGGAGTGCCGTTTTATGGAGACTGCCATAATTTTATTTGGTGCGCTGTCTGTCGCATTGCTGGGCGCATTGGCTTTTGCCGTTTACACTATCCGAAAGCTCAAGGAAGCCGAAAAGCGGAGCGTTGAGACCGATGAGATGAGCGGTCTGCTCAATCGCGACGGATTTATGCATGCGGGCAGGTTGGCGCTTGAGCGCGGTGGGGATATGTCGCTGGTGATCTTTGACGTTGATAAGCTCGGGCTTATCAACACGCTGTTCGGTACCGACCGCGGTGACGATGTAATCGGTGCGTTTGCGGTTGCTATCAATGAAATTAAGTGCGCGGGAGACGTTGTCGGTCGTGTGAATACCGATGATTTCGCATTGCTTACCGGTATGGAACCGCATATTGCGGCGGAGTGCTTTGAGAGAAAGCTCCGCGAGATCATTACCGATAAGGATATGTCGGAACAAGTGAATTACTTTGCGGGTATTTGCCGTTACGATGGTCACGATGATATCTACACATTGTACAACAAGGCAAATCTTTGTTTGCTTATGCACCCCGACGGCTCGCGTGTTTCGGAGTTTACTCCCGATATGGAGAGCCGTATGGTGGAGAACGAGCTGTTGCGTTCGGAAATGTTGGACGCACTTAAACTGGGGCAGTTCGAGCTGTATTATCAGCCCAAGGTCTCGTTCAAGACGGGCGATATTCTGGGCGTGGAGGCGCTTATCCGCTGGCATCACCCCGTTAAGGGATTTATTCCGCCGTGCGATTTTATTCCGTTGGCGGAGCAGTTCGCGATCATTACAAAGATCGACGAGTGGGGATTGATTACCGCTTGCAGACAGTGTAAGCAGTGGCAGGATATGGGATTGCCGCCCGTTAAGGTTTCGGTAAATATGTCGCAGGCGCAGTTCGCGAGGACGGATGTGTACGCGTCAGTCACAAAGGCGCTTGAGGTGACCGGTCTTGAACCTAAGTACCTCGAGATCGAGGTCACGGAGACAATGGCTATGACGGACGTTGACCGTACTGTTGATGTTCTCGGACGAATTCACGAACTGGGAGTTTCCATTTCGATGGACGATTTCGGGACCGGCTATTCGTCGCTTGCGTCGCTCAAGACGATACCGTTCGACGTGCTCAAGATCGACCGCAGTCTGGTATGCGACCTCAACGAAAACGATACCTCGCGCAGGATCACGGGAGCTATCGTCGCAATGGGCAAGGCATTGAGAATGGTCGTGCTCGCCGAGGGCGTGGAAACAAACGAGCAGAGCAAGCTTCTTGGGGAGATTGGCTGCGATCTCGCGCAGGGCTACTATTTCAGTAAGCCGCTGCCCGCCTCGGAGATAGAGGCAATGCTGATATTACCGCTTAACTCGAAAATTGTATAATAATGGGGACGGTGAAATGCCGTCCCTTTTTGTGTTTTTATGAAATGAAAAAAAACTCCCTTATATATAATCGCTTTTGCGGGCATATTGTGAACATGATTTTTAATTTTTTTCGTTTATCACG
>ERZ778511.371-NODE-371-length-43563-cov-6.325182_pt1 | contig 43563 bp, 34 predicted proteins | sample MGYA00510347_ERZ778511 | MGnify/ENA primary metagenome ERZ778511 (study PRJEB29527, sample SAMN07138967) | mouse gut metagenome | material: feces | host: mouse | place: China:Nanjing | collected 2016-01-25 ...
GACGTTGTGGAAAACGGTCATAAAATTGAATTTGCAAGAGCTTCTAATATGTTTTCTTTTTGCCTAAAAACAACGGATGTGGAGGAATATATTAAACTAATAGAAAAAAGAAATTTGTTTAAGAATAGAGAATGGTTTTACTTTGTTGCAAAATCCAGTGTAATACCTTCTGTATATATTGAGCATGATTCATCTGATAAAATATATGTAAAAGTAGATCGACGCAGTATAGTTGAATGGTATTTAAAACCTTCTGTTAAAAAAATCAAATTAGAGATTGTATAAGTAGGTATCTAAAGATAGCAGAGTGATATACAAAAAGGCAGATTTAAAATATAATTATTTGGAGAAAGGATAATATACATGAGACTTGCGGATAGAGAAGGAGTAATTCAGTGTTTGGAAAATGTAGGAGTGTACATAAATCCAAAGTTAATAGAAGAGGACTTGTTTATAGTTGATTATATTGAAGATTCAATAGTGTATATTTCTTTTATTGTTGAATTGGAGGAGATGTTCAATTTTGAAATGCCTGATGAATACTTAGTAACAGGAGAGTTAGAAACTTTAAATGATTTTTGCAACATAATAAATATGATATTGGAAAGCGAGCAAGGTAAAATGACATAAATAATATTTCCTGTTGGTGTTCCGCTATCCTGAATTTGCCATAGGTAGTTTTACTTGGCAAGATAAATATCATTAATTTATGAGGAAATGGGGTTATGATTAGAAAAGATGCATTGCCAGATGACACAGTGGCAACAATTAAAAACATATTGCGGAAAAATAGAATAGAGACAGCTATTAGCAACGTAAAGAGTTTTGAAGGAGGATGGTATTCTTGTACGCTTGAATTAAGTGGAATTAATAATGTAGCTACTAATGGTAAGGGAATAGAATTAAGTTATGCTTATGCCAGCGCATATGCTGAAATGCTTGAACGTTTACAATCAGGGTTTTTACTTGATGATTTGTTTCCAGAAAAAGATAGAAATCAATATGATGAGGATGTTTCTGAGAACGAAATAATAAAGATTTACAACACTTATTTTGATAATGTTATACAAGAAAATGAGAATGAAATTAAAAAACTATTGAGATATAATAATAAATTTGTTAAACTACATTCATATTTTGACGTCAAAGAAAAAAAGATTATCAAATTGCCTGATAAATTTATTGGTGCCTTATGTGGTAGCAATGGATTGTCAAGCGGAAATACTAAGGAAGAAGCATACGTTCAAGGGGTATGTGAGGTGTTTGAACGTTATGTAAACTATATAGTACACCATGAATTTTATGATGCTAATAGGTTTCCAATAATAGAAGAAAAATATTTTTTGCATACATACGCATACACGCTAATTAAAAAAGTAGAAAAGAAAGGCTATAAAGTACTAATAAAAGATTGTACACTGAACGGTTTACTTCCAGTGATAGGTGTATTAGTAATAAATGTATCTAAAACAAAGTATTATTTTGCCATAGGTTCAGATATAAATTTGGATATAGCGATACAAAGATGCATTACTGAAATGTTCCAAGGAAAAGATATAAATATTGATTTTAGATATCATATGCATTCATTTATTGGGGAGTATGAAAGATTTTGGTATTTAAAAAATAAGAGAACTGAATATGCAAAATCTATAAAAAATGGAAGTGGAAAATTACCTAGAAATTTCTTCTTGGGTGAAATAAAGAACTATACTAACGGGATAATTCATCCTTTTGTAGATGACAAAATATCTAATAAGGATGCAGTAGTACGGATAAACGCTATATTGTGTAAACTTAATGTGAAAGTATATATAAAGGACTACTCCTATTTGGGATTTGACACACTGAGAATATATATTCCCGGAATGTCGGAAACACCGTTATGGAAAGGCGACAGTGTATTAAAAATGCACAATGATTACTATGGATTTATGAAATCATATAAATGCCTGGATTATGAAAATATGGCTAAGTACATGAGTACTTTGGTTAAAAACCCAGTTTTCTCTGGAGAATATAGTCTTTCAACATTGCTTAAAATAAATACAAATAAGGAAATTGGCTGCATCGTTGATAAGGATGTTCGCTTCTTTCTGACTATAATAAATTTATATTTGAATAGATTTGATGAAGCATTGGGGTATTTAAGGCAATACCATGAAATATGCAATATTGACCCCAGAAAGGCTTATTTGCAAAATATTTCAATTGAAGCAGTTATCTATAATATAAATCAGGTCCAATTTGACCAATTTATTAAGTATACGTTAAAGTCAAATGAAATGGAGGAATGTGTATATTTTTACAATATGTTTTGTCAAATTAGAGATAATAAAATAGATATTGTGCAATGCGATGTTTGCAACATGTGTGTCATTCGGCAAAAATGTAACTATACTAATTGGTTAACTATTTCTGAAAATATACATCAGAAAAGAGATTATTATGAAGTTTCTTATTTATATAATGATTTATTTTATAGCAATATAAGTCAAGACTTTTAATTGCTATATTGAAATTTTTGCAGGAAAAAGAAAAAGTACTATGAAAAAAGATAAATTAAAAAAATATCATAATTTTATAAAAAACAGTAAAGTTTACATGTGTTTTGTTTCTAATAATTTTCTGGATGTAGTATTTGACTTATTAAGTTATACATTTGGAAACTGCTTTTATATTTTAGAAATAAAAAATGTAAGGGATGTTTATATGAGATATCAGGAAGAAATACCAATTTTTTTTATTGATAATCATATAAATGAAACTATATTTATGAATAAGACAATTTACAGCGCAATTGAAAATAATGAATTGTCTAATGACTTTCAGTACTTTCATTATGCTTTTTTATTTAAGTGTTTGGTATATACTGAAAAAAGTGAATCTGCCATTGATGCAGACTTTTCCGATCTGTTATATTTGTTGAATCCATATATATTTGGAAAATTTGGTATTTATAACGCACCTTATGTAAGAAATAGAAAGGGATATGTTAAATGGTTACAGGATTATTATATATTAAAAGAGATTAAATCCTTTAAGAATAACAGAATTGCATTTATGCCTGGATATATGGGCAATGGCGAGGCATTAATTGGTTTACCTATTATAAACGAATTTGTAAATAGAAATAAGGAAACAGACATATACATTTACAGCTGGTCGAGAAACATTTATGATATATTAAAAAAATGTTTTCCTGAATGTCAACATAAACATGCAATAAAAAATGAAAAATTAAGTACATATTTGGAAAATATATTTGATAAATATGAGTATCAGACAATATATTCCCAATTCGCAAAAACTAGAGAGTTTAATAGAAATAAACATAGAATAGATGTATTTGCAGGTATCTGTGATATACATGAGAACATTGCTCTGATAATTAATAGGTTTGATATGAAAAAGATAATGAGTCCTATTTATAATATGGATATGGTCAATTTATTTAATTCAATGAGGGAGAGAAAATATAGATATATTATTGCCACACAGTTTTTTACAAATACTTCTAAGGAGCGATGTTTGGATATTCACTTAATACATAAGCTTGCTAAATTATGTATTGAGTTGAATATTGGCATTGCGAATCTTTCCGTACCGAATGAAAACCTGAACGAGTTATCTTCAGTTTCTTTGCTGGACAATTTTAATGATTTTTCAAAGTTTTCATTATTGGATTTGTCGTATGTGATAGAACAATCGGATATATATTTAGGTATTGATAGTTCTTTTGGGCATTTAGCTGGTTTATTGAATAAGCCAAGTATAACCTTATGGTTAAATGATTCACCGTCTATTTTTCAATCATTTCCTATAAGCTACCGTGTAATAAGAAATAATTATTCATTTTGTCTTAAAAATAAAGGTGATGATTGTATAGATATAATATTAAAAAAATTAAATGAAATATGGGGTGGGGAATATATATTGAAAAAAGAGTTTATTACATATAATGATTCAGTTAATATGGTTGATAGTGCTGAAATATGAGAAGGACAAGTTTTAAACTTTTATGTTTAGCTGTTTTGATTCAGAGGGAGAGTGAGGATGAGAAAGCTTAGCGTTATTGTGCCCGTTTATAATGCGGAAAAATATTTGGAAAAATGTATAGAAAGTATTTTAAACCAAACATTTAACGATATTGAAATTATATTGATTAATGACGGGTCAAAAGATGGAAGTATGGATATTATTAATGATTATGCAAAAAAGGATAAAAGAATAGTGGCTCTTAATCAGGATAATCAAGGCTCGGCGGTGGCCAGGAATAAGGGGATTCAAATAGCGAAAGGAGAATGTATTGGATTTGTTGATGATGATGACTGGATAGACCGTGATATGTATAAAACATTGATGTACAACATGAATAATTATGATGCTGATATTTCTATTTGCGGTTTTAGGCATATTAATGAAAATGGAATACGTCAGGAGTCTGTAGTTAAAAATAGAAATCAAGGTCTCTTATATTTGAACAATACCCTTGAAATCTTAAAACATTATTTGAACGAGCGAGACATGAATCCTTGGAATAAGATTTATAAAAGGAGATTATTTGATACCATAAAATATCCCGCAGGTAAAACATATGAAGATTGTTTTACTACATATCTTCTGTTAGAAAAAGCCAGCAGTGTTGTTATATCATTTGAAGAGATGTACAATTATGTCGCTCATCAGAAAAGCATCTCTAACAATCAGTTTAATAAAGGGACATTTGATTTGATTGAAGGACATATTGAACAGCATGAATATATTGAATCTAAATATAATGCTTTGAGTAAGTATTCCCGAAGGCATATGTTCGGTGGTTTTTTAACTTTTGTTAATAAAGCATACAATAAAAATCAACTAGAAAATTATAGTGTGGAAATAAATAAAGTAATAGAAAAAATAAAGAATTATTCATATGAAGATTGTGGACTGCCCAAAGAGGACGAAGTGCTGGTGAAATTACTGTTCAGGAGTATTCGCGCATATATTTTAGCGGGAAAAATTGCGCATATGCGGGATGGTTTTACGCAACACTGAATTATAGCCAGAATAAAAAATATATGTAAATTTATTAAAAGGGGGATATAATGATATGTTAGTTTCGCTGGAATTGGTATACTATGGAGATTGCAGAGATATGATTTCTTTTTATCTAAGCAATTTTGAGAATGCTACAGCAGAGATCCAAACATATAATGAAATGCCATTAGCTGATATTTTGGGTATAAACGGACCGGAAATAAATATGGTATGGCGAGCGGGATTGACAATTCAATATGGAAATTACGCTTTGAGATTTAAGCTATCGGATTCCTTATTAATTGCGAGGAGAGGAGAGGTCAATTGTAAGGAACAGGCATATCATCCCTTAATTTGTATAGAGCATCCTGATGAACAATATATGCATGATTTATTAGCCAATCTGTATTGTGGTGAGTATTGCTTTGAAGATATCCAAAAGGGGATTTACAGTGATAAATACGGTATCCGCTGGATATATAAAAATAGTGACTGCTGTAGAATATACCACTGTTTAGAATTCAAGGGGAATTGCGATGAAGTGACAGCATATATTGGGAATGCATATCAAACTCGGATAACAGAAATGGTAACATATGCAAATTCACCATATGCAAATTCGAACAGCGTGATTGCAAAGGATAAGATATATGGTGCATTGATTGAATTTAGAGATAATAATTTTATTTATGCTTTGAAATTTTCGGACAGCCTAGAATCGGCCATGTACAATTTTGAGGGATACGGCAGCGATGATAAACTATGGTATCAAATAATAATTGTTATTAATGGTAGCGACGAGACGTATTTGAAAGAGTCTTTTGAAAGACTAAGTGAGGGGGCAACGTTAAATAGACCTATCAGCTTAAATGAAGAAGGAATATTATATGGTAGTATGATAGATAGGTATGGAATAGTTTGGGAATTGTTTGGTGACTTGGGAGTTTGATAATAAATCCATAGTTGGCTAAGGATAAAGTCAGCATTTTATATAGTATGAGGTATATTATGCCTAAGTTTATGTTGCTTTTGGCAACTCAAAAAGGTTTGGCAGTTTTGCTGTCTATAGTGAGATCGAAGCAGTGTGATATAGTTGGTTGTGTTTTAACTTTTGAGGAAAAATATTCTATAGATTATGAAAAGAATATTAAAAAAATATGCTTGGAATCTGAAATACCACACTATCACTATACTGGAAATAGTGGAGATAAGTTACTTGTCTCACTTGTTGAAAAATATAGAATAACAAATATAGTTGCTATAGGGTGGCGCTATTTGCTGCCGCTGTCTCTGAATAAGATATTGGTGAATCCTATAATTATATTTCATGACTCATTGCTGCCTAAATATCGGGGGTTTGCGCCAACACCTACGGCCATCATATGTGGTGAGAAAATGGTTGGAGTTTCAATACTTTATGCTGCAAGTGGAGTAGATGAGGGAGAGATTATTTGGCAAAAAGGGATTTCCGTGTCGCAAAAAGATTATATTAAAGATATTATTGAAAAACAAGCAAAAATGTATGTTGAGGGATTTGAATTTATTTTTAAACAAATAATAAAAGGAGTGATAGAGTCTTATCCGCAGGATGAAAGTAAGGCAATATACAGTATTTGGCGTTCTCCAGAAGATTGCAAGATTAATTGGGAGAAAGATGCCCAAGAAATTTTTAATTTAGTCCGGGCAGTAAGCAGTCCGTATATAGGTGCCTTTACATACTACAAAAATCAAAAGATTATTATTCAGAAAGCCAATGTCGTTCCGGATTTAACATTTGCAATTCGTGATTGTGGAAAGATATGGTCGATAAAAGATAATTATCCAACTGTTATCTGTGGCAAAGGGTTACTTCAAATTGTCGATGCTGAAGATGAATTGGGAAATCAGGTTATGTTTGATTCGGTCAGATGCAAATTGGGGCAGAAATGTATGCATATGGAGGAAGCATGAAAAAGAAATATAACTTGAGACAAAATATGTCTTTTGTTTTATGTGGCGTGTGGAAATATAACAAGAGGATTCTAGCTTTAACTATTGTCAATACATTTGTCACGGCTGTTTCGCCATTTATTGGTATATTGTTTCCACGGCAGATACTGGATGAGTTGCTTACATCAAAACGTCCGAATAGGGTTTTTCTGCTATTAATGTCTTTCTTTTTGGCGGCATCGGCGGCATCCTACCTTGCGCAGTATCTGAAAGGTATTTTTATGGCACAGCCAGTTAAGGTCTCTGCACCCTACATGAATAGATTATATCATGAATGCATGGACATTAGTTTTCAGTGTACGGAAGATCCAGATTTTCTTAATAATGTACAGTCTGCGATGAAGGGAGGAGGGAAAAATAATTTTGACGGAATTAGCGGCATGTTACACAAGTGGTTCGAAACTCCCGGGATGGTGATTGCGTTATGTGGTTATATAGTCATAGTATCAAGATTAAATGTACTTATTTTAATATATCTCATATGTGCTATCGGCATTAATTATGCATTTTTGCTGGCAAGCAAGAAGTATGAACATAGTAGGCGCGATGAATTAGCCGGAAATGAACGTTGTTCCAATTATTTATATGGTATTATGTATGATTTTTCCTATGGAAAGGAGATTCGACTGTATGTATTGTCGGAATGGCTTGGCAACCGGTTTATGCGTTATCGCAACAAAATCCGCAGAATCAAAGAATCAATAAAGAATTATGAAATGTTTGGTACTTGGATAGACATTCTTCTTTCTTTTATTCGAGAAGGCATAGTATATGCCTATCTGGTATTTGCGGTAGTGGAAAATAACATGACAATTGCAGACTTTACTATGTATGTAGCAACAATTGCGGGATTCCGAGGGGCATTTGAAAGAACTGTACGACAATTTGCAGATATGTATGGGTTGAGTATGCAAATTAGTGACTATCGAGCTTTTATGTTGCGACCAGACGAGATGACAGAAGCAGAGAAGCCTGTTCCTATTCCGCCTGGACCATACGAATTTGAATTCAGGAATGTTTCTTGGAAATATCCAGGTAGTAACAATTATGTATTTTGCAATTTGAATTTAACTATTCAAAAAGGGAAAAAATTGGCAATTGTTGGGAATAACGGAGCTGGGAAAACAACCTTTATAAAATTACTTCTCCGATTATATGATGTAACAGAGGGTGAGATTTTCTGTAACGGGATCAACATCAAGCAATTTGAACGGAGACAATATTATGAGGTCTTTTCGGCAGTATTTCAGGAAATTCTTCCACTTGGGTTTTCTGTAGCAGAAAATATTGGTGTAAGTGATGCATTACAGGTTGACAGGCAACGTGTAAATTTATGCATTCAAAGAGCAGGTTTATCAGATAAAATAAATGCATTGAAATACGGCGTGGATACTTGCGTTCTTAAGATAATTGATGATGAAGGTATAGAATTTTCCGGAGGCGAAAAACAAAAGCTCATGATTGCTAGAGCTCTATATAAGAATGGTGCTGTTATGGTGCTTGATGAGCCCACCGCCGCACTTGATCCGCTGGCGGAACGGGAAATATATGAAAAGTTTAACGACCTTATAGAAAATAAAACTACAATATATGTATCGCACAGGCTTGCGTCTACGCGTTTCTGCGATGCTATAGCTCTGTTCGAAAATGGCAGGCTTGTGGAATATGGGACACATGAGGAATTGGTGGAATTGAATGGAAAATATGCAGAAATGTTTAATATTCAAGCTAAATATTACAAGCAAGAAGGTGACTGAATGTGGAAAAAATTATAGCATTAAAAGGAAATAAGGAATTATCGTCGATATGGCATTTTATAAAGTTGGCACATCGCATACATCCCGGATACATTCCTTTGGCCATAATGTCAGCAGTGGCCGGTTCAATAACTCCATTTGTGAACATAATAACCACAAGATATATTATAAATGAGTTGACGAGCACAAAAAGAGTTGAATGGCTAATTTTATATATCAGCATTTTGGTTGTTGGGAATGCGGTTATGGGAGTTGCAAATAGCATAATAAGGAAAAAACTACAGATATCAGGAGAGAAGCTTGCAGATGGTTTTGAACTGCATGTAGGATACCATATTATGCATATGGATTTTGAAAAACTTGAAGATGCAAAAATATTAGATATGAAGGAAAAAGCTTTATTTAATATACGACTTCATGATGCGTTACTTGGAGGTCCAAAAACTATAATTGATATTATCCAATTGATTATCACATTAATTGGTGTAATTGGGATAATTGTAATATTAAACCCCGCACTTGTACTGGTACTCTTTTTACTGACTATGGTAAATGCGTTAATATATAAACGGATTCAAGAGACAAAATTACAATTTTATCAGGATATTGCCGTATACAATCGTCAGTTTATGTATTTTCAAGAGTTAACACAGGATTTCAAAAATGCAAAAGATGTGCGAATTTATAAAATGTCTGAGTATATCATAAGCCGCATTAATCAACATTATAATTCTGTAAATAAAATATTTAATAAAATGTTTCTTAAACAAAGGCGTCATGACGGGGTTTCGGCGATTAATATCCAAACTCAGACTTTGGCAGCCTATGCTTTTGCCGCATGGAGTGTATTTCATGGAACGCTCATGATTGGTGATTTTGCTATGTATATAACTGCGGCAAACCAGTTTTCCAGTGCGGCAGTGCAGTTGATGACTAAACTTGTGGATTTACAGATGCTTGGCAATGTATTGCAGGATTATATTGCGTTTGAACAATTGCCAAACGTCAATTATGGAGGGGGAAAATCATTGGCAGATGTTAATTCTGCAAATATTGAATTTAAGAATGTGTGGTTTAGATATCCAAATACGGAGGCATATGTGCTAAAAGATATTTCGCTTACCATAAGGAATGGTGAAAAATTATCCATTGTTGGCAGGAATGGCGCAGGCAAGACAACATTTATTAAACTATTATGCAGACTTTATCAACCAGAAAGAGGGTGTATACTGTTTAATGGTGTGGATATTAATGAATTTGAAGAATCGGAATACAGTAAATTATTGTCTATTATATTTCAGGATTATAAAATATTTTCATTCAGCATAAGAGAAAATCTGGCTTATAATAAAATCGCTGATGAAAGCAGAATTAGAGCCTCGTTAAGCCAAGCAGGTATCTTGGAAAAAATAGATGAATTGCCCTTGGGTATTGACACCCCTCTATACAAAAATTTTGACAAAAATGGAGTGGAGCTTTCTGGAGGTGAAATGCAAAAAATCGCAATTGCACGTGCTTTGTATAAAAATGCGCCATTAGTGGTATTGGATGAACCGACTGCAAGTCTCGATCCATATTCCGAGTATGAGGTGTATTCACAATTTAATAGAATGACGGATTGCAAAACGACTATATATATTTCCCATCGCCTGTCCAGCTGCCGTTTCTGTGATGTAATCGCAGTATTTGACAATGGAGAGTTGGTTGAATATGGAAGTCATGAACAGCTTGTTGGCAATGGCAAGTTATATGCTGAAATGTGGCAAGCTCAAGCACAGTATTATCAATAGTTGTATGTGTAAAATCTTCTAAAGAAGGATAGAGAAGGAAAATGTCATTTGTTGAGAGATTTTGTAACAGTAAAGACGCACTAAAAAACAAAAAGTTTATTGTAGTTGGTGACTTTTGTCTGGATAGATATATGTATTTGGATTCTCGTTTAGATCAGCGGTTTGATTATTGTGATCTGGATACGTATTTTATGTATGATGAAAAACTATATCCAGGAGGGGCGGGTAATGTTGCTAAAAATATATTGTCTATGGGTGCAACGGTTATATGTATTGGATTAATTGGTAATGACGGAAATGGATATGATTTAAAAAGGGTTCTTAAAAATTATGGCGCTGATGTTGATTGTTTATACAAGTATGATAACAGAATTACAAATACCTATTATAGGCCAATAAGAAGATCTGATAAAAAAGATAAGTATATGAATGAATTACTATTCATAAATCCTAAATTGACAGGAGTGGATCAGGAGAAGGATATTATTGATGCCCTGGAGAAAAATATAAATGTAGTTGATGGGATAGTGATAGTAGAACAATTTGATAAAGACAGCTATAGTAGTATAACACCCAAAGTAAAAAAATATGTTAATAGTATGGCAAATAAATTTTCTGATAAATTTTTTCTAGTAGACTCCAGAAGTAATATAAATAAATACACAAATATGTATGTAAAATGCAATCAATATGAATTTATGAAGGCCATGCACGGGAAAGGCGCTATCAGAACAGAAAATACAAAAATAAATATTGTTTGCGAAATAAAAAAATATCTTAGTTTTCATTCTAATAGAGGAATTTATGTTACTTTAGGACGAAAAGGTATGGCCTATGGAAACAATGAATTAGTAACTATTGTAGATGCATTTTCTATTGTAGGGGAAACAGATACATGTGGTGCAGGGGATTCAGCAAGTGCTGGAATAATTGCAGCATTGTGTACTGGCTATTCAGATACAGAGGCAATTGTAATTGGAAATCTATGTGCATATGTTACGGTCAGGCAGATTGGAGTTACAGGTATAATTACTTATGAAAGACTAATACAAGCGTATAAGGAGATTGCGGATGGAATACATATGTAAAATAAAGGAAATAAATGAAATTGTTGAGGAGTTACACGGATTTGACTCCAAAATTATTTGTTGTTGTGGATGCTTTGATATATTTCATATTGGACATTTAGAATATCTTACATTATCAAAAAGACTGGGGGATATATTAATAGTAGGTGTTAATACAGACAGTTCATATTTGCAGATAAAAAGAAAAAAGCCAATATTTGATGTGACTACGCGAATGTCAATAGTAGCTGCTTTAGAATGTGTGAATTATGTTTTTGCTTTTGAAGAGTTAACATTTTGTAAATCAATATTGACTATTAAGCCTCACATCTTTGCAACTGGTATAGATCATAAGGCAAATCATATGAAAGAAGAAGACGTTTGTCGTGAAAATAACATAGAGTTTATGTATATTGGGGAAGAAAAGAGAACATCCTCAAGTATACTGGCATTGCGCTAAAAACGTAAGCTTCAGATATTCGCTGATTCCCCAGATTCTCTGTTTCTCCAGACAATTGTAGCTGTTAGATGCTTAGACCGATACTTCATGTGCTCATGGCCATGCTGCAGAGCTTCGCCCCTCAGTTGTCAGAGAGTTGGTATCCTAAAATGGAACGTTTTGTGGCATCCATGATGAACCAGACATAGGTTTTAAGACTGTGGACCCTGGTATAGGTTGAAAAGGTTGAACTTCAATGTTCACCCGGATCTTATGTGTGGAATCCCATTCATCTGTACTGCGGAGAATGTCAGGATAAGCCCGCAGGTTCTTTTCGGGATAAACATAAAACATCCGCCTGCAGGAGGATTCCGTACAGAGGTTTTCGCAGTGGTATACATGTCTGCTTTTTTGGTTGCTCTGTCGTATTCCCATTTCATTTTAAGGCACACCATGGTGGGGAGGACGCAGCGCAGATGTGATTTACCCACTTCCTATTTCATAACAAGGGCTGGGTTATTTGGACAGCAGAGAAGGCCGTCTTGATTTAGGGGACAGTCCGCTTCCGGAAAGGCTATTCTTCTATTTAGGGGGATGTATGCTTTTTCAATGGAAGTCTCCTGGAGAAGATACTTGTATATCTCAATGAAATCAAAAGCAGCATTGCATAGAAAGGTTCTGGGATTGATGAGCGGGTGCCTTTTTAAAAAGTCCTTCAGTACAAGAATAAGTGCTTATGTATTAGCAAGGCTTTTGGCTTCAACCGGGAAATAGGATTTCTTTTTCACTATGATATCCGAGTGTGCGTTAAGTGAATATTGCGTGGTAGTAAAAACGCTAGTCGGCACCTCTTGTAATGCCGTGTACTCTATGTGTTGTATTGGATTTATGTGTTTTTGATTCTTATGAAGGAGCCTTTGGTTGAACAGTTCAAGCTTATTTTTGATTGCCCGGTTCGATTCGGTAAGAGAGAAGAACTGCTTCCACCGGAGTGTTGCTGTGATCTAGATAGATATATTCACTACCGTTCCTTTTGCATTTGGTCTGTCTAGAGTTATGACACGCACCAGAATAAATGTAGTGTCATAGTGTTCAACCATTTCCTGATATGTTTCATTGATTAGCTTGTCTTTTCATTCACCATTGTGAACAACTGTAGTTTTATAGTTGTCCGGGACAGAGAAGTTCAAGGAGCGCCAATTGGCCATTATCATATTTATTTCGGCAATCTGTATAAATATCTGCCAAAGAGTTGTTTGTGTGGTATCATAGAAGCACGATTCCTTATTTGGTGGATATGGTTAATTGTTACTGGACATTTCAAGTGTGCCATAAATCGGTGAGGAGTGTTTTTTTGTAACTAAAAGTGTCCTGCATATATGCGGGTTCTGGCGTTTTGTAAACGCCTAATGTACTTTTAATATAAGAAAGGACAAAAAAGTGAAAAAGCAAAAGCAAGTATTAGATTCGATTTTCTTTTTGTTCAGGCTTTCCTGGTCATAGAGTCCGGCATATCTCATGTTCCTGATGTGCAACGTCATTATTAAGATTCTGCAGCCTTTTCCAGCAATTATTTTCCCGGCGTGGATAGTGGACTCTCTGTTAGAGGGGGGAACCTTTGAGGAAGCTTTTCCGTTGGTTATGGGGTTGGCGGGCAGCACCTTTATTTTAGCTATGCTAAATATCTGGATTCAGAAAAAGCAGACGTTGCTGCAAAGCGGTTTCAAGGATTTTTTGAATTATAAAATATCTGAAAAGCAGCAGCACATCTCACTGGAAAAAATGGAAAGTGTTGAGGTGAAAGAACTTTTTATCAGGGCGGATAACGCGGTCAGTGGGAACATCAGCTATGCCGCCAGAACTTTAGGCGGAGACAAGGGTGTGGATGCCATAGGTACGGAAGCGGTCAACCTTGTTTCTGGCGCAGTAAAGGCGGTGGTGCTTGCAGTTTCTTTGCTGTGGCTTGGTACTGTACCGATGCTGCTCATTATGACAGCTTTGGTTTTTCATGTGTTTGGAGGAAGTAGGGAAAAACGCGCTAATTATGAAGAACGTGTAAAGACTACACCTTATCGAAACAAGAACCAGTATGTTACAAATGTTATGATAGATTTTGGGTTTGCCAAGGAGGTCCGTCTCTACGGGTTGCAGGAATTTTTGTTGGGTCAGTTCAGGCGGAATAAAGAACATTTTTATGTTGCCAGAAACCAGGCGAAACCAGCATTTTATTTATCGCATATGCTTGGGATTCTGGGGGAGTTGTTGCAAATGGCGGCAGCTTACGGGTGTCTGGTGGTGCGGGTGTTTCAGGGAAGTTTGACGCTGGGAGGCTTTACAGGATACGCGGCGGCACTTCACAATCTTTCCCAGACATTGGTTTCCATGGTTCGGTCTTACCTGAATTTTAACTTGTACGGAGAGTATTTCATTGATTTCATGATGGTCATGGAGATGGAGGAAGAAACAGAAGCTTTGGAAACGGCCGGGACAGAGGTGGATGTGACGGAGCATACAATCTGTTTTAAGGAGGTTCCCTTAAAGGGAAGCATTTCCATAGTGGGTCGGAACGGTTCAGGTAAGTCAACGCTGATTAAGTTGCTTTTGAGGCTGTATCAGCCTGATGAAGGCAGGATATTTCTGGACGGTGTGGATATCTGGACAATGCCCTTGGAAAAGTACAGGCAGCAGGTGACGGCGGTGTTTCAGGATTACTATATTTTTGCGCTGAACATCAGGGAAAACATAACGGTTACAGAGCAGGACGATGAGGAGATATGGGAGGCGCTAAGAAAGGCGGGGGTGGAGAACGCAGTCCAAACACTTCCTAAAAAGCTGGATACCCCGTTGTTCCGCAATTATCATGTGGATGGGGTGGATCTGTCAGGCGGGGAAAAGCAAAAGCTGGCTATTGCCAGAATGCTGCATAGGGATACTGCCGTTATGATACTGGACGAGCCTACCGCGGCGCTTGACCCGCGTTCGGAGTTAGAAATCTATGAGCAGGTTCACAGAATGGCAAAGGAAAAGACGATTTTGTACATATCCCATCGGATGTCAAGCTGTCATTTTTCCGATATGATTCTGGTGATGGAGGGGGGCCGGATAGAGGAGCAGGGGACACATGCCAAGCTGATGGAGAATAGACAGCTATATTATCAAATGTATCAGGCTCAGGCTGAGATGTACAGGGGAGGTGAGGCGGTATGAGGAAACAATTGTCAGGTATAGGAAAAGCTTTCGGGATTGTGTGGGGTGCGGACAAAATATATCCTTATCTTTTGCTGCTGCGCTCTTTGGCCGCGTCAGTGACCCCCTTGTATTCTTCGGTCTGCGTGAGCCGCCTGATCAGTGCCTTGGCGGGGGAGAGGCGGTTAGATTCCATTATACGGATTCTTTTCCTGTTGTTGGCCGGTATTTTGCTGTTTAGGGCATTGGAGGCATGTCTTGAGTGGCAGTGCTCTTACCGATACATGCGTATGCAGGATGTCTTTACTGTGAGAAACAGCATGAAGGCCATGAAGATGGAATATCAGTCGACGGAAAGTTCGGAGGTGGCAGATTTATATGTCAATGCCTGGAAGGCAAATATGTCGCCGGGAGCAATTCTGGAACAGACGTTTTCCGTGTTCGGCGCAGCGGTACAGATTCTGGGTTGTGTAGGGATTATTTTACGTCTGGGGTCCGCTTTGCTGGGGATTGTGGCGGTGTTCATAACGCTGCAATGCTTTTTGGATTACCGTATGGGTGTCAGACGGAGAAAATACGAGTTGGAAGTCGTGCCGCTGACTCGAACCATTAACTATACGCGTCAGTGTATGGGGGATGTGTCCTGTGCAAAGGACATCCGTTTGTATTATCCTAAGTCCTTTTTTCCAAGCAGGCTTGCTCTGTATCAAAAGCAAAGAATTGATAAAGAAAAATATCGGGAGGATTACTGCGGACGGGTGCTGTCTTTACAGTCGGTCCTGCAGATGTTGCAGACTTTTGCATTGTATATAGTGTTGATTTATCGCTTTTTGCAGGGCGGCATAGAGATAGGCTACTTTTCCCTGGCAGTTTCATCCATTGGAATTTTTATGGGAGCGGTAAAAAACATTTCGGCAGCCTGGAATCAGATTATAAAGAACGTTGTTTTCCTGAATTATCTGGAACGTTTTCGCAGTCTACCTGAACGGTTTGACGGAGATAAAGAACTGTCGGGAGAAATGTTGCGTATAGAGTTCAAGGATGTCTGGTTTCGTTATCCTGGAGTGGAAAAGTATTCGCTGGAGGCTGTGAATGTGACCCTCAACAAGGGGGAAATTATGACTATCGTTGGGGAAAACGGCTCTGGAAAGACAACGTTTGTAAAGCTGCTTCTGGGGCTTTACAGACCGACCAAGGGTGAAATTCTGCTAAACGGCGTAAATATAGACATGTATTCAGATGAAGAGTACAGGAAGATCTTTGCGCCTGTGTTTCAAGATTATCGGTTGTTTGCCTATACCATAAGGGAGAACCTTGTGTTTGACGGGGAGTATCACAAGGCGGAGGCGGAAGCGCTTCTGGCAGAATTGGGGCTGGATCAAAAAATCAACAGCCTGCCGGATGGAGTAGAGCAGTATGTGGGAAAGGGGTATGAGAAAAGCGGGGTGGATTTTTCGGGAGGGGAGAGCCAGAAGATCGCTATTGCAAGGGCCTTGCTGAAGGGCGGTATCTGTGTGGTGCTGGATGAGCCCACGGCAGCGCTGGACCCCATTGCCGAAAGGGAGCTTTACAGGCAGATTAACGCTCTGGCAGGGGAGAGATCCTGCGTATTTATCACGCATCGGCTGGCCGGTGTCCGTTTCAGCAGCCAGATATTGTATTTTGAAAATGGGCGAATTGCGGAACAGGGAAGCTGTCAGGAACTTTTGGAAAAGGAAGGGAAATTTTATGAATTTTACCAGTTACAGGCGCAGATGTATTAGTTTTACCATTGGAACTGGTTGTTACTATAAATTCGGATTGATAACGAGGTTGGCCATGTCTTGTATACTTGCATGAGTCCTAAATGTGTGGAGTTTTGTTCATGGCTACAAATAGTGTAAAAAGGATGGATTAATGATGAAAAAAATATTACCACTAACGGTTGCTCCTATAGAAACATATCAGGCGACATCGTTTGTTTTGAGCATTATACTCTCGTATGAAAACACGTCAAGTGCATACTTCAATAATTATATAAATATTCAGTGCAATAATACATATAACTCATATGAAATGAATCTAAATTTTACGGATGTAACTTGGGAAGATTATCGTATTAAAGGCATAGCAGAAATGAATTTATATTATTTAAATAATATCCATAGAGATACTTTTGTTGGATTTATTAAAGAAAGAATTGATCAAGGAAATTATCTTCTCTTTTATAGAATAGATGAATATTACTTATCCTATTCTGAGCATTTTCACAAAAAGCACAATATTCATGATACATATGTGTATGGTTATGATTCAGATTTTTTTTGCGTAATGGCTTATAAGGGAAAAAAACTTTCAAGAATAAATATTCCCATGTTGGAGTTACTCATGGCTATGTATTGTCAAAATAACACTATGAAAGATTTATCTTTTTGCACATTTCGTCCTAATCATTCGATAAAAGAGATTATGAGTTTAGAAATGATTAAGCAATACTTAAGCGATTACTATCATTCTGAAAAATCAGGAAGTAAAAGTTCAACGATTGTTTATGGTATCAGTGTATATAATGTACTTATGCGTTGTGTAAAAAATGCAATATCTATCTTTGAAACAAAAGTATCGCGTATGGATCTTCGCCCTTTTCGCTTATTTTGGGAACATAAAAAAGTGTTGAAAGATCATATTACAAAAATAAGCGATGTTGTCATAATTGATAATGTAATACATGAAATGATTGATGAAATAGAAAGTAAGGCAAAAAATATTTTTAAATTAATTATAAAATATATATTGAATAATGACGTTCATATATTAGAAAGAGTAGTTGCTTATTTATCGGAACTTAAAGAAAAAGAAGAAAAACTAATTTGTTTACTTCTTATTGCCTTGGATTCGGTTCCTTAAGCATCCAGAGCCGATTTCGGTATTCGAACAGAGAGATTGTGGAACAGATCACTGAAAACCCATATCTTCAGTAGTTTACCAGACTGCCGGGATATCAGGATACCCTGCGATTGATGCAAGTACGCCAGTGCTGTTCCACAAACGAATTTCATCAGATATGCCGAGCGGGGCAAAAAAATACCTTCTTGCTCATAAGGATTCGAATTACGAAAAATGCTTGACATATTGTATTACGAAAAATATAATGGTAGCTAGATGTGGAGGGCAGTGTATCTATGAGCAAAAAAGGACGTCCCAAATTGGATGTTGTAAAAGAACGTATTGTAACAATAAGGATGTCTGAAGCAGAATATCATACTTTAAAGGAATACTCTGAAAAACATCAACAGACTATCACAGAAACTATAAAAACAGGTGTTGACTTGTTGTATCAAACTTGTCAATGAGGTATGGGATTTCTTCTTTCTTAACAAGTAAGAAATGTAAGCTTTAACGGATAGCACTGAGAGGGATTTTGTGAAAATGAAACGATGGACGGAGGAGAGATATGGCATTGAATAAGAAGCCGGTACACGGCATGAAAGATATTTTACCGGAGGAGATGCAGATTCGGGATTATGTGCAGAGCGTGATCAAGGACACCTACCGTAAGTTTGGTTTTACGGCCATTGAGACGCCCTGTATGGAGAGCATTTCCAACCTGACCAGCAAGCAGGGCGGCGACAATGAAAAGCTTATCTTCAAGGTGTTAAAACGAGGAGAGAAGCTGAACGTAGCCCAGGCTCTCACGGAGGAGGATGTGGTGGATTTCGGTATGCGTTATGACCTGACGGTGCCGCTGGTGCGGTACTACTCCAACAATTCCGCCAATTTGCCTTCCCCTTTTAAGGCTTTGCAGATAGGCAGCGTGTGGCGGGCAGACAAGCCCCAGAAAGGGCGTTACCGTCAGTTTACGCAGTGCGACATCGATATTTTGGGGGAGGCCAGCAACCTGGCGGAGATTGAATTGATTCTGGCAACTACCACCACTCTGGGAAAGCTGGGGTTTGAGGGTTTTGAAATCCGCATCAATGACAGGCAGATTCTGAAAGCCATGGCGGCTTACAGCGGCTTTGCGGAGGATGCTTATGACAGTGTGTTTATCACGCTGGACAAGATGGACAAGATCGGCCTTGAGGGCGTGGAGGCGGAACTGCTGGAGAAGGGCTTTGAAAAGTCCTGTGTGGACAAGTATCTGGCGCTGTATCAGGAACTGGGACAACAGGAAAACGGCGTATCCTACCTGGCCCGGACCCTGCAGGAGGTGCTTGAACCGGCGGTGGCGGAGGGGCTGCAGGAGATTATTGACAGTGTCAGCGCCACCAAAGCGGCGGATTTTAAGATGGTGTTTGACGCTACGCTGGTGCGGGGAATGTCCTATTATACAGGGACGATTTTTGAGATTTCCATGCCCCAGTTTGGAGCGGCCTGCGGCGGAGGCGGCAGATATGACAAAATGGTGGGCAAATTCACGGGGCAGAACGTTCCTGCCTGCGGTTTTTCCATCGGGTTTGAGCGGATTATCCTGTTGCTGATGGAAAACGGATTCCAGGTGCCCCAGCCGCCGAAGAAAGTGGCCTACCTGATTGAAAAGGGCGTGGGCGGACAGGCTCTGTGCGAAATCATAGCCAAGGCCCAGGCGGCCCGGCAGGACGGAAGTCAGGTGCTGGTGGCCCGCATGAACAAGAACAAGAAATTCCAGAAAGAGCAGCTGACGGCAGAGGGCTATCAGGAGTTTGTGGAGTTCTACAGAGAGGCGCTGAAGAACTGAGTACCGGAAAAACCTGAATAGAAAGTATGCTCTGATGTTTTTACGATATACCTTGAATTAAACAGGTACTTGTGATAGAATCGGAACGATAAATCGGTATTTGCAGGAGACAAAATGGATAATCCCCATATCGCCGAGTTTAGCGGCTTTATGACAGTTCTGGAAGGAAAACCGATTGGATTCGTTTCGTGGAATCCAACAAATCTGCCGGAATCAACGGAAATAGGCCACAACTGTATTTTGACGCAGTACAAGGGAAACGGTTATGGGAAACGGCAGATGCGGGAGGTTGAGGAAACATTTTCCGAATATGCGGGACCAAGAATACATTATGAAATTGTGCTAAAATAATTTCGGTTGGAGAACAAAAAGATAAGTATTAACATAACAGCCCTGCGGGGCGGAAATTGAGGGATGAATGATGGCAGAGTCAATGAAAGGACTGAGAAGATCCTACAGATGTGGAGAACTGAGCCTTGCCAATGTGGGTGAGGAAGTCACCGTCATGGGCTGGGTGCAGAAGCAGAGGAATAAGGGCGGCATTATCTTTGTGGATTTGCGGGACCGGGCCGGTATTTTGCAGATTATATTTGAAGAGAGCGACTGCGGGGCGGAGCATTTTGCCAAGGCGGAGAAGCTGCGCAGTGAGTTTGTGATCGCCGTGGTGGGCAGAGTGGAGAAGCGCAGCGGCGCGGTAAATGAGAATCTGGCTACCGGCGAGATTGAGATCCGGGCTGTCCAGGTACGGATTCTGGCGGAGGCGGAGACACCGCCGTTCCCCATCGAGGCGGATTCTAAGACCAAAGAGGAACTGCGTCTGAAATACCGTTATCTGGATCTGCGCAGGCCTGACTTGCAGCGCAATCTGATGCTGCGCAGCAAGATTGCCACCACTATCCGGGCATTTCTCTCCCGGGAAGGTTTTCTGGAGATCGAGACGCCTATTTTGAATAAATCCACGCCGGAGGGAGCCAGGGATTATCTGGTGCCCAGCCGTGTACATCCGGGAACTTTTTATGCGCTGCCCCAGTCTCCCCAGATTTTCAAGCAGCTGTTAATGTGTTCCGGGTATGACCGGTATTTTCAGATTGCCAAGTGTTTCAGGGACGAGGATCTGCGAGCCGACAGACAGCCGGAGTTTACTCAGGTGGATCTGGAGATGTCCTTTGTGGATGTGGACGATGTGATCGATGCCACGGAGCGCATGGTGGCGGAGGTGTGCAGGGAGGCCATCGGTCTTAATGTGCAGCTGCCCATCCAGAGGATGACCTGGGATGAGGCCATGAACCGTTACGGATCGGACAAGCCGGACACCCGCTTTGGCATGGAGCTTACGGATGTGTCGGAGATCGTAAAGGACTGTGGCTTTGGCGTGTTCACCGGGGCCTTGGAGGCCGGCGGCAGCGTCCGGGGCATTAATGTAAAAGGGCAGGCGGAGATGCCCCGCAAGAAGATTGACGCGCTGGTGGAGTTTGCCAAGGGCTATGGGGCCAAGGGACTGGCCTATCTGTCCGTGATGCCGGACGGCAGCTACAAATCCTCCTTTGCCAAGTTTATGAACCAGGAGGAGTTGGAGAATCTGGTAAAAGCCATGGCGGGCGAGCCGGGGGATCTGCTGCTCTTTGCGGCGGACCGTTTAAAGACTGTGTGGGCTGTGCTGGGCGCGCTGCGCTGTGAGGTGGCCAGACAGTTGGAACTGGTGGAGAGCGACAAGTTCAATTTCCTGTGGGTGACGGAGTTTCCCCAGTTTGAGTGGAGTGATGAGGAAGAGCGCTTTGTGGCCATGCATCATCCGTTTACCATGCCCATGGAGGAGGATCTGGAGAGACTGGAGTCTGATCCCGGCAGTGTGCGGGCCAAAGCCTATGATATTGTGTTAAACGGCGTGGAGCTGGGGGGCGGCAGTGTGCGTATCTTCCAGAGCGACGTGCAGGAGCGTATGTTCCGCGCGCTGGGCTTTACCGACGAGAAAGCCCATGAGCAGTTTGGATTTTTGCTGGATGCCTTCAAGTATGGCGTACCCCCTCATGCCGGGCTGGCCATCGGCTTGGACCGCTTTGTGATGCTGCTTGTGAAAGCGGAGAGCATCCGGGAAGTGATTGCCTTCCCCAAGGTAAAGGATGCGTCCTGCCTGATGTCGGAGGCTCCCAATGTGGTGGATGAAAAACAGTTGGAGGAGCTTTGTCTGGCGGTAAAACTGCCGGAGGAGGATATTCTCTAGGATATTTTGAAAAGGAGTTGCTGAATACTGCGGGCAACTCCTTTTCCAGCTTAAATAAATTATTTGGCTGTGACGAATACTCAGAAAAAGTTCTGACAAAATTGAGAGAGATTGCCAAATCATTAGGCGCAGACATTTACGAGGACGGAGGAGCCCCATCCAATGAAATATAATGCATTTATCAGTTACCGTCATACCGAACCGGATATGTACATAGCCAAAAAGGTTCACAAGGGCCTGGAGACCCTGAAGGTGCCCAGAGGTGTATTCCAGAAATCGGGGAAAAGGAAAATAGAGCGTGTGTTCCGCGATCAGGAGGAACTTCCCATAGGGAGCGATCTGGGGGACAATATCAAGGCCGCCCTGGAAGAGTCGGAGTTTCTGATCGTCGTGTGCTCGCCCAGAACGCCGGAGTCTGCCTGGGTTCAAAAGGAGATAGACACTTTCATCAGTCTCCACGGCAGGGAGCACATTCTTGCCATTTTGGTGGAGGGAGAACCCCGGGAATCCTTTCCGGAGAAGCTGCGGGCGGACGAGGAGGGGAATTCCGTGGAGCCTTTGGCGGCGGATGTGAGAGGCGCGTCCAGGCGGGAGATGAACCGCAGACTGAGGACGGAGCTTCTTCGTCTGGCAGCGCCGCTGCTGCACTGCAGTTATGATGACCTGCGTCAGCGCCACAGGGAGCGGCGCATGAAGAAAGTGATGTTTGCGGCGTCCGCGGCGGCTGTGGCGGGGGTGTTATTCGGAGCCTACAGCGCTTACAATACGGCTATGATTCAGGAGAACTACAGGCAGAAACAGGTCAATCAGTCAAAATACCTGGCATCCACCGCCTTGAGCCTCCTGGAGGAGGGGGACAGACAGACGGCGGCATTGGTGGCCTTAGAGGCGCTTCCCACGCCGGATCAGGACAGGCCCTATGTAGCCAGCGCGCAGTATGCCCTGAGCGCGGCATTATGCTGTTATGACATAGGAAACACTATGGGTATGGACAGGAGTCTTAAGCATGACCTGCCGGTGAAAGAGTTTTCTTTTGACAATACGGGAGAGAAAATTCTGTCCATTGATCAGGGCGGAACGATCTATGTGTGGAATGTGGAGGATGGGGCACTCCTGGCAAAACTTCCGGCGCAGGTGGATGACAGTGGTTATGTGATCTCTCCGATCCGCAGTATAGTGTATGGGGAGCACATTCTGATCTGCGACAAAAATGAGATAAGAAGCGTCACTTTTGCGGGCGATGAAGAGTGGCAGGTGAAAACACAGGAATCCCCCATATATTGCGAGATGGATGCGGAGGCAGGTGTAATCGCCTGTATCTCCAACGGCGTGGTCACCTTTCATGACATTGCCACGGGAAAATTGCTGGCAAGTATGGAGAACGGGCAGGAGAGCAGCGCTTACGGCAGTTCCTACGCTTTTAGCGATGACAAATCAAAGTTTGCGGTATCCCAAAATCGGGAGGACGCAGGCGGCTGCGTTACGGTATACGATTTTGGCAGAAAAACACAGACAGACTATGTAGTGGAAGCTTCCTATATATCCGAGGTCGGTTTCAGTGCAGACGGGGCATTGATTGTGGCCAGCATTAAAAGACCCGACTATCAGACCATGTCTATTGGGGACGAGGATACAGGATTTGTGGAAAAAATTGACCGTGAGAGCGGCCAGCGTATTTGGATGCGGGAATTTGAATACCAGCCCTTTGGGATGGACGCTGCCGGCGCTATATTGCGGTGCCGGAGGTATAGGGACGAGGATACGGGAATCCTCTATGATCAGGTTCTTTTCTCCATAGATCAGAGCGCGTATACCTGGGATGCCGCCACGGGGGAGACGGTGGCCCATACAAAAGTCACTGGCGGAATCAAAGCCTTTATGGTGGCTCAAAATTCCTGTTACGGTTATTTGGCGGAGAGCAACGGAACGGTGAATATTGTGGATATGAACAGGGGAGTCAATTATACCACTCTGGGGATTGAGACCGGCAAGAGCATATTGGATATGGGCATCAGAAGCGGTGTGCTGGTGGTGAGAGCCTATGCGTCTCCTGTGCTTACCATGATGAAATACCATGAAGGTTACGGAAGAAAAGAGGTCATGTCCTACGACAATACTGTGCAGGATGTGGTATATTCGCCGGAGGAGACCTATTACGCGGTGAGAATTTCCGAACAATTAGGACAGGAATCGGTGTACTTTTACCGGGCGGAGGATGATTTTCCCGCGGGTATGTGGACCTTCGGAGAAGAGGAAGAATATCATGCAGCCTCGGGATTTTTGGATGAAACGCAATTTTTTTATGCCGACACAAGAGGCATGATTACCTTTTATGATGTGGAGTCGGCTGAAGCAGAGCAGATGAGGATAGATGGGGATAATCTATCCTTTGAGTGCGACAGGAACGGGTCTCTGATTCTTTTGTATGACAGGGCAAAGTATTATGTGGTGGATCTGCGGCAGAGGAAACAATTGTACGCCGGCGATATGGGGGATTATATCTATTGCGGCATCATTTCGGGGGATGGCAGCAGGCTGTACTGCAATTTATCAGGCAGTGGGCTTTGTTCGGTGGATCTGGCCTCCGGCAGCGTGGAAGCTTTTGAAGAGGTGGGCTCTTGGCTGGTGCGGGGGGCGGAGGCGCAGAGCGCGCTGGCCCTGGACCCTGACGGCAGACTGTTGGCAGCTGCCTGTGTGGACGGCAGGCTGCGCATCCTCGATGTGGAAAGAAGGGAGATCGTGACAGAGATTCCCTTTGCCAGTGCAAATAGCAGATTTATCCGGTTCTCGGAGGACGGAAACCGCATGATGCTGCAGGGGGACGACTATTATTTCCGGGTCTATGATCTGCGGGAACAAAGTTTTTTCCATATTGCCGCAGTGCAGTATAATAAAATCAGGGACGCAGTCCAGGATGAGGAATCGGGAACCATAAGTCTGGTGACTACGGCGGATTTGATTGTTTTGGATGGGGAGAGTTATGAGCGGGTGGCACAGGCGGATAAGGGACTAGCCTATCTGCCGGGGCGGGGGGCGGTGTTTTGTAAGAGTTACGACACAGTGTACCGTTTTCCCTATATGACGCTGCCCATGCTTTTAGACGAGGCGAGGGCGCAGTTTGGCGATGCGGCGCTCACTCAGCCTGAGCGGACCCAGTATAATGTGGATTAGGAGGAGACGCCATTTTCATCCTGATTTGAATGCCCGCCGAAGTGGGCGGAGGGGAAGTTTGGATGCTATTCATCCAAATACTGATTAACGCAGTATCACAGGCAAAGCCTGCGATATGCAGGAAAGAGGGAAGTTTGGATGTTGCACATCCAAATACGTATTAACGCAGTATCGCAGGCCAGCCGGAGTTTGGCCAAGCCAAACTCCAGATATGCAGGAAAGAGGTAAGTATGAGACTAAGTGAACTTTTGATCTATAATTCGATTGTGGTACAGTGCCACGACAATCCGGACGCGGATGCCCTTGCCAGCGGCTATGGGGTGTATACCTATCTGAAAGAGCAGGGAAAAGATGTGCGTTTTGTCTACGGAGGGCGCTTTCGTATTCAAAAGAGTAATTTGGCGCTGATGATATCCGAACTGAAGATTCCCATTGAGTATGTGGATTCGTTGGAAAAGCCGGCGCTTTTGGTTACGGTGGACTGCCAGTACGGCGAGGGAAACGTGACAAGGTTTGAGGCGGACACGGTTGCCGTTATCGATCATCATCAGGTCAGCGGCGCATTGCCGACGCTCAGTGAGGTCAGAAGCAATCTGGGCGCCTGTGCCACTGTGGTGAGGGAGCTTCTGAGGCTGGAGGGAATAGATATCAACGACAATAAAGGGCTGGCCACGGCTCTCTATTATGGGCTTTTGACGGATACAAACAATTTTACGGAGATCTCCCATCCGCTGGATAGGGATCTGCGGGATGACGCCGCGTTTGACAGAAGCATGATCGTACATTTCCGCAATGCGAATCTGTCTCTGCGGGAGTTGGAGATTGCCGGGGCGGCGCTGATGAATTACCGCTATCATGAGGATTACCGCTATGCGGTGGCCATGGCGGAGCCCTGCGACCCTAATATTCTCGGCATGATCAGCGACCTGATGCTGGAGGTGGACACCGTGGATACCTGCCTGGTTTATAGTGTGCAGCCCTTTGGCGTAAAGATTTCCGTCAGAAGTTGTGTGAAGGAGGTAAAGGCCAGCGAGCTGGCGGCGTTTATCACGGAAGGCATCGGTTCGGGAGGCGGGCATCTGGAAAAAGCCGGCGGCTTTATCCAGATGGAATTGCTGGAAAAAGCATTTCTGGATTTTTGCAGGGAACAGGGGAAGCCCTCCGGCCAAAAAGTGAGCGAAGGCATTGAAGACTTTCTGCTGCAGCGCATGGACAGCTATTTTTCCAATATCCAGATTATATATGCCAGGGACTACAGCATAGACATTTCAGGGATGGCGGCATACAAAAAGAGGAAAATTCCCCTGGGCTTCGTGGAGGCTGATCGGATCTTTCCCACTGGCGCCAAGGTATGCATACGCACACTGGAGGGAGACTTGGATGTGCAGATCCGCAGGGATTTATATATAATGATCGGGATTCAGGGCGAAGTGTATCCCAATGACAGAGTCAAATTTGAGCGCAGCTATGACAGGCTTGACATACCTTATTCTTTCACGGGAGAGTACGCGCCTGTGGTCAAGGACGTGCTGGAGGGAAAAAACGTATCACTGGTTCCCTATGCAAAAACCTGCGTTCCCAGCGGCGAGGTGCATATCTATGCAGCCCGGCTGGAGCACCGGGTGAAAGTGTTCACCGCATGGGACGAGGAGAAGTACATGCTGGGAAAAGAAGGGGATTATCTGGCTGTGCGTATGGATGATCTGCATGATATCTATATTATTGAGAAGAGTATTTTCCAGAGGACTTATGAAGAAATATGAGGCGTGGGAGTACTCCATACAGCAAATGTCCTAGCCATAAGGGAAGAGTTGTTTCGCGTTCTGCCTAAAAGAAGACGATAAGAATAATCCCAGAAGCGGAGGCGTAATGCGGCAGATAGGCCGGCATGGGCCAAATGCTTGCGCAGGCGCGGCACTTAGTTCACTGTCGGCGGAAATAGAGGATGGGAGACATACGGGAGAGGTATGGGAAAATGATTACATTAGAGTTGCTTGGCAGAGAAAACCAGAAAGAGGCTCTGGGCATTGACAGGGAGGATATCAGCCTGAATTTTGTGGACGCAGTGGAAGATATTATAGAACTGACAAGGTACGGCGAGGAGCACGGATATATAGGTCACACTTACCTGGTCAGGTTTGACGGCCGATGTGTGGGGATCATTCTGATGGGGGAGGGAATTCCCTGGGAGGTGGATCCGCCCCAGATTGCGGGCAGGCCCTTTTACCGGATCATGGGATTTATAATTGACAAGGCGTATCGCCGCAGGGGAATCGGTTCCTATGTGCTTGAGGAGGTAATCCGGCAGGTGTACCGGGAATTCGGTCCCAGACCGATAGTGCTCGGGTGCCATGTGGATAATGTTTCTGCTATGGAAATGTATCTAAGGCACGGGTTTGTCAATACTTTTGCCATGGATGAGGATGATTATCTTCTGATTCGGGAGGAAATCTTTCAATAAAGACGGATGTTTTAAGGAGGGATAGTGCGGTGAAAAATGCAGGAAACAAGATAATGAACGGTATATGAAGCGCCCCATTACAATATAAACGGGGATTGTGATTACCAAGCGAATTACAAGCTGGCACAGGAATATTTTAATGAAATTGACGCACCATATAAAAAGCTATATATTATGGAGGACACCACACATGGGCTGTTAGAATCAAAGCCTCAAGCCTTTTCAGAGATTTTGCATGGAATAGCCGGAGAGTGGAAAATCTTCCAAATAAAATAATACCGGATGCGGGAATTTAAGAATGGGGGTACTGGTTATGTGGCTGGTATTTGCGATATTGTCGTCGGTATTTGCGGCGCTGACTACTATATTGGCCAAGATGGGTATTGACGGGGTTAATTCACATCTGGCTACAGCTATCCGCACGGTGGTGGTGCTGCTTATGTCCTGGGGGATGGTCTTTCTGACCAACGCTCACACAGGGCTCGGAGGAATCAGCAAAAGAAGCTGGCTGTTTCTGATCCTGTCCGGCCTGGCTACAGGGGCTTCCTGGCTGTGTTACTACAGGGCGCTGCAGTTAGGGGAGGCGTCCAAGGTGGTGCCCATCGACAAATTGAGTGTGGTCATCACATTGGTGTTGGCCTTTGTATTTTTACATGAGAGGTTTACGGTTAAGTCATTCTTCGGCTGTGTCCTGATCGGTGCGGGCACGTTGCTGATGGTGTTGTGAGGGACAAGCTCTGGCATCTGCTCGGGGCTGATGGTTCGAGGTAAGTATGATTCAAGTATATCTGCTGGCGGTGGGAGAACTCCGCTGCCAAATAGAGAAAAATACCGCATCCCTGCCGGGCTGGGAAAAGCTGGCGGGCTGGCAGCAGGAAAAGATATCCCGCTGTGCCGCTCCCGGCACAAGGGCGCTGTGTATGGGCGGGCAGCTCCTGTTACAGTATGGAGCCTGTGAATGGGCGGCTTCTTTTGACAAGTCGGACGCAAAGCCGGCAGCAATAGAAAACGGGATTTCCTGGCGCGTCATAGATTTTTCCGAGCTGCCGGAACATATTGCCGCCCCACAGCCCCTGACGGTAGCCTATGAGGCTGGAGGGAAGCCCCACATCCTGCATGTGCCCTGGCACTACAACCTGTCCCACTCAGGGGATTATGTGGCGCTGGCCATCAGCGATGCTTCGGTGGGTATTGATATTCAGCAGATGCGTCCCTACAGGGATTCGCTGGTGAAGCGTTTTTTTTCTGCACAAGAAGCTGCCGCGTATCAGAGCCTGGTTTCCGTGGATGTCCAGAGGGGGCGTACACTGTTCTACACTCTCTGGTGCCGCAAGGAGGCGTATGGAAAACTGCTGGGAACGGGCTTGACAGAGGAGGTACTGAGGCATAACATGTTAGGGGATATGGGTGTATGTCTGTATGAATATGGAGAATTACCCGGTTACCGCATATGTGTATGCGACAGGGGTAGATAAGGCTAAGATGGGGTATAGATGAATTATTTCATTTTTTTATGGGTTTGATACATATCAGTATATTTGTGGAAAAATCTTTTATGTTGTGCTTTTCTGCTTTTCCTGGGAACCATATTGCTATTATCAGGAATTTATGAATGGAATTAAGGCGGTCGTGTACCGGGGATAATATGCCGAAGAGTCATAGTGCCAGAGAATGCAGGGCTTGACAGAGGAAGTGTTAGAGCGTAATATGTTAAAAGATGCCCATGTATATTTAAATGAGTATAAATCTGTATTACAATATGGCGGGAAGAGGTAAGCCTGAGATGAAAAAGCTGTTTGTATATTTGAAAGATTATAAAAAGGAATCCGTGCTGGCGCCGCTGTTTAAGCTGCTGGAGGCTTTTTTTGAATTGTTTGTGCCCCTGGTCATGGCCAGCATCATTGACAGGGGCATCGGTGTCTCCGGCAACCCGGATACGGGCCATATTGTCAGGATGGGGCTGTGTCTGCTGGCCCTGGCGGTGGTGGGGCTTGTCAGTGCGGTGACGGCGCAGTTCTTTGCGGCGAAAGCGGCGGTGGGCTTTTCCACCAAGCTGCGGCAGGCGGTGTTTGAACATATCCAGGGATTGAATTTTACCAATATAGACAAGGCGGGAACCTCCACGCTGATCACCCGTATGACCAGTGATATCAATCAGGTGCAGTCCGGGGTGAACATGGTGCTGAGACTGTTCCTGCGCTCCCCGATCATTGTGTTTGGCGCCATGATAATGGCGTTTACCATCGATGTGAAGAGCGCGCTGATTTTTGTGGTGGCGATTCCGCTGTTGGCGGTAGTGGTGTTCGGCGTGATGATGATTACCATGCCCATGTACAAAAAAGTGCAGAGCGCCCTGGATAAGGTGCTGGGCATCACCAGGGAGAACCTTACCGGTGTGCGGGTGATCCGGGCTTTTCACCAGGAGGAAGTGGAGGAAAAGCGGTTCCGGGAACAGAACAATACGCTGTCCCATCTGCAGACAGCGGTGGCAAGGATCAGCGCCGTCATGAATCCCCTGACCTATGTGGTGGTCAACGGGGCGATTATCGCGCTGATTTATATCGGGGCCATTCAGGTCAATGTGGGCAATCTGACCCAGGGTGAAGTGGTGGCAATCATCAACTATATGTCTCAGATTCTGGTGGAGCTGGTAAAGCTGGCCAATCTGATTATCACTATCACCAAGGCGCTGGCCTGCGCGGACCGTGTGGCGGGCGTACTGGCGATTCCCAGCGGAGAGGAAGTGCAGAAAGTACAGGGTGCGTTTGACGCACCGGCCAGGGAAGAGAAAAATGGTGCAACAGGAGCGGCAGAGAGCGCACCCCAACCCTACCTGGAGTTTGACCATGTGTCCCTGACCTATCAGGGAGCGGGAGACAAGACATTGCAGGATATGAATTTCCGGGTGGAAAGAGGCCAGACCATCGGTATTATCGGCGGCACAGGCTCCGGCAAGTCCTCCCTGGTGAACCTGATTCCCGGATTTTACCCTGCTACAGAGGGATGCATCCGGCTGGAGGGGCAGGATATCCGGGACATACCAGCCCAGGAGCTTCGCCGCCGGGTGGGTGTGGTGCCACAGAAGGCAGTGCTTTTCAAGGGAACTGTCCGCAGCAACCTGCAGTGGGGCAAGCCCGATGCCACGGACGAAGAATTGTGGCAGGCCATCGACACCGCCCAGGCCAGAGAAGTGGTGGAGGGCAAGGATGGAAAGCTGGACGCCGAGATTGCCCAGAACGGCAAGAACCTTTCCGGCGGGCAGCGGCAGAGACTGACCATCGCCAGGGCGTTGGTCCGGAAACCGGAAATCCTGATCCTGGACGACAGCGCTTCCGCCCTTGATTATGCCACGGATGCCAAGCTCAGGCAGGCGCTGAAAGAGGTGGAGAAAGGCACCACCACCTTCATCGTGTCCCAGCGGGCGTCTACCATCCGCCATGCGGATCAAATTATTGTGCTGGACGACGGTATGATCGCCGGTATGGGTACTCATGAGGAGTTGCTGGAGAAGTGCGAGGTCTACCAGGAGATCTATTATTCTCAGTTTGAGAAAGAAGAGAAAGAGGCTTGATATGATCGGGCCGGCAAAAGTCTCACCATAAATGCTGGGGAAAGGGGAGGAGCACTATGCCGGAGGAGAACAGCAGCGGGCCAGTATATCGGATCGGCCAGCTTTCCAGGATCACAGGAGTGAAAGAGGGGACTATCCGGTTCTATGAACAGTGCGGTTTTATGGGAACAGTGGAGCGGACTTCCAACAATTACCGGCTCTATCACGGGCGGCACATTTATCAGGTGCGCGTATGCAGGCTGGTGTTCGGCGGCTTTGTAAATCGGCGGCTGCGCAGGGAGAGCCGGAAAGTGCTGGATGCCTCCGTCAGATGGGATATGGAGGCTTATGGGGAGGCGGCCGCCAATTATCAAAGAGCCGTGGAAGAGGATATCCACAGAACCCGGAAAGCCATAGCCATCTGTATGGAGCAGATGGGGCAGGCGGCGGAGGAAGACATCCGCTATTCTAAAAAGCAGGCCGCCGCCATGGTGGGCGTGACGCCGGAGGCCGTCCGCAACTGGGAGCGGAACGGCCTGCTTGGACAGTATGAACCATACCAAAAGAGGTTCTATGGGCAGACGCTTTTAAACCGCATGTACGTGATACGGCTGCTTCTGGATACAGGCTACAGTATGATGGCAATAAAAAGTTTTATGCAGGAATGCGACGGCGGCCAGCTGAAAAACGCAGAGAGGCTGCTGATCAGTCCCAAGGAGAGCGAGGAACTGCGTTATCGGTCGGACCGCTATCTGGAGGCATTGCTGCATTTGCAGGAGAAAACCAGACAGCTTTGTGAACTGAAAGCGGAGATGGAAAAAGTATTTTAAATTTTTAAACCTTCTATCTGTACACCACCTTTTTTCTTTGTTCTATGATTGCTCAAAAGAGAGAAAGGTGGTTTTTTAATGAGGTATTTTCAGGTAAATGTCCGGGAGAATCCCACAGAATGGGGGTATATGCCGACGCTGCGTCTGTATCTGCTGGAGGAGGGGGATAAGCCCAGGCCCATAGTGATTATAGCGCCCGGCGGAGGCTACGAAAGCGTAAGCGCGGAAGAGGACAGGGTGGTATCCCAGTATAACGCGGCGGGATTTCATGCCGCAGTCCTACAGTATAGTGTGCGCCCCCACCGATTTCCGGAGCCGGAGCGGGATCTGCTGCTGGCAATCGGTCTGGTCAGGGAAAGGGCAAAGGAATGGGGGATTTTAAAAGACCGGGTGGCCATCTGCGGATTTTCGGCGGGCGGGCATCTCTGTGCCTGTGTGAGCACCCTCTGGAAAAAGTTGGGAGAGGAGCGTTTCAAACCCAATGCGGCGATTCTCTGCCATGCAGTGCTGACGGCCAGGCTGGATCACTGCAAAAACTTCATTGTTGACCATGTGGGAAATGAGGATAAGGAAGTGCAGGAACTGGCATTCTGTGACAGACAGATCAGCGGCCACACCCCGCCGACTTTTCTCTATACCACATTTGAGGATAAGCTGGCCAATGTGGAAAATGTGCTTTACTATGGGGAGATGCTGGCAAAGCACGGAGTTCCATTTGAGATGCATGTGCTGCCCAAGGGTGGCCATTGCGCGTCCTGGTGTGATGATATCATATGGGCAAAGCCTGCGGGGGGACGGGATTATAACTATATCAGAATGTCGGTTGAGTGGATGCGGGAACTTTGGGAGTTGTAATACAGGCGCCAGGTCATTTCCATATTCATCATGAACCGGAACCCCGTTGTCTGAAATGGCACTGACCGGAGAGAGGAGGCGCTTAACAGTTTAGCGCCAGTCAGCCCTATTGACCACAAATATGCTGTATAGGAGGAACATCATGATGCATGGTATAAATGTTAAAGAATATCTGGCCACCCATGAGAACCGGGAGATCCGAAGCGGAAAAAGCGGCGCGGAGGTCTGGGAGGTTGAGGGTCGGTTTGTTTTAAAGTATGTGCAGAGGACAAGGCTGCCGGAACCGGAGGTATTCGAATTTTATCGGAATGAAGCAAATTTTTACCAGTTCTTTGGACAAAACTGCCATAAGGGGATGCTGCCCTGCCTGCCGGAGGTGCTGGAGGTACAGGCTTCCAAGGATGAGATTTTGATACTTATGAAGAAATATCAGGAGCTTTCCAGAGATGAAGTCAGCGAAGAACTTCTGCGTAAAATCATGGAGGCGCTGGCGGCGGTTCACACCCAGGAAATTCCTGCCTTTTTAAGGAGAGAAAAGAAGCAGCCCGGGTATTTGGAGGAAGATCGGATTGGAGGCTGCATTGCCGGGTGGCGGTCCGTTCTGGCGGAGCATCCGGGAGTTTTTGACGAGGGGATATTGATGGAGACGGCGGCGAAAATCAATGAATTAATCGGTTGGCACCACGGGGAGCAGCAGGTTTTAAGCCACGGTGATTTTCATTGGGATAACCTGCTGCTGGGAGAGAATGGAAATATCATAGTCTGTGACTGGCAGGGCGTTAATGCCGGAGGGGCTTCGGGGGACATTAGTTTTTTTACAAGCCGCCTGGGAGCGGATGGGATAACCATTGAGCCGGAGAGGGCGGCAGAATTGTACTGTCAGGAGAGATTACGGCTCACAGGGGAAACCATTTCCCAAGACGATATGATAAGGCATATGAATGCGGCCAATGTAATCACGTCCTTTCAATTTTGGCATGAATATCTGCATGGCAGTTCATGTGAGAGGGTCCGGGGGATCTATGAGAAGATGTGGATGGAGTAGATATATATTTGCATTTTGTGTAGAAAGTGTCTATAATAACAAGCAGAAAGCAGGTGAAAGTTATGGAGGTATTAAGAAAAGAAAGGGTATATACCATTGAGGATATTTACGCGCTGCCGGACGGAGAACGGGCGGAGTTGGTTGACGGTAAAATTTATTATATGGCGCCGCCAAGCAGGACTCACCAGAAGATATTATTGTCACTAAGTCGGGTCATTGCGGATTATATTGATTCACGCAATGGGGATTGCGAGGTTAATATTGCGCCATTCGCTGTATTTTTGAATAAAGATGACATAAATTATGTGGAGCCGGATATATCCGTAGTCTGTGATACTTCGAAATTAGATGAAAAAGGATGTCATGGCGCGCCGGACTGGATCATCGAAGTTGTATCCCCGGGCAATAAGCCTATGGATTATTTTACAAAGCTTTTCAAATACCGGACGGCCGGGGTGAGGGAGTATTGGATTGTGGATCCTTCAAAAGAAATGGTTATGGTATATAGATTTGAACGGGAGACAATGGAACAATATTCTTTTGGAGAAGATATACCTGTGGGGATCTATGAGGGGTTTATAATAAAAGTGTAATGCATATAACTAAATCAAAAAATAGTTGACAGATGCTGGAAAAGCGTTTATAGTACTAAATGTAGCGAAAAAAGAAGAAAGGAGGCAATCAAGATGTTCAATCTGCAATTTGATGGAAAGCGCGATAATTTTGGTCTGAATCGTATTGTCTCCCGAAGGTGTGCTGTGCTGCCAGGTTGAAAGGCTTTGACGGCGCATGGATGTGTAAGCGCGTTCTTACGCGCAGCATATATGGATGAACTAAGGGCATGACATACATTTGTAGGTTATGCCTTTTTCTTTGTCTGTAAACCATGGGCATGTTTCCGGCAGAAAGCGGTCGGATAACTATCCACACTATGAAAGCCAAGGATTTCATAGTTATGATTCGGGAGATGGAAATACGGATTAATATGGTATCCCAAGCCCGGCGGGAGTCGGATGATTCAAAGCCGGCTTCGGTTTTGGGGGAGCGGAGAGAGTAATGTGCAATATCACAGGTAATCCTGTGACATGCGGGAAGAGGATAAAATGAATTTACCGGGAAGTTTTACAAATGTCATACGCAGGTATGACATTGACAAAAAAGATGTGATATTCGCCGCCACGGGAGATATGGATGAGGAGCAGCGTTTTGCGGACTCCATCGTGGCGCTGACGAAAGAGAAGCTTATCGTGGCCAGATATCCCTACATGGAAAAGCAGGAGTATCGGCTGGGAGGCTATAACAGCTGGTCCCTGGAGCAGGAAAAACGCATGGAGGAACCGGCGGTGATGCTCTACGATCTGGCGGAGGTGGAGAAGCTGGAGGTGATCCGGCAGGTCAGCACCGGCATTCTGATGGGGCGCATCGGCGGCGTGGACAGATACCTGTGCCAGTTCTCCAACACCAGGATGGAAGCCTTTATGCGGATCGGCCGTCTGCTGGAGAAAATGAAAAAACAAGAGGAGATCACCCAGGAGGATCTGGACGTAAAACGGGGAAAGGAATGCTGCCCTAAATGCGGCATGATTTACCCGGACCAGGAGCGCAAGGTCTGCCCGAAATGCATGGACAAGGGCTCCATTTTGCTCAGGGTAGTGTCCTATTTCAAGCCTTACAAGTTCAGACTGATTGTCATGATGTTCTGCTACCTGGCCACGGCGGGGCTGAATCTGGTGTGGCCTTACTTAAGCGGCACGGTGCTGTATGACAAGGTGCTGGAAAAGGATGAGGAGTTCCTGGCCGTACTGGGGCTGCCCGCAGGGCGTTTTGTGCTGGCGCTGGGGATTCTGGTGGTGGTGATGATCGGCACCAAGGTGCTGCTTCAGGCGCTGGGAATCTTACAGGGTGTGTTGACGGCCCATATTGCCCCGGAGGTGGTGGGCAAGCTAAAGAGCCAGGTGTTTGACTCCATGGGAAAGCTGTCTATCAGCTTTTTTACCAGGAGGCAGACCGGCGGTCTGATGACCCGTGTGTCCGATGACGCGGAGGAAATTTCCAGTTTCTTTATTGACGGTATCCCTTACTTTTTCATCAATGTGGGGACGATTATTGCCACCTGTATCATCATGTTTATACTTAATCCCCTGCTGGCGCTGGCCTCTGTGGTACTGATGCCCATTCTGTTTTTCATCAGTTATTTGCTGATGCCCAGGCTATGGCATTACTACGGCAAGCGTCACCGGGCCAACCGCAGGCTCAACGGCCAGATGAACGAGAATTTTACCGGCGCCCGTGTGGTCAAGGCGTTCGGCCAGGAAGAGCAGGAGATGACCCGTTTCAGCAAAAACAACAACAAGGTGCGGGATGCGGAACTGGACGTTTCCAGATATGACTGCAAATTTTCCGCCTTGTACATTTTCGTGGAGGATATGCTGACGTTCCTGGTATGGGCAGTGGGCGGAGCACTGATTATCAGCGGTTCCAACATGGAACTGGGCCTGCTGATCACATTCAGCGGTTATGTGGGTCAGCTAAAGGGGCCTCTGGAGTTTATGTCCAGGATTATCCGCTGGTACACCAATGCCATGAACTCGGCCCAGCGGCTCTTTGAGATAGTGGACGCCGTGCCGGAGGTCAAGGAGGTTCCCAATCCCATAAGGCCCCAGCGGATGCGGGGAGAGATTACCCTGGAGCATGTGACTTTTGGCTATGAGCCCAACAAGCCTATCCTGAAAGATGTGAGCTTTCATGTGGAGGCCGGGGAAGTGCTGGGAATTGTGGGCCGTTCCGGGGCCGGCAAGTCCACACTGGTGAACCTGATTTCCCGTCTCTATGACACGGAGGAGGGACAGGTGCTGGTGGACGGTGTGAATGTAAAGCAGTACGGTTTCAGGGAACTGCGCAGAAACGTGTCCATGGTGTCCCAGGAGACTTATATTTTCATGGGCACGGTGGCGGAGAATATTGCCTACGCCAGGCCGGATGCCACCCGGGAGGAGATCATCAAGGCGGCCATCCAGGCCAGCGCCCATGATTTTATCTGCAAGATGCCCCAGGGATATGATACGATCTTGGGTTCCTCCAACAGAGCGCTGTCCGGCGGGGAGAAGCAGCGGATTTCCATTGCCAGGGCTATTCTGGCGGATCCCAAGATATTGATTTTGGACGAGGCCACGTCGGCGGTGGATACGGAGACGGAATTGGCCATCCAAAAGTCTTTGGAGCAGCTGGAAAAGGGCAGAACCGTGCTGTCCATAGCCCACCGCCTGTCCACCCTGCGCAATGCCACGCACCTGATTGTGCTGGATGACGGCCGGGTGACGGAGTCGGGAACCCATGAGGAGTTGATGGCTATGAAGGGGACTTTCTATAAGCTGAGTGAATTGCAGACGAAGGCTTTGGCGATGCGTGGCTTGGAATAGGAGAACTTCTAAGGCGGCAAAGTACGCCGCCTAAGAAGTTCTAGCCAATTCCTGAAGAATATCCCTTTGGGGATATTCTTCACGGGATAAGGATTGAACCGGGAAAGGTTGAACGTCGTAGGGGAATGTGTGTCACGGGATAAGGATTGAACCGGGAAAGGTTGGTTGGCGTAGAAGAATGTGTGTCATGGGATAAGGATTGAACCGGGAAAGGTTGAATGGTGTAGGAGAATGTGTGCCATGGGATACGCATTTGTAAATGGATACCTTGGGTTGATTTGTGGTTAAGAAAGGAAAATATATTTTATGGAAGACAATAGAGAAAATGGTATGCCGGACTTGCTGGATTTGCAGGAGTTCGATGAGGAGGCTTTGAAGAGGGAGTCGGAGGAAGTGCTGCAGATGCGTCTGATGACGGCGGAAAACGCCGTTTTTACCCGCACGGAGGGAGGCTTTCTTTCCCTGAAGTTTGGGGAAAAGACCTATGATAGAGTGGGGGTTTATCTGACATTTCCCCTGACCAATCCCGAAGAGTTTATCTCCGTCCGGGAGGCGGACGAAAAGGCCAAGGAGATCGGTATGATCCGCTCTCTGAAGGATATGCCGAAGGATGTGCAGGACATGATTCAGGAGCAGGTGCGTCTGCGCTACTTCATGCCCGTGATCCGCAAGGTTATGGAGGTCAAGGATGAGTACGGCTATGCCTACTGGTATGTGCAGACAGACTTTGGCAGCTGCCGCTTTACCACCCATATGGGAGGCGATGCCGTGGTGTCTCTGGGCGAGGCCCGCTACCAGATCACCGACATAGACGGCAATCGTTATGAACTGCCGGATCTGTATGCCCTGACTGTTATGGAGCGTAAGAAACTGGATCTGTTTATTTAATTATAAGGAGCAATAATTCATGAAACTACTATACACATTAAAGGAGTCCCAGCAGCAGGCTCTGTCTCTTCATGACGGCGAGACCATCTGGTACTGTGTTCCCGTGGATCTGGACTTTGACAATGGCGTACACAGCGCCCGGACCGGTTACACGGATCAGACCTGGATCATCGTCACAGAGGAGCGCCTGGTGACGCTGCGGGGGGATGAAAAGACCTCCGAGCATCTGCTGGCGGACTGCGAGAAAATAAAATGTGAGCATCAGGTGGGCTGCGGCATCGTGACGGTGTTTCCCAAGGAGGGCCTGCCGGAATGTGTAGCCCGTTTTTCCATGCGCCATATTATCCGGGTGGCTTACGCCGTCCGGGGGGCCCAGACTTTGGTGCAGGCCATACAGGAGGAACAAAATCCTAAGATGGTCAGCCGGGTGGAGAGCCGGGAATACGAAAAATATTGTGAGAAATGCGGCCGCGCCCTGCCGGGCACCAGCAAGTGTATGTACTGTGACGGCAAATCGGAGATCCTGAAAAAATTTATGGCTCTGTGCGGGGATTTTGTGGGCAGGCTGATAGCCATCTCCCTGCTGCTGGTATTGCTGGCGGCCATCAATATGTTTAATCCCATGGTGCAGAGGTACTTTATTGACAATGCCCTGGCAAACGGACAGGGGACGGTAAAGGATCTGTGGCTGTTTATCGGTCTGACTTTTGTACTGACAGTGGGCGGGATGATCTGCTGGCTCTACCGTTACTGGCTCTGTGTCAAGCTGGGGGCTTCCCTGAGCATGAGCCTGCGGGCCAAGCTGTACTACAAGATCCAGGTGCTGTCCCTGTCCTTTATAAACAACCGTAAACCCGGCGAACTGATGAACCGGGTATCCCGGGACACCAAGCAGATCCGTATATTTATGGAGGAAGTTTTCGGAGATATGTTTTCCACCCTGGTGACCATGGCCGTGTCTCTGGTCATGATGCTGATTATCAGCTGGAAAATGACATTGCTTTCTCTGGCCTTTGTGGTGGCGGTGCTGGTGATAATTCGGATGTTCTGGCATCATATCCACACCATTTTTCATAAGCAGTGGCTGCGGGCGGATGATCTGAGCAGCAATCTGCAGGATATTCTCTCCGGTATGCGCATTGTCAAATCCTTTGGCAAGGAGGAGCGGGAGAGCGCCAGATTTACGGAGAAAACCGAGGCTTTTGCCGCCATACAGAAAAAGAATGAGACTTTCTGGGCGGTATTCTTTCCCATAATGACCTTTCTGCTGGGAGTGGGCACTTATATCGCCATATATTTCGGCGGTGTGCAGGTGCTGGAGGGAAGCATGACCGTGGGAGAACTGGTGCAGTTTGTGACCTACAGCGGCTACCTGTTCGGGCCCCTGAGCTGGATGACCCATCTGCCCAGGGCGGTGATGCAGATGCTGACCAGCTTAAACCGTATCTACGATGTGCTGGACGAGGAGCCCATGCTGGCGGACAAGGCGGAGAGCAAGGCGTTTCCCATACAGGGCGCCTTTACCTTCGAGGATGTGTCCTTTGGCTATCAGACTTATGAGCCGGTGCTGGAGCATATCTCCTTTGATGTAAAGCCGGGGGAGATGATCGGCTTGGTGGGCGCCTCCGGCACGGGTAAATCCACGCTGATCAATCTGATAATGCGGCTCTATGATGTGGATCAGGGCAGAATTACGCTGGACGGCTATGATCTGCGGGACGTACAGATGGAAAGTCTGCATTCCCAGATCGGTGTGGTGCTGCAGGAGACATTCCTGTTTTCCGGCACTATCCTGGCAAATATCCGTTTTGCCAAGCAGGACGCCACTCTGGAGGAGGTTATCACGGCGGCCAGGGCGGCCAATGCCCATGACTTTATCTGCAAGACCCCGGACGGCTACAACACCTATGTGGGAGAGCACGGCTACAATCTGTCCGGCGGTGAGAGACAGCGTATCGCCATCGCCAGAGCCATTTTGAACAATCCACGAATATTGATTCTGGACGAGGCCACTTCGGCGCTGGATACGGAGAGCGAGTTTTTGATCCAGCAGGCGCTTAACCGCCTGGTAAAGGGCAGAACCACCTTTGCCATCGCCCACCGCCTGTCCACTCTGCGGGACGCGGACCGACTGGTGGTCATCGACAAGCACGGCGTGGCCGAGATCGGCACCCACAACGAACTGCTGGAAAAGCAGGGTATCTACTATGGCCTGGTGAATGCGCAGCTGCGGATGAGCAGCGGGGAAAAGTAAGTATATCCGTGTGCTTTTTTGCCGGTAAATTCGTCAGAAGTGGATTTGTCTCTAATATTGTGTTATACTTCTAAAAGAAATACTAATATGTTGGAGCAAGGAGGAGTTTGAAAATGGAAAAATATCTGCCGGTGATGACTGGTGACTACAAAAGAAAGCATTATGCCGAGGGAGTATTTGCTTCGATAAGAAAGAAAACGGCGAAGATTTCTTTCGGGATTTATATTTTCTTCGGAATAGTGTTTGTCGGGTGTGCCTACGGTTTTTATTGGGCAATGGGGCGCATAGAGGATTATCGCCTGTCGGGGCAGGAGGACATGATCGGCGCGGGCAATTTTATAGCGGGTTTCTTTGCTGTTTTTGCGCTTATTGCTTTGGCTTCCATTGTTATCACGATTGTGCGTCATGCAAGAGGGACGGGCGTATGGAAGAAAAAATGCGCGGAGCAGAGCGGATATACCGTGAGCGATATGGACGAGTTTGAGCGTCAGACAATGGATATGGAGTGCAGAGCAGTCAGCCTTCTTGACCCCGCGAGGGCGTTGGCTGCAGGACAGGACGACGGGCAAGTGATCCCGGCTGAAGAATTTGACAGACTCTCGGCAGGATGAGATGAAACATAATGATGATTTCGGTTTAGCAACAGTAAGGTCCGGCGTTACATCCAGGCATTGGAAGGCTGCCCCGGAGAGATTTTGCTTATGGGGATTAACTACGACAGGGACAATCCAGACTACCCCCAAAGCTGTGTGATAGAAAGGCTGGATGCTGCGCATTACGATATATGTGCAGTAAAAGGGCGATATATGGAAAAAATAGCGGTAGAATGCCGGGGATGATTGGCCTCGTTGTTCTGCTGCTTTTTTTGTGGAACAATGAGCAAATAAGCGCTGATGGAGAGAAACGGCCGCCATGCGGAGATGTTCCGATGTCAGGCAAATACTATCAGGACATTAATGTTCCTTAAATTAATCAAGAAATATGTCTTGAATGTTGTTACAATAGACCTACACTGCAGTGAGAGAGGAACGAGTCAATGAGCTATTCAACCATAACACGGGCCCTGGTCAGCTATGTGGAAAGTCATGCGGCTGATACACGGCTGGATCTGGAACAGATGGGCCGAAGGTTCGGATATACGGAAAATTATATCAGGGAATTGTTTGCAAGTCAGGTAGGGGTGTCCATTATGCAGTTTTATAAGAGGCGGCGGATTATTTTGTCGGCGGCCCAGCTTTTGCGCACGGATAAAAAGATACTGGACATCGCGTTAGAGTGGGGCTTTGGCTCCCATGAAGCCTACACCCGTGCCTTTATCAAAGTTATGGGCATGTCTCCCAGCGTCTTTCGCAATACCAGGCCGATCCTGGGAAAAGCGCAGCTGAGGCCCGGCGTATATGGTCTGGAATTGTTGGAGCAAAAAGAGAAAAGGAGCGATGTGAACGATATGAGCGATATAAAGCAGGACAGCATTATATTACATGATATAGGACAAGTGAAATTTGGCAGCTACGGAAGCGCTGCGCCCTTTCCAATCTGTATCAAGTCGGTGTCGGAGTATCTGGGGGATGATGTGTCCTATCCCTACATCATGGCCGCCACGGGGGCGGCGTTCAGGCTGGTGTGGAACACGGCCTGCTGGGATCTGAGCAATGTGGATATTTATCACGCTTTCACGGAATCCAATGCAGTGTATGAGTTGGGGGCCAGGGCATTGGGCAGGGAGTTTTCCTTTCTGGGCAGGGGGGAGAATACCACAAAGGAGGAGTTTTTGGATTTTATCAGGAAGCATCTGGCAGAAGGGTATCCTTGTATTGCTCTGGGGATCATCGGCCCGCCGGAGCCCTGCATCGTGGCCGGATATGGGGATGACGGGGAGAGCCTGCTGGGTTGGAATTTCTTCCAGGAGGACCCGGAGTATGCGGGGGATGTGACCACCGCAGAGAACGGCTATTTTGTCAGCAGGAACTGGTGGGAAAATACGGACACCCAGGCGGTGATGTGCATCGGCCCTGTAAACGCGGGGGAGGCGTCGCCGCAGGAGATCCTTCGGCAGGCGGTGAGTGCTCTGGAGGGGCGTATAGAGCATTCCTACGCCAAGGGAATACTGGCATACGACGCATGGCGTGAGATGCTTTTGGAGGACAGCCATTTTGCAAGCACCGCCTATGACAGCCTGTTTTCCAAGCTGCTGGTGCATAATGACGCTGTTCAGTGCCTGATGGACGGCCGGAATCAAGGAGCCGGATATCTGCGGGAACTGGTGGCAGCGCAGAAAAAGGAGGACAACACAAAGCTGGAGCAGGCGGCCCGGCATTTCCAGAAAGTCAGTGCCTATGCGGAGGAGATGAGCAGCCTGATCGGGGATTGGTCAGATATGGATGCCATGCTTCAGCACCTGGCGGACAGGAAAGTGCGGGAGGAACTGGCAAAGCTGATTCTCTATGCCAAGGCGGAGGACGAGGCGGCGCTGCAGTGCCTTAAGGAGTATTTGCGGTAAAACCGCAAGATTGGTTTCTATATATTTAGGAAGGTTTTAGGAAGGGCGGGCGCATTTTGCGCCCGCTTTTATAAAGATTTATCCTATTTTGGCTGATGAATTTATATTCATATTCCTCCATACTTTTGCTGTCGGCGGCAATGCGGCACCATCGTAATATAACAATAAAGACACAGTGCCGCTCAAGAGGAAAAAAGTGTCACTTGCTCTCGGCGGGCTTGTGCTTGGAGAGAGGAATTGTTACAATGATCCTGGTTATTGAGAACGCGTATGGCGATCCGCGTAATTTTCCTAGACGATTGCGAAACTCCCTTTCTGGTAACAGTGGATGGGCAATATATACAAAATAAGGGCGACTTGCCACTGCGTCGGAGCCCGTTTTTGTATATATTGACCAGCCACGTCACTTACAGAGAACCTTTC
>ERZ778511.389-NODE-389-length-41856-cov-9.324873_pt1 | contig 41856 bp, 41 predicted proteins | sample MGYA00510347_ERZ778511 | MGnify/ENA primary metagenome ERZ778511 (study PRJEB29527, sample SAMN07138967) | mouse gut metagenome | material: feces | host: mouse | place: China:Nanjing | collected 2016-01-25 ...
CAGGTATTGAATTTTCAAGGTGCATAGGCAAAATCTATGTGCGAAGTTTGAGTTTACTAGTTGAAATTATAATAAAACTATGCTAAGGCGAGACAAAAAAAGAGAGGAGAAATGGTATGAAAAAGAAAATTGTGAGTGTATTGCTGTGTGCTATGATGGTTGTCGGAATGGTTTCAGGCTGTGGAAAGGATTCATCAGAAACAGAGTCTAAAAACACAAACAAGAGCGAGACAAGTGAGGACAGCCAAGGTGAGACAAGTGAGGGTGACACAAGTGAGGGTAAGACCAAGATCCGAATGACTTACTGGAATAGTGAGGATACGGTAAAAACTCTTTTAGATTACCTGAAAGAAGAGGTTCCAGACGTTGAGATTGAATTCCAGTTTATTGACAATTCCAACTATGATACCGTAGTTGACACCCAGTTATCTGCAGAAGAAGGACCAGACATTATCTGTGAGTCTCCGGCTTCCGCATTAAAGCATGCGAGATTAGGATATCTTGCAGAGGTAAATGATTTAGGGGCAAAGTATTCAGACGCAGGAACAAGCGTATACAGCTATGACGGCAATATCTATGCATTACCAGGCATAAGCTGGTTTGAAGGAATTTATTACAACAAGCAGTTGTTTGAAGATAATCAGATTGCGCTTCCCACAACCTTTGATGAGTATATTGCTGTATGTAAGAAATTCCAGGAACTGGATATTAAGCCGCTTGCGGCAGGATTAAAGTCCTGGGAGCCTATGCTTAAAAATTCCATGGCGTTCGTGACAGCAGATTACCTTTCTACAGATGAAGGAAAATCTTTTGGAGAGGATTACCGCAATGGTGAGGCAACATTGGATGGCACATGGAATCAATACTTAGAGAAATGGTCTGAAATGATTACAGAAGGAATCTACACCACCGATATGACAGGAACCGATCACGATCAGGCATTGGAAGAGTTTGCAACAGGTAAGGCAGCAATGTTCTGTTCTGGTCCATGGGATCTTGAAACTATTACCAGCAAAAATCCAGATCTTAAGATTGACATGATGCCTTTCAACGGAACAAAGGCAAGTGACGGATGGCTGATTGGCGGACCTGGATGTGGAATTGCAATTAACGAGGCTTCAAAGAATAAAGAGGCAGCAAAGAAAGTACTGGAAGCCATCTCTACCGTAGAGGGGCAGAAGGCATTCTGGCAGGATAACCAAGGCGGTTCTTCCTATCTTGATGGGGCAGAATTTGATCTTCCTGAAGCGTATACAAGTGTTGCAAAGACACTTGCGGCAGGAAATGTATACTGTCCATGGAATGAATGGGGCGGTGCAGCAGGCGCCCATGAGCAATATGGAATAGAGATGCAGTCTTATCTCTTAGGAGAACAGGATATAAGTCAGACATTGAAAAATGTTGATACTGAGGTAAAGGAATTGCTTGAGAAATAGGAAGTTTTTAAAATACCCTTCATGTCAGCAATGACATAAGGGTATTTTTTTAGCCAGGAGGGGTTTTATGACGAAAAAAAGAAAGTTGAGACCAGGAGAACTGGGAAAATATTTTATGATTTTTATTCTGCCAGCGCTGGTTATCTATTTAATATTTAGTATCGCACCGTTTTTGTATACGATTTTTTATAGCTTTACTGATTATACGGATATGAATCCCGTCAATTTGCATTTTGTGGGCCTTAAGAATTATATTAAGGTGTTTGACACGCCATTAATGCTTACCGCCATTAAGAATTCAGTTATCTATGCAATTCTGCTGACTGGTTTTCAGACGGTATTAGGATTGCCCTTAGCTGTAGTCTTGAATAAAAAGCTGAAAACGAGAAATCTCCTCAGAGCAGTGTTCTTTTTTCCAGCAGTATTTAGTTCATTGATTATTGGATACCTGTGGAACTTTATTATGTCTTCATCGGACTTTGGTCTGATCAATAATCTTCTTCACCAACTGGGAATGGATACGGTAAATTTCTTTACTTCGGATAATGCATTGTATTCCGTGGTACTTACTCAGATCTGGCAATGGACTGGATGGGGGATGGTAATTTACCTTGCAAACTTACAGAGCATATCGCCAGACTTATACGAGGCGGCGGATATAGACGGGGCTACCGGCGTACAGAAATTTTTCCGGGTTACGCTGCCCCTGATGTGCCCTTCTGTTAAGATTATCGTAGTAACTGGGTTAATCGGCGGTATGAAAGTGTTTGATATTATTTACTCCATGACATCAGGCGGTCCGGGGGATGCGACACAGACAGTTATGATGGTCATGATGAAAAAAGGAATTTCAGATGGATTTTATAGCACAGGCTCTGCATTTGGCGTATGCTTTTTCGTAATCGTATTACTAATTAGTGCAGTTGTCACAAAGCTAATGGGGAAATGGAGTGAAGCGATACAATGAGAAAAACAAAGAGAAATTTAATACTAACAGAAATCATCATGATTCTGATTGCAATTTTCTGGTTTATCCCGATCTATTATCTGATTGTTACCACCCTTAAGAACCCGCAGGAGGCAACAGCAGGACCGTTGGCATTTCCGAAAGTGCTGCGGCTTGAAAATTATGCAAATGCGTGGGTGAATATGGAATATCCCAGAGCATTTGGCAATACCTTTTTCATAACAGCGTCGGCAGTGCTTTTGATTGTTATCTTCGGTTCCATGGCAGGGTATGCACTGGCAAGAACAAAATCAAGACATGGAAATGTGATATTCCTTTTATTCCTTGCAGGGTTGATTGTGCCGTTTCAGATGAATATCGTAAGCCTTTATAAGATTGTAAAAAGCTTTGGACTGATGAACACGTTGTTTGCTGTAATTTTGGTGGATGTTGCAATAAACACGCCCCAGGCAATTTTCTTGTTCAAGGAATTTATACAATCTACGATACCAAAGGAGCTTGAGGAAGCTGCTACCATAGATGGATGCTCGGTGGTCAAACGGTTTTTTGTGGTTGTCCTTCCATTGCTAAAGCCCGTAATTTCTACGGTGGTGATTATCGTTACATTGAATGTATGGAATGAATTTATGACGCCCTTGTTATTTTTGCAGAGCAGGGAAAATGGGGTAATCCTTCAGGAAGTAACAAGAAATATTGGACAGTTTGCAACAGACTGGACGGCATTGTTCCCAATGCTGATGCTTGGGGTGGCGCCACTTATGATTTTCTATATCTTTATGCAGAAGTATATTATTGCAGGTGTGGCGGCAGGAGCTGTGAAAGGTTAGGTGTATGAATGAAGGAGTTAAAAATAGATCAGGGGTTTGGCAGTATCATGGTTATTGTACCTCATCAGGATGATGAAATCCTGATGACGGCAGGGGTTTTGTATGAAGCAGTGAAAGCAGGTCTTGAGGTTACTGTAGTTATGGTTACCAATGGTGATTGTGACTGTAAGGATTATACAAAGGGAAGGACCCGCTTGAAAGAGACTGTTGCAGGCTGCAAGCGTCTTGGAATGGGAGAGGAACAGTTGATTTTTTTGGGATATGCAGATACTGGTATGCCTAAGAAGGATAGCTTTGTGACACATCTATTTGAAGAAAAGAAGCCTTCAAAGGTATATCCCTCCCATTGCTCCTATGTAACCTACAGTCTGGAGGAAAAACCGGAATTTCATATGGAAATGACAGGAAACCATGCACCTTATATCAGAGAAATGTTAAAGGGTGATTTGAAACAGGTGATTGAAAAATATCATCCGCAAAATATATTTACTACATCCCAGTTTGACATGCATGGGGACCATTCAGGGCTGTGCGAATTTGTGTATGAAATTCTGAACGAAATGGGGGAAGAGAATGCAGATTCCCCTCAGGTCTACTGTGGACTGATACATTCTGGTGCAGGTGACGACAGGTGGCCAGTTCCAGGTACGGAAAGGTTTGATTGTCCTCAGGGACTGGAGAAGGATACAAAGTATTTATGGGATGAACGTTTTGTGCTGCAGATGCCCGATGAACTTAAGCGAAGCGCAGGGACAGATAATCTAAAATATCGGGCGCTTTTAGAATATGAAACGGCCTTGGAGCCTAACGCATATGAATTTTTGATGGCATTTGTCAAAGATGAAGAAATCTTTTGGAAGGTGCGGGAATCAAAGACTTTCAAAGAGCAATAGAATGGAGGAAATTTGTTTGAATACAGATAAATTGCCGATTTACCCGGTGGAACCATGGACCATTACAGAAACCTCTTTCGACAAGGCGAATAATTATCGGAATGAGACTACCTTTGCGTTGTCCAATGGGTATATAGGAACCAGAGGAACTTATGAGGAGGCGTATCCTTTTGATCTTGATACAGGGCTGGAAGGAAATTTTGTGAATGGGTTTTATGAAAGTGAAGAAATTCGGTATGGAGAAGCGAATTTCGGCTCACCATTACGCAGCCAGTCATTGCTGAATCTTCCTAATATGAAAGAAACAAGAGTTTATCTTGATGGTGAACTTTTTAGTATGGAAGAAGGGAAGATGGAGGATTATTCCAGAAGGCTTTCTTTCAAGGATGGGGTTTTGGAGAGGAAGCTTATCTGGACTTCTCCTTCTGGGAAAAAGGTTCAGATTGAGATTAAGAGACTGGTATCTTTTGACATCAAGAATATAATGGCCATTCGTTATCAGGTGACTCCTCTTAATTTTTCAGGAGAGATAAGGTTTACGTCGGTACTTCAGGCTGATGTGGAGAACCATACGAGAAAGACCAATCCCATTGTGGATTATGGGCCATTTGGCAGGAGGCTGGAACCGCTTCGCCTTATTTCAGAAGGAAAACGGATGTTTTACAGGGGAATCACAAAGGGAAGCGGACTTACATTAGCTTGCGGATGCAGCCACAGTATAGACGGGGGAAATGGTACGGAAAATATAAGCTGTGAGACAGGTGAACGAGAGGCAAATTTAAGTTTTACGGTTCATGGTCAACAAGGAGAGACCATTACATTAGAAAAAATGCTCTGTTATTCCACAGATTTGGATATGGAGCCAGAAAAGCTGGACAATTTTGTTGAAGAAATTCTGGATCTGGCAGAGAAAAAGGGATATACAGAGCTTGCGAACAGCCAAAAGGCGTATCTACAGCAGTTTTGGGACATTGCGGATATTCAGATTAAGGGGGAGGAGAGCGAATCGTTACAACAGGGAATCCGTTTTAATCTATTCCATATCCTGCAGTCTGCTGGAAGAGACGGAAAGACGGGAATGGGAGCCAAGGGATTGTCAGGAGAAGGCTATGAAGGGCACTATTTCTGGGATACGGAGATGTATGTACTTCCAGTGTTTGTGTATACGGAGCCGGATACAGCAAGGAGGCTGTTGGATTATCGGTATGCAACCATAGAACAGGCAAGGGACAGAGCAAGGATTCTTGGGCACGAGAAGGGAGCATTGTTCCCCTGGCGGACCATCAATGGGGAGGAAGCATCCACTTATTATCCCTTGGGGACGGCTCAATATCATATCAATGGGGATATCGCATATGCATTGTGCCTATATTTGCAGGTAACAGGGGATATAGAATACCTGAAAGAAAAAGGTGCGGAAATTCTTATAGAGACGGCAAGAGTCTGGGCAGATGTGGGCAGCTTTGCCGAGAATAAAGGCGGAAAATACTGCATCTGCAGTGTGACTGGACCAGACGAATATAATGTGCTGGTGGACAATAATTTTTATACAAACCTGATGGCGCGGGAAAATCTTAAGGCGGCAAAGGGAGCGGTGGAATATCTGGCAGGTCATGACAGGGAGACCTTAGAACGTCTCCAAAGAAAACTGGATTTTTCGGAAGAGGAAATGATTCTTTGGCAGCAGATTATTGATAAAATGTATTTCCCATATGATGAATCCAGGCAGGTATATCCGCTGGACGACGGGTTTATGATGCGTAAGCCCTGGGATGAATCAAAGATACCAGAGGAGAAAAGAGCCTGGCTGTATGAGAACTATCATCCCCTGTTTATTATGCGGCACCGTATGTCTAAGCAGGCAGATGCAATTTTGGGAATGTATCTGCACAGTAATCTTTTTACGGCGGAAGAGCTTAAGCGGAATTATGATTTTTATCAAGAGGTTACGCTGCATCATTCTTCCCTGTCTACCTGCATTTTTGGTATTGTGGCATGTGATATTGGATATTATGACGAGGCATATCGGTATTTCTCCCAGTCGGCCAGAATGGATCTGGATGATTACCATAATAATTTTTATGCTGGGATTCATGCGGCAAACATGGCAGGTACATGGCAAGCGATTGTGAATGGATTTGCTGGATTGCGTTGCCAGGATTCCAAGCTGCGGTTTTGTCCGTCTTTGCCAGAGACATGGGAAAGCTATGCTTTTAAAATCAAGTATCGGAATGCTTTGCTAAAAGTAGTCGTAACGAAAGACGAGACAGAGTTTGTTTTAGAAGCCGGGGACAAAATCACATTTTGTGTAGATGAAAAAGAAGTTACTATGAGAGCTGAAGCTCCCATAGTAAGGATGGCCATGCGGCCTGTTATCCGATAGGTTACGCGTGACGTTGAATTATTGGGATAGCGAAAGCTCCCATAGTGTTGGAATATGATGGAAGGAAGCGGAGGGATGTATGTTGAAAAAATATAAGGCAGTTTTTTTTGACTGGGATGGAACGGCAGTCATGTCCAGGAAAGCGCCTGTGGAGGAGGCAGTAAAGGCAATGGCGCCATTACTGGATGAAGGCGTAAAGCTTGCAATTATCAGTGGAACTACAATTGAGAACATAGCAGGAGGGGAAATCGTGAAATATTTTACTGAGAAGCAGCTTGCAAACCTGTATCTGGGATTGGGGCGCGGCGCTTATAATTATATGTTTCAAGAAGGAAAACCTTGTTGTTTTCAGAATATGATACCAGAGGAAAGGATCCTGTTAAATATCCATAGAATATGCTTTGATATCCATATGGAATTAAAGGAGAGATTTGGATTTGACACAGATATTGTATTCAGCAGGCCTAATTATTGTAAGATAGATTTGATGGTAAATAATGAAAGAGGAGATAACCTGTTTCTACAGGAAAGCGAGCTGGATATCTTAAAGAAGGTTATGGCAGAGCATGGAATGGAAGGCGGAATCAAACAGCTTATGGATTTGGCCGATGAGATAGGAAAAAAATATCAGGTTACGGTCGTCCCCACCTGTGATGCCAAATATCTGGAAGTGGGGATTTCCAGTAAGAGCGATAATGTAAACGCTATTTTTGGGCGGATACAGGAGGAAACTGACATTAAGCCAGAGGAGTGTGCATACTGGGGAGATGAATATGTGGGAATCGAAGAGGGGATATTTGGAAGTGATAGCTTTATGTATACGCCAGTAACCGCATCAGGTGATTTTTTTGATGTATCTGATATAAATAGTAAGAATCGCCCAGATTGGGTGAGGATAATAGGAGGAGGGGTAGATAGCTTCTTAAAATTTCTATGTGGGCAAATAATATAAGGAGGGATAACGAATGAAGAAATTGGTAAAAATGCTGTGTAGTATGGCGGTCTTTTCATTTGCAATCATGGCGTCAATGAATGTTCATGCAGCAGATACGCCAGCAAACCCAGTGGAAAAAGAAGGGTATACTTTGGATTTTGCGGATGAGTTTAATGGGCCATCCTTAGACACAGAAAAATGGACAGACTATTATCTGCCTCATTGGTGTGATGATCCAAGTAAAGCAAAAGGTAATTATCGGTTTGAGAACGGATGTCTGGTTGAATATATTACAGAAGATCAGGCAGCGTGGTGTCCAGAACATGATGGAACTGTAAAGTCTTCTGCCATTATGTCATTTGACAAGAGCTGGATACATAACTTTAGCGGAACGACAGATAATCATGACAGACCTACATGGTACGGCTATAAGACCAAGTATGGATATTTTGAAATTCGGGCAAAGCTTGCAAATTGCGGCGGCGGAGGACACCAGGCTTGGTGGATGGTCGGATTGCAGCAGGATACAGATGACTGGTTTAACTCAACGGAGACAGGGGAGATTGATATATTGGAAACATTCTTTAGCACACCAGATGCATGGCGTATTGCAGCGTTTGGATGGAATGATCCGAATTTTCAGTCAGGTAGCTGGTGGTCCAGTCAGGATAATGTTCCGTCAGGTCAGCCTACAGAGGAATTCCATATCTATGCAATGGATTGGACGCCTACTAGCTTGAAATTTTACTATGATAACCAGTTAGTGAAGGTGCTTTATGATTCACCAGATTACGAAATGGGAACGATTTTAAATATCTATACCGATGCAGGATCTGGGGTACATAATGATGTTTGGCCCAAAGAATGGTATGTAGATTATTACAGAGTTTGGAAATCCAACGATGGCTACGATACACCGGATACAGGAGAATATTTGTTGAGGAACCATCAGACTGGTAAGTTTGCTTATATTGATTCTGCAGACGAGCATGTAAAGTATGGAGATGTGCCTGCAAATGAAGACTATGCTAAATGGGCATTAGAAGAATTCGAAGGGTATGTACTGCTTAAGAATGTAGCCACAGGTGAATATATGCATATTGAAAATCTTACCGGGTATGTGGAGCATGGGTCTGTACCATCCACATATTGGAGCGCTCAATGGGCTATGGATACTGTAGGCAATTATAAGCGGTTTACAAACAGGTGGCAGCCAGACCAGACGATACATACGGAGGACGGGCTGTCCAAATTGCAATATGGTGCATGCCCAGAAACCTGGTGGACCAGCCAGTGGCAATTGATAGAATTGTAAAGGAGATTGACGAAAGAATGAAAAAAGGTATCTTACTTATCTTGATGGTTTTGCTATGCGGATGTGGCACACCGGAATCAGAGAAAGCTGTTTTAGAATCATCCCAGAGTGAAAAAGCAGACACTGCAAAGCTGCAGGAGGAAGAAACCCTGTGGGCAGTATTGGATCATGATGAAAATACGGTGGGATATTTAGCAGAAGATGATAAAAATGTAGTTCAAATCAAAGAACTCATTGAAAACCACTGTAATTATGTGGATAACCGGAGCGCAGATAATCTTCCCATCGAAAAAGAAATGCAATTATATACAGAGGAATTCCGTACATTATTGGAGGAAAGCGGATATACAGAGAGTGTGCAAGACATGTATAAGGGAAATCAATTGGCTCTAGAGAAAAAGCAGATTCTTTGGTGTCCAAATACCTTCGATGAAGAGTTAAAATACGGAAAAATCACTGTAGATGCACAATTTCTGTTGACAAAGGGAGACGAGGGATATTTAAAACAACACGAGATGAGTTTAGATACCATTTATATTGAACAGAGAGTTTACTATCTGGAAAAGACAGATGGGAACTGGAAAATCAGCAATATTAACAAAAGTGCATTAGATCAGTATAATCCCACATAGAAATGAAAAAAGTTATGATATAGTAGAAAAGCAGCATGGATACAAATGCTGCTTTTCTCTTTTGAGGTTGTGGGAGATTTGAAAAGTGAGTATAGACATATAGAGATAGGCGATATATAATGAAATGAGAAATAAAGTTCGCATTTTGGGAGAAAGAGCTATAATAAATTTGGTGAAAGAATATAGAAAAGAAAGAAATATTACACAAGAACAATTAGCTCTTTTGGTAGGCATAAGCAGAAAATATTTATCTATGATAGAAAGGAATAAAACAACTCCATCTATAGACGTGGTGGTTAGGCTGTCTGAAGAATTATCTGTAAATGTTGAACGCTTATTTTTTACACTGTCAGTAGTGGAAAAGAAAAAATTACCCTCAACGATAAAATTTATTGATTTATTTTGTGGAATAGGTGGATTTCGTTATGCCTCACAACAAGCATTTGAAAAATTGGGAATCAAAGGACAGTGTATGTTTAGTAGTGATATAGACAAGTTTGCGGCAGAAAGTTATGAAGCGAATTTTAATGAAAAGCCTTTGGGGGATATTACTAAAGTTAATGAAAAAGATATTCCTGATTTTGATTTACTTTTTGCAGGCTTTCCATGCCAGGCGTTTTCAATCTGTGGTTTGCAGAAAGGATTTGAGGATAATACCAGAGGAACACTCTTTTTTGATATTGCTCGTATCATAAAGGAAAAGCAGCCAGACGCTTTTGTATTGGAAAATGTGAAAAATCTTGTGAGTCACGATGGAGGAAACACTTTTAAAACAATTATTCATGTTCTGAGGGAAGAATTGGGATATTATGTAGATTATAGAATTTTAAATGCTCTTGATTTTGGTTTGCCACAAAAGCGTGAGAGAATCATAATAGTCGGTGCAAAAAAGCCATTTAGTATGGATTGGGAGTTTAACATTGAGAACATAAAAACTTTGAAAGATATACTGGAAGATGAAGTGGACAGGAAACATTATGCTTCAGAAGAAATCGTCAAAAAGCGTAAGAAAATGCACGCTGCGCAGACAGTACCAGCAATTTGGCATGAAAATAAATCAGGCAATATATCATCTTATCCATATAGTTGTGCGTTGCGAGCAGGAGCAAGCTATAATTATCTGCTTGTTGATGGAGAACGAAGATTGACACCTAGGGAAATGTTAAGATTGCAGGGATTCCCAGATGAATTTAAGATTGTTGTGTCGGATGCCCGAACCAGGAAACAGGCAGGAAATGCAATTCCAATCAACATGGTTGCTAAAGTGATTGAAAAGTTTATACCGCTGGTTTTTTGATGATGTATTTTAGGGGAAATTGTGCTATACTGTACAAAACTATGGGTTTGGATATCTGGAATGAACGTGTATCAGCAGTAAGGCAGATATTTAAGTTTGTAAGAACGGTTGTAAAGTAATGTGTTTTTAGGATAGAGGTGTGGAGAAATGGCACGTGACAAAGAGATAGTTACTAAAACTATGAAACGTGTGAAAAGTAAAGATACATCTATTGAGATTGCTTTAAGAAAGGCATTGTGGAAAAAGGGCTTCCGATACCGCAAGAATTGTGTTAAATTACCTGGAAAGCCCGATATTATTATCCCTAAATATAAGATTGCGATATTCTGTGACAGTGAGTTTTTCCATGGGAAGGATTGGGAAAAACTTAAGTTGCAGTTACAAAGAGGGAATAATCCAGATTATTGGATTAAGAAAATTGAGAGGAACAGGCAACGAGATAGAGAGAATGAGAGGAAACTTATATTTTTAGGATGGGATGTTGTGAGGTTTTGGGGTAAGGATATTGTGAAAGATGTATATAATTGCGTTAGAGTTGTAGAGGAAATGATTTTTGACAGGAGTATAGATGATTTTTCTTAGTAGATACTTTTATATGTTATAGAGTGTGTTTTGAAATTAATTTAGGAAACTAAGAGGTAGGGTAGAATGTGAAGTTAAATGATTATGAAAATTGATGGATTAATACAAAACATATGATATAATCAAGGAAAGAAAAATACATATTTTAAATGTTGGGGGAGTCGGGATGAAGAGTTTCGGATTATGGTATTTTCTAAAAGATGATAGTGCTGATAGCGCTGATATGCCAGAATTTGATTTGCATGTAAATTTTTGGTCTTTAGAAGATTATAAACATATAGTTAGTGGGGAAATTCCATGCCTGGATATAGGAATAAAGATCTCTGGATATAAGAGGATCAATAAATTGACATTTTTTTGCCCATTTATAGTAGGCGAAAATGATATTAGAGATTTAGCGGAGAAAATGACAACCAAAAATAATGCCAATATTATTTTTAATAAAGATTGTGAAATTCAAACCAAAGATAATTATACAATAATCGAATTAGAGGAAAAGAAATTACTTGTGTTTTCCTTGGATCAGGTGATAAAAGGGGTATATTGCGTTAAAACGGAAGAATATGGAACTAAATTGGAGTTTGAATTTCAAAATTTTCAGGAGTATGCTAATTCTAATCCAGAATTAGAGAAATTTGATACAATCTATATTAGGTTTCGAATTAGTGGGAATGCGTTAACGGATAATATTTATTTCGATAGTGAGCCATTAAACAAATCATTTGAAAGTGCTTTTTCAGGAACAAGAATGATTGATTTTAAAATAAATGAGAAAAGAAATATTGAAGAAAAGATAAGAGCAGAAATTATTGTCAACCATGAAAAATTGGTGGATTTTAAAAAGGTTCATTTTTTGGTGATGGAACCATCTGCTTATGATGTAAGTTCGTTTGATGATTTAGACATGAGTTGTAGAGAATTGGAAGAAGGATTGTGGGATGACTATTTAGGGACGAAAATTAATTTTTCTAAAGGGCATATATTAGCATATCATTGGAAGACAAAGGGCGATCCGGGAAGCTTTAGCTGTTTAGTTAAAGTGAATTATTCTAAAACCAAAGTGAGTACTATTTTTGTGTATGCGATGCTGGTAATTGTACTTGGAATCATAAGCAGCGCTGTTGTGACTGGGGTTAATATTTTGTATCCAAATGATTTAGGCGCTATGCTGTGTTGCGTAATAGGTGGAAGTTTTCTAGTCATGTTAGGGATGTTTATTGGAAAATATTCAAAATAGTAGGAACTAAAGTATTGAAAACTCATAAAATAAGAGGTATAATAATACGATTAAAGAGAGGAGGAAGTTATGAATAGAATAAATGTGAATGAAAAATATAGAATGTATTCTACTTTCTCTGCTTTTGAAAAAGGTTTATATCAAAATCATATATATGATTTTTTAAAAAGATTGAATATTGAGTATCCGGGATTTTCCAAATGGTATAAAAGATTATTTGTAGGAAAAAACGAATTACAGAATGGTAGAGAAATTATAATTTGTGAAAAAGACTATCGTATTGCTGGTGTTGCAATATTAAAATCAACGGAAGGAGAAAAAAAGATTTGTACTTTACGTGTAGCAGCTCCATTTCAAAGACAAGGGATAGGAAAAGAATTAATGGAGATGAGTTTTGAATGGCTTCAAGAAGATAAGCCATTGATAACTATGCATAAATCAAAACAACATGAGTTTGCTGCATTATTAGAATATTACGGTTTTGTATTGGAACAAACACAATGGAATTATTATAACATTTTTAGCACGGAGTTATCGTACAATGGCATCCTTCCAGAAAAGAAAATTTTTTTTAATAAGATAGAAATTAAGGATATTGATAATTGGTATAAAAGTTTTATCATGTCTGGCAACAATAACATTAAAGAATTTCTAGAAGAATGCATTGAAAAATGGTATCAACGTGAACAGAAAAGAAGAGAAATATTAACGTATTAAAAGCTATCTTATGTATATGAGATAGCTTTTTTAGACTAGGAGGAAAAATATGATTTTTGTTTGTGGTATTCACGGAGTGGGGAAAACGAAATATTGTACATCATTAAGCATAGAGACAGGGAAAAAATGTTTCTCTGCCAGTAAATTGATATTAAAGAGAGGGAAAGATAACTTTTATCATAAAAAGGTTGAAAATATTAAATTAAATCAAAGTTTTCTGATTGATGAGGTTGAGAAGATAAAAAGTACGGGGATGGATTTTATTTTGGATGGGCACTTATGTTTATTAAATCAGAAAGGGAAGATAGAATTAATAGATAGGGAAGTTATGAGGGCATTAAAAATTGATTTTTTAATTGTGTTAGTGGATAAACCACATGTGATACAAGAGAGAATGAGGCAACGAGATGGAATCCTATGGGACAACCAGTTTGTAAATTTATTTCAGGAGAAAGAAATCGAATATGCTAAAAAATTAGGAATGGACTTAAATATAGATTATAAAATAATATCCAACAGGAACAATAATGACACAAATTTTGGGAAAAGTATAATTCTTCCTGTTAAGCCGATTTATGCAGAGAAAATTATTTCTGGAGAAAAGAGATATGAATTTCGGAAAAAACTTTGTAGGGAAAATATAGATAAGGTATATTTGTATGCAGTATCACCAGTTAAAAAGGTTGTGGGAGAGGTTGAAGTACTTGAAAAATATTCTATGAAAAAAGAGCATTTATGGGAAATAACCCATGAAGAATCTGGCATTTCGGAGGAATTTTTTAAAGAATATTTTAAGAATCAAAAGCGAGCTTGCGCATATAGGTTAGGAAAGGCTATACAATATAATGCTCCCATAGAATTGCAAAGGATGGGGATAAATTATGTACCACAGTCGTATGCATATACTAAAACAAGGGAAATGTAACAGATGGGTTTATATTGTGTTAATATGTCGCAGATTTCAAAGTCAATTTTTCCGTTGATTATTACAGATCTCTTGAGTATAATAGAAAAGTAATACAATTATTTGAGTTGGAAAGGAAGAGAAATATGAGAGAATCAAACTGTTACAAAAGAAAGTTTAACTCCGCAGCAATTCTGGTGGGGGCTATGGTATTTTTTTTATTGGCAGGATGTGGGAACAAAGATATACAGAAAGATAACTCTTCATCAAGTAACCAAAGCAATCCGTCAGGCACAGTGAATGAGGAAAGTCAGAACAATCTGCAAAACACGACGAATGAGGAAAGTCAGAACAATCCGCAAAACACGACGAATCAGGACAGTCAAAATAATCCTTCTGGTACAACAGATGAAGGTGGGCAGAATAATCCGTCAGGAACAGAAAATCAGAACAGCCAGGCCAGTTCTGTAAATCAACCTCAGATTGGTATGGAGGAAGCAAAAGAGGCAGCATTAAAACATGCGGGATTGACTGCAGCAGAAGTTACTTTTATAAAAGAGGAACTGGACTATGATGATGGAAAAACAGAGTATGATCTTGAATTTGTAACAACTACCACAAAGTATGAATATGAGATAAGCGCTGAGGATGGGGCTGTTTTGAGTAATTCTCAGGAACCAGTAGAACAGGTTCCAGAAAACTTGCTGGGTCAGGGAGTCATTTCCATAGACCAGGCAAAGGAGGCAGCATTAAATCATGCAGGAGTTAGCCCCGAACAAGCAGCATACATTAAGGTTGAATTGGAACAGGATGATGGTATCGCACAATATGAAATTGAATTTCATGCAAATGGAAAAGAATATAGTAGTACGATTCAGGCATCTACAGGTGCGGTGATAGAATACGAAGTGGAATAGCAGAGTGGTTCAACCGATACTATGCTAAAGTGAAAGAACAACAATGGCCACTGGGAGGAAACAGAAATGACAAAAGAGAAATTGGCTCTTGCAATCATAGAGCGGATGAAAAAAGAGTATCCAGATGCTGGATGTACCCTGGATTACAACCAGGCATGGAAGCTGCTGGTGAGTGTTCGCCTGGCGGCACAGTGTACCGATGCCAGGGTCAATGTAGTGGTCCAGGATCTTTATGCGAGATTTCCAGATGTGGCATCCTTGGCAGAGGCGCCAGTAGAAGAGATAGAAGCTATTGTTAAACCCTGCGGCTTGGGGCGCAGTAAGGCCAGGGATATCAGTGGATGTATGAAAATAATACAGGAGGAATATGAAGGAAAGGTTCCAGATGATTTCGATGCGCTGCTAAAGCTGCCTGGTGTGGGAAGGAAAAGCGCAAATCTCATAATGGGAGATGTATTTGGAAAACCTGCCATCGTAACTGATACCCATTGCATTCGTTTGGTAAACCGGATGGGACTGGTGGATGGCGTTAAGGACCCTAAGAAGGTGGAGATGGCATTGTGGAAATTGATACCACCGGAAGAAGGAAGTGATTTCTGTCACAGACTGGTATATCATGGTCGGGATGTGTGTACGGCAAGAACCAGCCCCCATTGTGACAAGTGTTGTGTCAGTGATTTGTGTGGGAAAAATATATAAGTTTTACATTTACCCATACCTTAATATAGAAAGCGAGGAAATACAGATGGCAGTAATTAGACCTTTTTGTGCAATCAGACCTGCCAGGGAAAAAGCAGAAAAAATAGCAGCTCTTCCATATGATGTATATAATCGGGAAGAGGCAAAAGCAGTTGTAGCAGAGAATCCAGAAAGTTTTTTAAAGATAGACCGGGCAGAAACACAGCTTGCAGATACGGTAGATACGTATGATCCTATGGTATACCAGAAGGCCCATGATACGTTGTGGGAGTTGGTGCAAGATGGAGCTTTTGTGAAAGAAGAAACGAAATGTTATTACATCTATGCGCTGACAATGAATGGAAGGACCCAGACTGGAATTGCGGCCTGTGCTTCCATCGATGATTATGAAAAAGGCGTGATTAAAAAACATGAAAATACAAGAGCAGAGAAAGAAAAAGACAGGATTAATCATGTGAATATCTGTAACGCCCAGACAGGACCTATTTTTTTGGCATATCGTGCAAATTCAGCAATTAATGAAGTGGTAGAACAGGTGAAAAAAGAAGAGGCTCTGTATGATTTTACTGCAGAGGACGGTATCCGGCACAGTGTTTGGACAATTTCAAAGGAAGAGCAGATTGAGATTGTGGAAAAAGCATTTTCAGGAATTGGAGAGATTTATATTGCAGATGGACATCACCGGGCGGCGTCGGCAGTACGTGTCGGGCAGAACAGGAGAAAAGAGCATCCAGAATATACGGGAGAAGAGGAATTTAATTATTTTCTATCTGTATTGTTTCCAGACGAGCAGCTTATGATTATGGATTATAACCGGGTCATCAAGAACCTGAATGGGTTGACAGAGAAGGAGTTTTTGGGAAAGGCGTCAGAAATTTTTGAGGTTCAAGAAATTGGCAAAAAGGCTGTAAGACCAGAAGGAAAAGGACATTTTTCCATGTATTTGGGTGGAAGCTGGTATCAATGCACCATCAAACCAGAGGATATTCCAGAAAGTCCGGTAGAAGGCTTGGATGTGTCTTTGCTGCAAAACAAATTATTGTCCCCTGTACTTGGAATTGCGGACCCGAAAACCGACGAGAGAATTGATTTTGTAGGGGGAATCCGCGGATTGGAAGAATTGGAACGAAGATGCAGCATGGATTGTGTGGCAGCATTTGCAATGTATCCCACTTCGATTCAGGAGTTGTTTGCAGTGGCGGATGCAGGACTGTTGATGCCGCCCAAATCTACTTGGTTTGAACCAAAACTGCGCAGTGGATTGTTTATTCATGAACTGGATGGGTGATTTTTTACCACATAATAACTTAGTTTGACACCAAGCTGCACAGCCAATGATTCCCCGATCAACTGGACGAGAGATTTTCGGCCCACTGGATGGCTTCACAGAGCTTGTCAATGGCCGCTTTCATATGTTCTGGGTGGATGGAAGAGTAATTCATGATAAAGGTGTGTTCTCCCAAAAAGGCTTGTTGGCGGTTAAGCTCTGCGTCCCATTGCTTCGTGGGAGGGTAGCTTTCATAATATTGTGATAGAGAAGCAATGCGGACTCCCTTGGATTTCGCATATTGAATCATGAGTTCATCTGGCACAGAGGTGTTCAAATGCATGAGAAAATGCAGTCCGGCATCTTCTTCTGTAATGGTAATACGGGAGGAGAGCGGACTGTTTTTTAGACAGTCCAAAAGTAAATCCCGTTGATTATGGTAAAAGTTCCGCATACGGTTCATATGCCGTTCAAAATGTCCATTCTTTAGGAAGCGGGTTAGGGTGTACTGTTCAAAATTAGATACGGTACAGGAATAAAACCCCATGTTTTGCTGAAACTGTTCCATCAAATGATGAGGCAGCACCATGTAGCTGATTCGGATGGTGGAAGCCAGGGTTTTGGTAAAGGTATTCATGTAAATCACCTTCTCCATCACGTCGATACTTTGAAGGGATGGGATGGGCCTTCCCATAAAACGGAATTCACAGTCATAATCATCTTCAATAATGTATCTGGAATCAGATTCCGAAGCCCAGCCTAGAAGCTCATATCTACGGCTGATGGGGGTAATAATGCCAGTTGGAAAGTGGTGGGAGGGAGAGATATGTACAATATCGGCTCCAAATTTTCTCAATTGATCCATGCATATGCCCTGCTGATCCATAGGAACATGGCAGCATTTGACTTGATTGCTCCTGTAAATGGCAGAAATTTTTTGGTAGCCAGGATTTTCTACAGCGTAAAGCTTGTGGAAACCTAGCAGTTGAATGAGAAGTCCATAAAGATATTCTGTTCCAGCGCCTACTATAATCTGTTCCGGTGATACAGTCATTCCGCGGAATGATTTTAAATGGTTGGCAATCTCCTGGCGCAAGGGAAAGATACCGCCGCTGGGAGAATTTTTCATCAATGCAAAGCTGTCTTCGCCAATTACTTCCCGCATTAACTTTGCCCAAATTGAAAATGGAAAGGTATCTGGATGAGTCTGATTGCTGGCAAAGTCTGCAAAGTAAAGCTCTTCCTGCTGTTTTTGTATAGGCGCAGGGGAAGGGGAAGGGATGGGCGCCGCCGAAATGCCTTCAGTAGAAATATCTGCTGTATAGTAGCCTTTTTTTGGTATAGAATAAATATAACCTTCAGCCAAAAGCTGGGCATAAGCATTTTCAATGGTAATGGTGCTGACATTTAAGTGTTTTGCAAAGCTTCGCTTAGAGGGAAGGCGTTCTCCAGGAGATAACGTTCCATTTAGAATATCATTTTTCATACATTTATATAAATATTCGTACAGGCTGTCAGAGCCAAGATCAGAAAAAGAATATGTTAGCATTTGAAAACCTCCAATCACACCATTTGGAATTACTTTGTGATAAACTATGGAAACATTATAAGGAACCAGGAGAGATTTGTAAATTGTTTGTTTTAAAAATACGATTAGAAGAAATATTCTTATTTGTGTCCTGGTTATAATATTCGTAAAATATTATAATCCGAACATCGGGATATACTATGCATAAGATAAAAAATGCAGGATATTTTGAGTTTGGAGGAAGATATGGAATTAAAGGATTTTTTACAACAGGAGGATTTTATTGTAAAATGCCAGTGGGGTATCAGTCTTATGAATGCCAGGCTGCAAATGATAAATGCAGAATTGAGTATGTGCTGCAAAAGAAAAGTGATACACAGCTATTCCAGTAGAATTAAATCTTATGAAAGCATTACAGCAAAGCTAAAGAAAAAGGGATTGGAGGAGAGTGTTTCTTCTATGGAAGAGCATGTCAATGATGTGATAGGCATCCGGGCGGTCTGTACTTATACAGATGATTTATATCGGATTGGGGATATGCTCTGCACCCAACAAGATATGCGTCTGTTAAAGAAAAAGGATTATATTAGAAATCCCAAGAAAAGCGGTTACCGAAGTTTACATTTGATTTTCCAAGTGCCAGTTTCCTTTCAAGAGGATGTGCGGTGGATGAAGATAGAGGTACAGCTTCGAACGGGAGCCATGGATTACTGGGCAGGATTGGATTATCAGCTTCAATATAAAAAGGAAAACAAGGAGGCGAAGAATATCAGCAGGGAACTGAAGGAATATGCCAATGCCATAGAACAGATTGACAGTAAAGTATTAGAGCTAAGGAAGCGAATAGAGGCTATTTAGGAATGATTGAAATATAATAAGTAAGCGGCACACATTTTTCTTGGCCCTCTTAGCTTCCAAATTATTACGCAAATTTTTATGCAAATTTCACTAAAATGTGGAATTAGAGTTGAATCATGCATTTTAAAAAGTTATAATTATTTTAAAAATTCTCATGTTGAGTGTGTAGAGAATTCTATGGATAAGATTATGAGTGGATGGAGGCGAAATAAATGGAATCAAAACCAGGGAAAAAGAGAAAAGTGAAATTTGGTATTATGCAAAAAATATTGGCGATTGGGTTTGTTCCCATGCTGTTTCTTGCAGTTGTTTCGGCTGCAATTTCTGCAAAGACTATTCGAAAAGGGATGCAGGATGAGGCAATTAAACGGCTGGAGGATATTACCGCTGGTCTGGAGCAGGCATTAGGCGTTGCAGACAAAGGGGATTACAGTTCCGATGGACAAAATCTTTTTAAGGGGGAACATAATATTTCGGAGGATTTGGAGGCTTTCCAGAAATTTTATGACAGTTCAGGCATTGATGTGACGTTATGCTGGGGAGATACCCGCATGGTGACAACTTTAGTTGACAGAAGTACCGGGAAAAGCATGGCAGGAACACAGATTGCAGAGGATGTGGCTCAGAGAGTGTTAAAGGATGGCATGGAATATACGGATATGGATATGGTCATTGCCGGAGAGCCTTATTTTTGCTGTTACATACCTTTAAAGAATCATGACGGGACAATCGTTGGGCTGGCCTTTGCAGGAGAACCCAGCAGTGGAATTGAGAAGTATATTGATGAGGAGCTGATAGAAGTTACGATCATGAATGTAGTGTTGATTTTGTTAGCTAGCGGCGTCATCGTTCTTTTTTCCAGAAGCTTGGCCAAAGCAATCGGCAAGGAGGAAGATATTATTCAGCAGCTTGCAGAAGGTAACTTGAATCTGGAGGTGGAAGAGAAGCTTATGGAACGGGGGGATGAGCTTGGCAGTATCGCAAGGGCTTTGCAGAACCTGATTCAACAGCTGTCAATGATTATTCAGCATCTTCAAAAATCCTCTGGTGAATTGATGGAGTCAGGCCAGTCCCTGGATGAGATGGCGGAGCGGGTCAATGCCAATGCATCGGAGATTGGTCGGGCAGTGGAGGAGATTTCCACTGGTGCAATTTCCCAGTCAGAGGAAATTGAGACTGCTTCCAGCCAGATTATGGATATGGGATCTGTGATTGAAAATATTGTACAGGATGTAGATAAATTAAATCTTACCTCTAAGACCATGAAACAGGCAGGGGATACCTCGGCCCAGATTATGAAGCATCTGGTGAATTCCACAGAACGCACCAACGAAGCGATTCAAAAAATTGGCACACAGATTTATATTACCAATGAGTCTGCCCAGAAAATCAGTGCAGCAGTGGATATTATTTCTTCGATTGCCAGCCAGACATCCCTGTTATCTTTAAATGCAAGTATTGAGGCGGCAAGAGCAGGGGAATTCGGCAAGGGCTTTGCAGTGGTGGCTTCAGAGATTCAAAAGCTGGCAGATGAATCCAGTCATTCCGCACAAACAATCACAAATGTGATCAATTCTTTAGTGGCAGAGTCAGAAATGACTGTGGAGATTATGAAAGAAGTAGAGGAAATTATTTTAGACCAGAGGGAAAAATTAGAGGCAACCCAAAGCCACTTTGTGGATGTGACAACAGGGATTAATAGCTCCACAGAAGATACCACTATGATTGAGGAGCGGGTTCATGTCTGTGATTCCTCCAGAAAGACTGTTGTGGATGTGATTAATAATCTGACTGCATTATCCCAGGAAAATGCAGCTTCTGCGCAAGAAACCACCGCATCTATGCAGGAGTTAAATGAAACCATTCGTTTGCTGGCAGAGGCAGCCAATAGTCTAAGGGGCATGTCTGATCAAATGGAAGAGGAAATGAAATTTTTTAAACTGTAAGGGAATGAGAGGACCAGGGAATGAGTGAATTCAGAATTATGGAAATTAAGCAGAGCATTTTTGCAGACAATGACAAGGATGCAGAATGCTTGAGGCAGGAACTGAAAGAGAAGAAAACCTTCCTGCTGAATCTTATGTCATCACCCGGAGCAGGCAAAACAACTGTGCTGACCCGAACCATAGAGGCATTGAAGGATGAGATGAGGATTGGCGTCATGGAAGCGGATATTGATTCTGATGTGGATGCCCATACCATCGCTAAGACAGGGGCGAAGGTAATTCAGCTCCATACAGGCGGTATGTGCCATCTGGATGCAGATATGACCCGCCAGGGAATCAAAGGGCTTGACATTGAGGAGATGGATTTGGCGATTTTGGAGAATGTAGGGAATCTGGTATGTCCGGCTGAATTTGACACTGGGGCTTCCAGGAATGCCATGATTTTGAGTGTGCCAGAAGGGGATGATAAGCCCTTAAAGTATCCATTGATGTTTCGAGTCTGTGATGTACTGCTGATTAATAAAATAGATGTTTTAGAATATTTTGATTTTGATTTGGAAGCCTGTAAGGAACGGGCCAAAAAGTTAAACCCTGAGATTAAGATCATCCCCATTTCTGCTAGAACTGGCGAGGGAATAGAAGATTGGGCTCACTGGCTTAGGCAGGAAGTAAAAGCCTGGAGGGGAGAAGGGGAATAGAAAGGTTTTGTTGGAGCGTACCTAGGACTGTGGAGTGAAGTTTAGGTACGCTCGAATCATTTATATAGCGTTGCGCCGGATCGGGGTAATGTCATACACGTTGCTTGTAGCAGGCTTCGCATCTTGTTCCCGCACAATATAAATGGGGCGGTTTTTATTTTCCAGATAATCTTTGGAAAGGTATTCTCCCAGAATAAAAATCATCAACATTTGAAGACTGCTGAAAAATATCACAATGTCGAAAACACAATAAAGGACTCCAATTTTATGGTGGAAAAGGAATTGCTGTACCAATCCAAATCCTCCAAGGAGGAAAGAGAGCAATAGCAGGAATGCTCCAAGGATGCCAGGCAGCTTCAAGGGTGCAGTGGAAAAGGATAGTATGCCTTCAAAAGCGTAGGTAAACAGACTTCCCAGGTTCCATTTCGATGTTCCAGCTGCCCGCTGTATGTTTTGGAATTCCAGCCACTTGGTTTCAAAGCCTACAAAAGAGAAAATACCTTTGGTGTAACGGTTATATTCTTTCATCTGAAGGATTGCATCTACCATATTGCGGCTCATCATGCGGAAATCTCCAGCGCCGTCGCTCATATCCATATGGGTCATTTTCTGAATCACTTTGTAAAAGCTGCGGGAAAGAAAGCCACGGAGCGGGCCGTCTCCATCTCTTCCCATGCGTTTTCCGGCGCAGCAATCATAGCCTTCTTGATTTACAGCCTGATACATAGGGGCAAGGAGCGCGGGGGGATGCTGCAAATCTGCGTCCATTATGACACAGTAGTTGCCGCAGGATTGCTCTAAGCCCGCATACATAGCGGCTTCCTTGCCGAAATTTCTGGAGAAGGAAAGATAGTGGCAGTTTTTGTCCTGATAACAGAGGACACGCAGGAGATCAAGGGTGTGGTCCTTGCTCCCATCATCAATGAAAATAAATTCATAATCCAGGTCTTTAATAGCGGTCACTGCTTTGTGGGTTTCCTGGTAAAAAAGGGAAATCACGTCTTCTTCGTTGTAACATGGTACGATAATACTTAGTTTATTCATGGAAGTTCTCTCCTTTCACGGTCAATCTAATTTCGATTCTGAAAAATCTGGCATTTGCAAATCATATAATTGGCAATTACTGTAAAAACACTTACCGCAATTTTGGAAATTGCCGGATGAAACAGCCAGTGCTGGATCAAAAGAATTAAAAGGGCATTTTCCAACAGCAGTGTAAGAAATCGCAAGGATACAAATGAAATCAATTCTTTTCCCATCTGATTCTTGGAGTGGAATACAAAGGTTCGGTTACTGATATAGGCAAAAGCTACTGCAAATATCCAGGCAATGGTATTAGCTGCTAGGTAATTTACTTTGAAATGCAACAATGTCAGATATATGACATAATTAATCAGGGTAGTGGTTCCTCCCGTCAGCAGGTAGCTGGCAATTTCCTGAATAGAAGCTTTGGAGATGGAATTTGTCGGTAACAGGCAGGGCTTTTTGAGTTGTAATTCATTCTTCATCATAATTCCTCTTTTCTATTTGAATTTATTTATGTTGAGAACCTTTCCAAGAAAGGTTACGAAAGTTCTTTTTCGAGTGTTTTCTTTTATGCTCCAGCAAGATGCCCAGGAAAAATATGAGCAATGATACAAAGCTGATAACAGCAGAGGCTGTTTTTCCAGGAGGCCGATAGGTAATGGTAATTTTATGAGAGCCTTCAGTCAGAGGGAATCCTACAAAGGCTTCATTGACAAGCTGGGAGGGGACCTTTTTTTCGTCTATCCAGGCTTCATAGCCTTTGCGGAAGGGAAAAGAGGTAACAAAAAAGCTGTCTGTTTTGCAGGAAATGCTTCCCTGAAAGAGGGTTTTTTCCATACTTTTTTCAACATCTGCCAGGCATATGTTGTTATTTCCCCATTTTGAGGTATCCATGACCCAGAAGGATAGCTCTGACAAAAGGTATGTTCCAGCTTTCAGTTCTACATTAAGAGCCGTTATTTCCTGATTGGAAGAAATCAGGTAGGTAAAAGTATGGTTTCGGTTTGGATAAGGAGCATTACTGCCGGAAAGTTTATTTCGAATTCCGTTGATCTCTATCGTAACCTCTTTCTTTTTGGGAGATTCCACCTGAAATGAGCAGATGAGAATCTTGTTTTCTAAAGGATTTATAAAAGGAAGGGATATTTCCGTGTCATGCTTTAGGGATACCTTTAAGGTCCCATTTTCCTTTTCCTGATTCCAGCTAAGGAAGGGAACATCTTTGAAAAGTGCAGATGGTTCTTTTCCGGTCAGCATTTCAACAGAAACAGGAGTAATTTGGGAGGTTTCCATAAAATCATTGGCAGTAATGGTTGGCAGCTCCCAATCATTATCCTTCTTTTCCTTACCAACAAAAGCATTGGCCGGTTGATTGCTTTTGGTTGAGCTACCTATCATCGTGTATTTGGTCAGAGCTTCTAGTGTATAAGGAAATTCCAGTTTTTCAAATTCTGCTTGTTCCATGCCTAAAGTACTGGCATAGGCAATGGGAAGTACCTGGCTGTTTTTTGCAATTATAGTTTGGCCCTTTTTGGCAATGGGCTCATAACCCCAGGGAAGATAAGATTCTTTTGTCTGAATATACTGTATCCCCATCAGGTAAGCAAAAAAAGGATTAGCGTCTGTCATCAATGCCACCCGGTTACGGATGCGGATGGGATTGCGCATTCTGTTATAAAAAAAGTCTGCATAATTGCTGTCTGTCACAGAAGAATACATATTGGGACTTCCCATGCCCTGCAGTGGCAGTACATTGGCATTGGCAAAGGGTTCTGTTAGACAGGCAAAGCGGTAATTGGTGTCCAGGTTTAAATCTTCCAGTTCTTTTGTGGAAAAGACGGCTTGGCGGTTGTCCGAGGCATCAATAAATTGGTCGTGTCTTCCTACTGTAATGGAAAGGACAGATGGAGCCAGGCATAGCAGCAGAAAAAGATATTTTTCGCCTAAGAAAATTACCACAAATACAAGAATCATCAAAGCAACATCGATGAGCGCTACATCAGATTTTTCACTTAGACAGACTGGAACCAGACAGGCCAGGATGCAAAGGAGGCTGTGTCGTTCTTTTTTTGTAAAAATCAGTTCTAAAGTCTGTGTGCATAACAACAAAATCAATGGTACCAACGGAATTAGTACTTTAGAACGAATATATAAAAGGCCACTCAGAACATAGGGGCATACATTTACAGTGAGGCAAAAAAGCAGAACAATACTTAAAATTCTGGTGCTTTTGCGCCGGATACTGCAAAGCAGCGTATAAAAACAGACGATGGTTAGTCCGCATCCGCCTGGATGATATAGCAGTGATTCCAGGGAAAGACGGATGGAAAATATTTCGGAAAAAGAAGGGGCAACACCTGCATCTTTTTTTGTAGAAAGTAAATCCAGTCCCGTTGGCAGCAGCAAAATGGCTGTAATTCCGATGGAAATTCCAATGGAAAAGAAAAGGCGCAGCCAATAGCTTCTGTTGCCGTTTTTTTTAGAATATTTTTTTTCCCCATACAGGCGGTATAAAAAATAGAGGAAAACAACCGCAAGGATTGCCGGGGCAAAATAATAGCTATGTAAATATGCAAGGCTTAAGGCTAGAACCAGCAGCTCGTGTTTTTCTTTTGTAAGCAGCCGGTCAATTCCCAAGAGTGCAAGCAGTAAAAAGGGCATATAATTTACAAACATAATTTGATGGTGTGCATGGTAAAAGCACGTTCCACAGGAATACAGGATTCCGCCGAAAAAAGCAAAAAACGAACAAGATAAATGCTGCTTTAACCAGTAATAGCAAAGGATGGCGCCAGCGATAAGCTCCAAAATTGCATAGCCGGAAAGAATCCAACCCATAGGAATTTTTGGCAATAAAAAAGAGATGAGAACATCTGGCCGGAGCAGTCCATAATAAGAAAAATCGTAACTATTGCTTCCTGCACCAGCAGGGGAAATGTCAGGAATTATTTGTCCTGTTTCATAAAAAATCATTCGAAATTGTTCAGCCACTGCCACATGCTGACTGAACCAGTCACCCTCAGAACCAAACATAGAATGCTTTGGCAGAATCAGCAGTATACATAACAAGATAAATATTGCTAATAGAGTTGGATAAATCAATGAGTGGATATATTTCTGAAAAAAGTTCCTGTTCATGATGACCTCCTAGTTTGCAGCGGAACATATGGTTCTTGTGTTTAAAAACGAGTCAATGTGCTATCTGACTACAAAGAGAAGTATAAAAGTATTTTCTTAAAAATTCACCAAAGAAAGTCTTAAAGATTCTTAAGAATTTTTGAAAAGGATAATAGATGTGCTAGAATACTTCTATGACAGCTTACATCAAGAGCAGGAAACAATATTGTTTTTGCTTGTACCGATGCACAGGAAATTTTAGATAGGAGATAAGGATTATGGATACAGGAAATGCACCGAGAATTCTGATGGTAGATGATAACCATGAAATTCGTGAAGTGGTCAATATATTATTAACAGGGGAAGGGTATCAGGTGGATGAAGCGGTGGATGGCAGGGAGGCATTGGAAAAAATCCGTGAAAATAGTTATGATTTAGTGATTTTAGATGTGATGATGCCCGGTATGAATGGGTATCAGACCTGCATGGATATCCGCAAAAGCAAAAATACGCCTATTTTATTTTTAAGCGCTAAATCTCAGGTGGAGGATAAGACACTGGGATTTTCCAGCGGTGGGGATGACTATCTGCCCAAACCTTTTTCTTATCAGGAGCTTTTGAGCAGGGTGAAAGCTCTAATCCGCAGGTATCAGGTGTATAAAGGAAAAGAAGAAGCAGAAGAGAAAGAAAGCGAGATGGAAGAAGCAAAGATACAGAAGCAGACAGAAGAGGAAAAAGCTATTGTTCTGCCCCGGCTTAAGATATATGAAAATCAGGAAAAGGTATTGTTAGATGGAAAAGAAATTGAATTGACAGACATTGAGTTTGCAATTTTATGCTTGTTAGGAAAACATAGAGGGCAGATATTTTCTGTCCAGCATTTGTATGAGAGTATTTGGGAAGAAGAATATTATTATGGGGCTTCCAATACGGTGATGGTACATATTCGTAACTTGCGGGGAAAGATTGAGGAGGACCCCCATAATCCGAAAATTATTAAGAACATTTGGGGAAAGGGATATCGCTGTGGATAGAAGAAAACGAACGGAAAAAATGACAGTAAGGCTCTTTGGGCTGCTGGCTGTATGTGGGATACTAAGTATTTGCTGCTTTAGATATTTGATGCAGTGGCAGACCTGGACGTATCTTGAGCTGGTGGAAAGAGGTTATATTGATTTTGATCCGAAAAAAATTTTAGCAGAAATGCAGGAGATAGCCAGGGATGCCACCTTTGGAGAAATAGGGAAAAAAGAGCTGAAAAAACTTTTGGATATTGACAAATACGACGATGGCTATACATCGATTCTTTTTTATGATGAGGAAGGAAAGTTTCAGTTCTATGGGCTGGAGCCAGCCGTGTGGGATTCTTTTGTTAGTGACGTTTTTTGGTATAATGATGTGGGATATTATAATGAATTGGATTACAAAGGAGAATTGGAGTTTCAGGATACGACGGAGACTGTGATGTTTTTTTCTATGCATCAGGCCCAGATTGTAGTGCCGTATTTTCTGGTTGCTTTGGGGATTAGTATGTTGTTCTTTGTCCCAGCTGCACTCTATGTGTGGAACAGAATGAGATATGTAGGCAAATTGAAGGATGAAATTCTTGTCATGGCGAATGGGGATCTGGAACATCCCATTACAATGAAGGGGAATGATGAAATTGGAATTTTGGCCAGAAATTTAGACGAAATGCGCCTTGCTTTGGATGAAAATATTTGCAGGGAACAAGAGGGGCAGAAAGCAAACCATGAGCTTATAAGTTCCATTTCTCATGATTTGAGAACGCCCATGACAACATTGTATGGATATTTGGAAATTATGGCACAAAAGAAATGCCCGGAGAAAAAGAAAGAAGAATATATTTTAAGATGTATTGATAAGGTAGAGGAAATCCGTACATTGTCCGATAAAATGTTTGAATATGCGTTGGTGTATGAGAAGAATGAGCATGTGGAGCTGACAGAAATTTTTTTATGGGAGCTGCTGGAGGATATGGAAGGCAGTCAGGAGTTTCTCAGGATAAAAGGGTTTCAGGTACAGGTAGAGTGTAAGGTGCCCCAGACAGTGAAGGTAGAGGGAAACCGTGTATTCTTTCAACGGATTTTTAACAATCTTTTTTCCAATATTTTAAAATATGGGGAGAAAGAACAGCCAGTGCTTATCACGACGGCAGCAGACAGGGGAAGTGTGGAACTGGTGTTTTTGAACAGAAAACGACAACAGGAAAAATTGGTAGAAAGCAACCAGATTGGTTTAAAGAGTGTACAAAAAATGATAGAATTGCAGGGAGGCAGTTTTTTTGTGGCAGAGGAGGAAGAGACTTTTGCAGTTACGATCCGAATGCCGCTAAAATAGAAGATATTTGATGGTTCATTGCGAAACTCATATATTGTAGGAATTTCAGGAGGATAAGTAAGATGAGAGAACAACTGACAGAAAGTGATGTAAAGAAAATAGAGGAAGAAATTGAATATCGTAAGCTGGTTGTGCGAAAGGAAGCCATAGAAGCAGTAAAAGAGGCGCGGGCTCATGGGGATTTAAGTGAGAATTTTGAATATCATGCAGCAAAAAAGGATAAAAATAAAAACGAAAGCAGAATCCGGTATCTGGAACGGATGCTGAAAACAGCAGTAATTGTGTCAGATGCTTCCAGGGAGGATGAAGTGGGAATTAATAACACTGTGACGGTGTACTTTGAGGAGGATGACGAGGAGCAGGTGTTTCGTCTTGTAACTTCCATTCGCGGGAATTCCATGAAAAATTTAATCAGTACAGAATCGCCGATAGGAAAGGCGATCCTGGGTCATAAAGAAGGTGACCGGGTACAGATAAAAGTCAATGATACTTATAGCTATTATGTTGTCATCCGCCAGATTGAAAATACTTCGGAAAATGAAAGTGATACGATCCGGGGATTTTAAGCTATTTGATAAATTGTTCTATGGCATTTTTTAAATCTTCCAATGACTCTTGGTCTCCATGCTCCACGGCATCTACGATGCAGTGTGAGATATGGTCTTCCAGGATGATTTTGCCAATATTATTGATGGCAGACCGGACAGCAGCTATCTGTACCAACACTTCGCTGCAGTCCCGGCCATCCTCCACCATGCGCTTTACCGCTTCCATATGGCCGATAGCCCGGGACATACGGTTTAACACAGCCTGGGTTTGGGTATGGCTATGGCTGTGAGAAGGATGATGTGTATGGGAATTTGCTGGTATGGTTTCTTTGTCTGGTTCTGTATGTCTATTTTTGTTCTCTGTATCCAATTTAAAATCCCTCCTACAAAAACCAAATCTTTTCGTTGGTAGAAGATACACAGGATGCTCCGGCAGAGATCATAGAGATAATATCCTCTTTCTCAGAAATCAGGCCCCCCGTAATTATTGGAACATGACTGATGCCGGAGATACGGGTAAGAATTCTGGGCATTAGCGCTGGAAGAACTTCAATGACATCTGGCTTCACGCTTTGGATCTGCTTCTCAATGTTGGAAAACGCAAGAGAATCAATGACAAAAAAACGAAGCACAGTAAACAGGGAGAGTTTTCTGGCGTATTTGACTAATGCTGGCTTTGCAGAAATAATGCCGTCTGCGTCTGTCCGTTCCTTGATAAAGTCCACAGCAATTTCTTTGGAAGCCAGTCCAGTAATCAGGTCAATATGAACTACCGCTAGTTTTCCTGCTGCTTTTATTTTTGAAACAATATCAGATATATTGCAGATGTCCCCAAAAAGGATAAAAATAATACAGCTATTACAGGTCAGAGCTTTTTCCAGGCTTTCAAAACTATTTACTGCAGCGATGACAGGAGAAGCTTCAATGGCCTTGCGATGTTCCTTTTTCATAATTCCACTCCTTTGTATCCTCAAATCGTTAAGCGAATTACCTTTCTGTTTTCCTATTATACATGATAGAAAGAAAAATGGCTATATGCAACTTAGGCTTAATCTTTTTTTCTGGTTTTTCTCTGTATGGATTCTAGATGTTGATAAAATTTTGCCTGTTCGACAATTAGTTCCTGCCGTTCCAAGGGCAGAGTGCGATAGAGATGTATTAACGCTCCTTCAGCAGGGCTTAGAGAAGAAGGGGCAGGCTTTTTCTCATTGCTAAGACCCAGAAGATAATCTGTGGATACATTGAAATACTTAGCAAAACGGACTAAGGTTGCAAAATCTGGTTCTCGGTTGTTGTTGACATATCCATTTAAGGTAGATGATGCAATATGAAGATCAATAGATAATTGCTTTTGTGTCAAATCTCTTTCTTCAATTAGATTTTCCAGACGGATGTAAAAATCCATGTGAGGGCACCTCCATTCAGATAAATTAGAGTATCTTTATCTTATAGGAATCTACCTGTTTGGAAAAAGAAATACGCGTAACAGAAATTGAGATACGCATATTGAGGATTAATTCTGTAAATCATAAGCCAGGCCGCCTTGCCTACATGGATATTAGAGAATGCTGCCAGGGTCAAAGCCCCCGATGGTCTGCAGTACTGCAAATCATCGGGGTTTTTGACTTTGCCTGAGGGACGCTTAAATCGTTTTGACTATATATGTGCGCTTGCTTAAGCAGGTACATTTGCTCCTGAGGGCCAAGTGTCCGGTAAGTATCCAGTAAATCTTCTTCGTTGTGATCATAGCATAAGGTATAAGGCCGCCGTATTTCTGTAACGCCTAAAAGGTAGTCGATAGAAACCTTGAAATATTTTGCTAGTTTGATTAAGGTTGCAAAATCTGGTTCTCTGTTTCTTCTTAGATATCCATTTAGGGTAGATGGGGCGATGTGAAGTTCTGTGGATAATTTTCTTTGTGTAAGGTTGTTTTCTTCTAATAAATTTTCCAGTCTTCTGGAGAATTCCATATGGTATTCCTCATTCATAAAATATTTCTCTTTTGTATAGGTTGGTATCTGAAAAATATTTTACGAAAATTTACTTAGAAAATTATGGAAATATTCGAAACGCGAATATGATTCACAAACGTGAATTTTATTGCCAGCCACCATCCATAGCAATAATTTGACCAGTCATGTAGGAAGGGGAATTTATGATGGAAAAGGACAGTTTTGCAATTTCTTCAGGAGAACCAAATCTTCCAGCAGGAATTTCTTCCTGGAGCTGTCTGCGTTCGTCTTTGGAAAAGCACTGATTCATTCTGGTGTCTATCACGCCGCAGGCAATGGCATTCACTGTGATATTGCTGGGGGCAAGCTCTTTTGCCAGTGATTTGGTAAAAGCATTTACACCCCCCTTGGAAGCAGAGTAGGCAACTTCACAGGAAGCGCCTGTGGCGCCCCAAACAGAAGAAATGTTCAAAATAGCGCCAGATTTTTTGTGGACCATAGCAGGAATGGCATGCTTGCAGCAGCAGAACAGGGAAGTGAGATTGACTTGTATCACCCGGTTCCATTCTTCCAGGCTCATGTCAGATAGCAGGCCAATGTGAGAGATACCGGCATTATTAATTAGGACGTCCGCCATCCCAAATTCCTGTTCTATGGTTTGGAAAGTATTTGCGACAAATTGCTCATTGCTTACGTCTCCAATAAAAGGAAGACAGCAAATATGGTAGGCGTCAGAGAGGTATCTGGCAAATGATTTTAATTTTTCTTCAGAGCTTTGGCAATTGATGGCAAGGCAGTAGCCGTTGCGGGCAAACTCTTCTGCAATCGCATGTCCGATTCCGTGGGAAGCGCCAGTAATAAAGGCAGTTTTTGATTTCATAAGAAGGGTTCCTTTTCACATTTTTTTATTGATTGTACACAAAATTGATATTATTTAGAAGTTTTGCAACTATTTACTTTTTGTTGATGTTATATTAGGACGAATTATGTGAAATGTCAAGAATTACCATAGATTTGTTGTATTCGGTTTTTAGGTATGGTATAATATGCATCAAGGAGGGACAGGAGCCCAAGGGTCAGCCTTCCGGTCAGAGTGCACCCATACATGGCACAAAAATGACAATCTAAAAAAATGGAAAAGGGGTTGGACACCATGCGTATTACAATCAGTGGAAAAAATATTGATATAACTGACGGATTAAGACAAGCGGTAGAGGACAAGTTATCAAAGCTGGAAAGGTATTTTACTCCTGAAACAGATATTGCTGTAACCTTAAGCGTGGAAAAAGAGCGGCAGAAGATTGAGGTTACGATTCCGGTAAAGGGAAATATTATCCGCTCAGAACAGGTGAGTAATGATATGTATGTCTCCATAGATTTGGTGGAGGAAGTCATTGAGCGGCAATTGAAGAAATATAAAAATAAAATTGTAGACCAGCAGCAGGCAGCAGGTAATTTCCAACAGGAATTCATCGAGAAAGAGATAGAGGATGAAGAGGAAATTAAGATTATCCGGACCAAACGGTTTGGAATGAAGCCTATGTATCCAGAAGATGCTTGCATTCAGATGGAGCTGTTGGGACATAATTTCTTTGTATTTCAGAATGCGGAGACAGAAGAGGTTAATGTAGTATATAAGAGAAAAGGAAATACTTACGGTTTGATTGAGCCAGAATTTTAAAGATCAAGAGAATAGAGAAGAGCTGTTGCAAGAAATAATTTTGCAGCAGCTTTCTTTTTGTTCTCGCCAGCAATGAACCAAGCAGTCGTGCTCACGCGAATATTTGACTTGCGCGAGCAACTCTGTAAGGTAAAAAATGCGTGGCCTGTGGTAAAAAGTGCTAAAATAGGAAGAGGTTATTGCTAGTATGAATAAAATAGTATAAGATATGTAACAGTTCAGTCTGTAACTAGGATATCAGCAGAACATGGAATTACAAGGAGGTTAAAAAAATGGATATTGTGGTGTTGGCAGGGGGCTTGAGCACAGAACGTGACGTATCTTTTGCGACAGGAAGTAACGTGACAAGTGCTTTAAGGCAAAAGGGACATCGGGTGATTCTGTTGGATGTATTTATGGGATACAGCGATAAACCAGAGGATTTGACGGGCATTTTTGAGCGGTCTTGGGAGGTCAGTGCATCCGTAGCAGGTATATCCGAAAAAGCGCCAGATTTGGAAGCAGTGAAAAAGAGCAGGAAAGATCAAAGCAACAGCTTTTTTGGTCCCAATGTCATTGAATTGTGCCGGATGGCTGATATGGTATTTATGGCCCTTCACGGAGAAAATGGTGAGGATGGCAGGATTCAGGCAGCATTTGATTTGTATGGGATTCAGTATACAGGGACTGGCTATTTAAGCAGTGCGATTGCTATGGATAAAGAACTTTCCAAACGGTTGTTTGCGGCAAACAAAATTCCAACACCGGCAGGGATTTCCATGGAGAAAGGAGCTTGTGAGTGGGAGTTTGAAAAGACTGGTCTTACATTGCCTTGTGTGGTAAAACCCTGCTGTGGCGGTTCCAGCATTGGAGTATCTATCGTACGAACGAAAGAGGAGTATCGCCATGCATTAGAAGAAGCTTTTCGCTGGGAAGAAAAGATTATCGTAGAAAGCTATATAAAGGGCAGAGAATTTTCAGTGGGAGTTATGGATTTTAAAGCATTGCCTGTGATTGAAATTGCCCCCCTGGAAGGGTTTTATGATTATAAAAATAAATATGCGGCTGGAAGTGCAGTGGAAACTTGCCCTGCTGAGCTTCCTTTGGCTATTACAGAAAAAATGCAGCATTACGCAGAAGAGGTAGCTAAGGTATTGAGTCTTGACACCTATGCCCGGATGGATTTTTTATTAGATTGCCAGGAAAAGATTTATTGTCTGGAGGCCAATACCCTTCCCGGTATGACGCCTGTGAGCTTGCTTCCTCAGGAGGCGCAGGCGGTAGGCATGGACTTTGGGGAGCTTTGTGAGGAGATTATTCGGATTTCTAAGAAAAAATATGCATAAAGGTGGAGAAAGTTATGAAAAATATGACTTTGGAAAATATTGCAAAAGCATGTAATGGCACTTATTTTGGAGAGGAACAGAAGAAACAGAATCAAATCTGTGGAGCAGTCACAGACAGCAGGCAGGTGGAGGAGGGATTTCTTTTTATCCCCATCAAGGGGGCAAGGGCAGATGGTCATGATTTTATCCCAGACGTGTGGAACAAGGGCGCTGTTGCAGTCCTTTCCGAGAAGAAGCTTAAAGACTGCACCAAGCCTTATATCTTAGTAAAATCTACGGAGCAGGCGTTGAAGGCGATTGCAAAATTTTATCGCTGCCAGCTTACAATTCCAGTGGTTGGTATTACCGGAAGTGTTGGAAAGACCAGTACCAAAGAGATGATAGCTTCTGTACTGTCAAAGAAATATAAGGTGTTGAAAACGGCAGGAAATTATAATAACGAAATAGGACTTCCCCTTACACTTCTGCGCATCCAGGAGGAACACGAAGCGGCAGTGGTGGAGATGGGAATTTCTGATTTTGGAGAGATGCATCGTTTGGCGGACATGGCACAGCCAGATATTTGTGTGATTACCAATATTGGAATCTGTCATCTGGAAAATCTGAAAACCAGAGACGGAATTTTAAGAGCAAAAAGTGAAATTTTTGATCTTCTAAAGCCAAAGGGACAGATCGTGTTGAATGGAGAAGACGATAAACTGTCTACTTTAAAAGAAGTGAAGGGTATCAAGCCTGTATTTTATGGGTTCAAAGAGAATGAAACTGTACGACAGGACATTTATGCAGATCATATAAAAAACTGTGGACTTAAGGGCATGGAGGCTGATATCCATACGAAAGAGGGGGAAATTTCTGTTCATATACCGATTCCAGGGCAGCATAATATTTTTAATGCTATGGCAGCAACGGGAGTTGGGCTTGCATTGGGAATGGAGCTTAAGGAAATCCAAGCAGGGATTGAATCAGTAGAGACCATTGGTGGACGTACGAATTTGATAGAAATTGGCGGTTTGATAGTGATTGATGATTGTTACAATGCCAATCCAGTGTCTATGAGAGCTTCCATTGATGTACTTAGCAACGGTCTTGCCCGAACAGTAGCAATACTGGGAGATATGGGAGAACTGGGAGAGAATGAGAAGAAGCTCCACTATGAAGTAGGCGCTTATGTAGCGCAAAAGCAAATTGATACGCTGTTTTGTGCAGGAGCGCTATCTGAGGAAATTGCCCAGGGAGCCAGGGACACCAACGACTGGTGTGAGGTATTCCACTTTGACTCCCGGGACGAAATGCTGTCCCAGGTTTTGGATTATTTACAAGAAGGAGACACGGTACTGGTGAAAGCGTCTCATTTTATGGATTATCCCAAAGTGGTGGAAGCAATTCAAGAGAGATTTCGATAAAAATTATCTTATAGCATAGATTTATGTTTTTCTAACATTTCTTCAATCTTGGACTGGGTATAGGCGCCGGAGAATTTCCGCTGTTCTTTATCCAGTTCTTTGATATAAATCGGTTCTCCATATTCCACAATTACATGGCATTTTCGTATCCACGGGATATGGCTTTCAAAAATATTATGGGTGTTGCTGATTGCAATTGGAATGATGGGGCAGCCAGATTTTTCGGCTATTTTCAGGCTTCCTTCCTTAAAAGCCAGCATACCTTCTTCTGGGTTGGGGTTTCTTGTTCCCTCTGGGAAAATACATACAGAAATTCCTTGTTTGATTTGCTCGATCCCAGTCAAAACCGTTTTTAGTCCTTCTCGGGTATTGGTCCGGTCAAGAAACAGACAGTACAGCCGCTTCATCCATGTGGAAAGCACAGGATAACGAGCCATTTTGTCTTTGGCAATATATCCTGTCAGTCCAGGACATCTGGAGTAGGTAATGACAATGTCAAAGTAACTTAGGTGGTTGGGAATATAGAGTACGGCTTGATCCTTTGGTACGTGCTCTTCTCCTATGACTGTAATTTTCGTTCCTGCAAGTACAAGAACCACCTTAAATGCCCATTGGATCAGCCGCAGGCTGCTTAGATCTGCAGCATGGGGGTTGAATTTCCCCACAATCCATTCCAGAAATAAAATGGGAATCGAAACAATCAAGAAAGTAATTAAAAAAATTGCTACTAAAATTAATCGTATCATAATATTTTACCTTTTCCTTTTAAAGCATTCACATGTCTATTATACAGAGGGGAATGGGGAAATACAATCATAAATCAAGGAATTTTTTCATAGAATTCAGGAAGAATGTAAAAAAATTGGGGAAATAAACTATGGGTAAACAAAAACAATGGCGTTCCTGTATTTGCACGCGCTCCATTCTCATTCTGTTGATGGCAGCTTTTAGTTTTTTGCAAGGATGCGGACTGGAGGAAACAGATACGAAAAAATTAAAGGACCTCTCCTATGAAATTTTGGAGGAAAAAGAAATTCCAGAGGAATTTCTATCAATTATTGAAGAGAAGAAAGAAACAATTTTCAAGCTGACTTACACAGACAAGGAATATTTGTACATAGCAACAGGCTACGGAGTGCAGGAAACCGGAGGCTACAGCATTTCCGTGAATGACTGTTATCTGACTAAAAATGCAATTTATTTTGATACAACATTGATTGGACCCTCCAAGGGAGAAAAGATCAATCAGGTAAAATCATATCCATATATTGTGGTGCGGACAAAATATATGGAGAAAAATGTAGTGTTTGAATAAAATAGTAGGAATTTGAATGTAAATGTGTTAAGATAGTAAACAGAAATTATTTCTCGATTTTACACAATGAAGTTGTAAAGCAGAAATGATTTCTGTTTCATTTTTTATTTTAGGGAAGAACAACGAAAAGCAGTGCATTTTTTTTGAAGAAAGGCTTATACTAAAAACAGTTATTTTTGAGTAGAAAATCACAGTTCTGTCAATGATTTTCGGTAAGGCCATGCACGGATGATGTAATTTCACATAAAATAAGATAAGCTGAATCGTAATTTAACGTCATTGTGCCTGGATTGAGAAAAAACAGGCGGCATGGGCACGGAAAGGAAAGATTTACAAATCGACAAAGTGTGTTATAATAGTACATAAAGATTTTTTGTCTCAAACTTGACAAAGAAGAACAGGTGTTACTATAATAACTTCTTGTACGAAAAATATAGCATAGAGGTGCAATATGGAACAATATGTAATAAAGGGAGGTAATCCGTTAGTTGGTGAAGTGGAAATCAGCGGAGCGAAAAATGCAGCACTGGCAATTTTGGCAGCAGCAATCATGACGGATGAAACCGTAACAATAGATAATTTACCCGACGTAAGAGATATTAATGCTTTGCTTCAGGCAATGGGGGATATTGGAGCAAAAATAACCAGAATAGATGCACATACTGTAAAAATAAATGGTTCCTTTGTAAAGGATATTCCAGTAGACTATGATTCTATGAAAAAAATAAGAGCGTCCTATTATTTGTTGGGCGCAATGCTGGGAAAATATAAAAGAGCAGAGGTTACTCTGCCAGGAGGCTGCAATATTGGAAGCCGTCCTATGGATTTGCATATTAAGGGGTTCCGCGCGCTGGGCGCCCATGTGGAGATTCGTAATGGGGCAGTTGCAGCAGAGGCAGAACGATTAATCGGAAGCCATATTTATTTAGACAAGGTTTCTGTAGGAGCTACCATCAATATTATGATGGCGGCAGCTATGGCAGAAGGGAAAACGACGATTGAGAATGCGGCGAAGGAGCCTCATGTGGTGGACGTGGCCAATTTCCTTAACAGTATGGGAGCCAACATTCGCGGTGCGGGAACCGATGTGATTCGTATTGTAGGTGTTGAGAAGCTCCATAAGACGGAATATTCTGTGATACCGGATCAAATTGAAGCAGGGACGTTTATGTTTGCAGCAGCGGCTACCCGTGGGGATGTTACTGTCAAAAATGTAATTCCCAAACATTTGGAGGCTACCACAGCCAAGCTGCTGGAGGCAGGCTGTGAAGTGGAAGAGTTTGATGATGCAGTTCGTGTGGTGGCTTCGAAGCCATTGCGCCATACACAGGTTACTACGCTGCCCTATCCGGGATTTCCTACAGATATGCAGCCCCAGATGTCTGTGGTGCTTGGGATTGCCCAGGGAACCAGTACCGTAACCGAAAGCATTTTTGAGAACCGTTTTAAATATGTGGATGAACTGACACGGATGGGAGCTGACATTAAGGTAGAGAGTAATATAGCTATTATTAATGGTGTGAAAGGCTATACCGGAGCGAGAGTCAGTGCACCGGATCTGCGTGCTGGGGCAGCCCTTGTGATTGCAGGTCTTTCAGCAGAAGGGGTTACAATTGTAGATGATATCCACTATATACAGCGTGGATATGAAGCTTTTGAGGATAAATTGGAGAGTTTGGGAGCTCAAATTGCACGGGTTAGCTCGGAAAAAGAGGTTCAGAGGTTCCAATTTCAGGCAATTGGTTAAAAGCACTTGACAGAAGAACGAAAAGAGAGTATTTTAAGTAATAGAGAAAGATTAAAAAACCGAATATTGTTGCGCTGGCAAAATATTTTGTCAGTTATTAATTTCTCTTATTCAGAGTGGTGGAGATACATAGGATCTATGAAGCCACGGCAACCCCTCTACGGAAGGTGCCAACCTGAGCGAGCAATCGAACAATAAGAGGATTTGATAATCTTTTTGGAAGAATCGGGTCCGCTTATTTTGTTTAAGCGGGCTTTTTTTATTCTAAAGGAAAGACCTTGTCACGCTAACGCGTGAAAGTATCTTCCTATAGAATAAAAAATAATATGCGCACTCGTGCGAATAGAAGATGTCACTGCGTGACCGCACTCGGCGCAGCAAATCGTCCAAGTCCCTCATGAATGAGGGATTTAGGGAGTTGAAGCGGACTTGTCCGCTTTGTTCTTCTATTAGGAAAGACCTTATTACGCGAAAGCGTGAAAAAATGTGCAATCCCCCAAAGGATGGGGATCATAACCAAACAGGAGGAAAAAATGGATAAAAGATTATTTACTTCAGAATCAGTAACAGAAGGGCATCCAGATAAACTTTGTGATGCAGTATCAGATGCAATTTTAGATGCATTGATGGCACAGGACCCTATGAGCAGGGTAGCATGTGAAACAGCGGCATGCACCGGATTTGTACTTGTGACAGGAGAAATCACCACCAAAGCTACCATAGACATTCCCCAGATTGTAAGGGAAACAGTAAATGAGATTGGTTACAATAATGCTGCCACTGGATTTGACGGGAATACCTGTGCAGTTATGGTAGCCCTGGATCAGCAGTCAGCAGATATTGCAATGGGGGTAGACAAGGCCCTGGAAGCGAAAGAAAATAAAATGTCTGAGGAAGAGCTGGAGGCAATCGGCGCGGGCGATCAGGGTATGATGTTTGGGTATGCAACCAATGAGACTCCGGAATTGATGCCCTATCCCATTTCATTAGCACATAAACTTGCTTTGCAGTTGACCAAAATCCGTAAGGATGGCACATTGGGTTATCTGCGTCCAGATGGGAAAACCCAGGTTTCGGTAGAATATGATGAAAATGGAAAACCCAGAAGGTTAGAAGCAGTGGTATTATCCACACAGCATGATCCAGATGTTACTCAGGAACAGATTCACACAGATATCAAAAAATACGTATTTGATCCTGTGTTACCTGAGGATATGGTGGATGAAGAAACAAAGTTTTTCATCAATCCTACTGGCCGTTTCGTAATTGGAGGCCCTCATGGGGATGCAGGCTTGACTGGCCGTAAAATTATTGTGGATACATATGGCGGATATGCTCGTCACGGCGGTGGAGCTTTTTCTGGCAAAGACTGTACCAAAGTGGATCGTTCAGCCGCTTATGCAGCGCGGTATGTAGCAAAGAATATTGTAGCAGCAGGTCTTGCAGAAAAATGTGAAATCCAGTTATCTTACGCAATTGGTGTGGCACAGCCTACCTCTGTTATGGTGGATACCTTTGGAACCGGAAAAATTTCTGATGAAAAACTAGTGGAAATAATTCGGGAAAACTTTGATCTTCGTCCAGCAGGAATCATTAAGATGCTGGATTTGAGACGGCCGATCTACAAGCAGACAGCAGCTTATGGGCATTTCGGCCGGAATGATTTGAATCTTCCTTGGGAAGCAACCGATAAGGTGGAAATTTTGAAGAAATATTTGTAATTGTTCGTGGGCTTTCTCTTATAGCACCCCATGGATACGTTGCAGTCACAATGTATCCATGGGGTGAACTGTTGACTGGTTTTACTCATTTCCAAACCAGACTTCGCAGTCCTTTCGGTAAAAGGATATTCCATAACAATCAATTGTCCGATATCCTTCTGCCTGTAATTCTTCTGTATATCTTTTGTCATAAATTTGCAGCCATGCCTTTTTTGCATCTGTTTCCAGATTATCAATGGAATTGGAGACTTTTAATTCCAGAACAAATGCTCTGCCTCGCAGAGAAGGACTCTTTACCATAATGTCAGAACGGCCATTCCCGGATTCACGGTTAGATTTTACCAGATAATTTTCGCTCTGGCTTAAGATTCCAGTGAGGAACCCGTGGTAAAAATTTTCCACATTATCAAAAAAGCTGATGGTTTGAAAAAGCTGTCCACTTAAAATGTCTCTCATGCGCACTGCATCCTTGGCTTCCATTGCACGATAAAAATCTCGGAAATCCTCTTTCTTTATCCTGTCGTTCATCCAATTTAAAAGGGTGGTCTGGTAAATTGTTTTGACTTCTGTGTTGGGAATCCGTACCTGTAAAAAAAATGGATGATTCCTGAAAGTATTGGTTTTCTTTTGTCAGATATCCAGTAAAATAGAGGAAGTTCCATAAGCATTCCCCACTGCTGTGTATATCCTCATAAGTAATTTCTTCATGTACTCGGATATCCAGGGTGTTTCCAGCTAGGAGTGTTTCAATCTGCCCTTTTGTTTTCCGGTCGGCCCTGGCGATTAAATCCTTTATGATATCATTGGAACTGGTATTTATCCAGTATGGGCGTGGAAAAGCGTTGGTGTTTGTATGCAAATCATACATAAAATTGACGACACTCCAGGGGTTGTAGACGGAGGAATTGCCAAAAACGTACCCATCATACCATCGCTTCATGGTAGGGAAATGGTTTTCCACACCATAGTAACCTAACATTTGTAGCACTTCTGGTTCAGTAAAGCCAAAATGTTCACTGTATCCTTCGTCAAGTATGGAAATGATTCTTAAATGGTTCAATCCTGTGAAAATACTTTCCTTTGAAATTCGTAGGCATCCCGTGATAATGGAAAATTGCAGGTAGTCGTTTGTTTTCAAAGCAGATTCAAACAAGGAACGGATAAAATCCACCATCTTTTCGTAAAATCCCTGGAAATATGAATTTTCCAACGGTACGTCGTATTCATCAATTAGAATGATGGTTTTTTTTCCTGTAATCTGGTGCATGCATTGGCTGAAAAGTCGTAAAGAGTTTCTGACGGCTTTTTCCGGTGCTTTCCCATTGGCAATCTCCATATATCGCTCATATTCCCTGGAGGAAAGCTGAGCTCTTCCTCTTTCCACGATGCTTCTGTGCCGATCAAACTCTCCACTGATTGCAGATTCTATCATGTAATAGGCGGTTTCAAAATCTTTTTGTTTTGCAGACTTCAGTGTCAGATTTATCACAGGGTACAGAGTCATCTGGCTTGTGTAGGACTCTCCAGCCTTTGTGATTTTTAGTCCTGCAAAAAGTTTTCTTCGCTGAGCATTGCTTCAGTGTACAAAGGATTACAATAAAAATGGACTGCCAACCTACAACTTCT
>ERZ778511.393-NODE-393-length-41753-cov-12.271860_pt1 | contig 41753 bp, 39 predicted proteins | sample MGYA00510347_ERZ778511 | MGnify/ENA primary metagenome ERZ778511 (study PRJEB29527, sample SAMN07138967) | mouse gut metagenome | material: feces | host: mouse | place: China:Nanjing | collected 2016-01-25 ...
GAAGCAGGTTGCCATTTCGGTCACCTCAAAAGAAAATGGAATCCTGCTATGGCGCCCTATATCTTCATGGAGCGCAACGGTATCCACATCATCGACCTCTATAAGACTGCCGCCAAGGTAGAAGAGGCCGCCAACGCGCTGAAGAGCATTGCTAAATCGGGCAAGAAGGTGCTCTTCGTCGCAACCAAGAAACAGGCCAAGCAGGTCGTGGCTGAAAAAGCCCAGGCCATAGGCATGCCTTACGTCATCGAGAGATGGCCGGGCGGCATGCTGACCAACTTCCCCACCATCCGTAAGGCTGTCAAGAAAATGGCTTCTATCGACAAGATGTCGAAAGACGGCACTTTTGACAATCTCTCGAAGCGTGAGAAGCTTCAGATCACTCGTCAGCGCGCAAAGCTTGAGAAGACTCTCGGCTCGATCGCCGACCTCAACCGTCTGCCGTCGGCTCTCTTTGTTGTCGACGTACTCAAAGAGCGCATCGCAGTGGCCGAGGCCAATCGTCTGGGCATACCGGTGTTCGCTATGGTCGACACCAATTCCGATCCCAACAACGTGGACTTCGTAATTCCCGCCAACGATGATGCATCCAAGAGCATTGATCTGATCCTGAGCACTGTCTGCAATGCGATGGCCGAGGGTCTGGAGGAGCGCAAAGTGGAGAAGGTGGACACTGCCTCTGCCGGTGAGGAGGGTCAGGCACCCCGCCGCGAGCGCCGCAGAGTGAGCCGCGCTCCGCGCCGTGAAGAGAACGGTGAGGAAACAGCAGCAACCGAAACTCCTGCCGCTGAATAATAAGTAAGTACAACAACCTAAAAAACACCAATCAGATATGGCTGTTACAATGGCAGAAATCACCAAGCTGCGCCACCTTACAAGCGCCGGCCTGATGGACTGCAAAAAAGCGCTCGCCGAAACCAACGGCGATATTGACGCTGCCGTGGAGATCCTGCGCAAGAAGGGTCAGGCAGTGGCTGCCAAGCGCGAGGACAGGGAAGCTTCCGAGGGATGCTCGCTGTCGGCCAGCGACGGCACATTTGCCGCTATCGTCGCTCTCAAGTGCGAAACCGACTTCGTAGCCAAGAACGCCGGATTCGTTGAAACGACACGCAAGATACTCAACGTGGCCATGGAGTGCCGTCCCAACAACATCGAGGAACTCAAGGCTCTGACAATAGATGGTCAGACCATTCAGGATCTCGTTGTAGAGGAGAGCGGCAAGACCGGCGAGAAGATGGAAATCGGTGCCTATGAGTGGGTCAAGGCTGAGTCTACGACCGCTTACGATCACCTTGGCAACAAGCTGTCTACCATCGTCGGTTTCAATCAGGCTGATGTTGACTATCAGCTCGGCCGCGACGTGGCCATGCAGGTGGCTTCGATGAACCCTGTGGCTGTAAGCATCGAGTCTGTGCCTGCTTCTGTTGTTGAGACCGAATACAAGGTTGCTGTTGACAAGACTAAGGAAGAGCAGGTCAAGAAGGCTGTCGAGGCAGCTCTGAAGAAGGCCGGAATCAACCCCAATCTTGTTGACTCGGAGGCTCACATCGAAAGCAACATCGCCAAGGGATGGCTTACTGTAGAGGAGGCCGACAAGGCGCGTGCTATCGCCAAGGGAACCGCCGAGCAGAAGGCTGCCAATCTGCCTGCCCAGATGATAGAGAATATCGCAAAGGGTCGCGTCAACAAGTTCTACAAGGAGTCTGTGCTCATGGAGCAGGAGTTCATCAAGGATGCTACCGTGACAATCGGTCAGTATCTCGACAAGAGCTCGAAGGGACTGGTTGTAGTTGACTTCAAGCGCGTAAACCTCAATCAGGACTGATGATCCTGTAAAGACAGATACTGAAACAGATCGGCGCTATCCCTTGTAATCCATCGGGGTAGCGCCGATTGTTTTACTGTAAAATGCCGGATGAATATTGATGAGTTTGCTGAAAGCATACTGCTGAATCTACCGTATGTGCCTAACAATCAGCAGGTGCAGCTGATAGCCGCACTTGCGCGTTTTTGTTCGCCGCTGATGCCGAGTGATGCCGTGTTTCTGCTCAATGGATATGCGGGTACGGGCAAGACTTCAGTGACGGGTGCTCTGGTGCGGGCTTTGCGCGATGCACGGATTCCTGTGGTGTTGCTTGCGCCTACAGGACGTGCCGCAAAGGTGTTCAGTAAGTTCGCAGGGCTGCCTGCCACGACTATACACCGGCGCATATACCGGACCGACGGTACCGGCTTGGGGTTCGGAACCACGGAGGTGGCCGACAACAATCTGACCGATGGTGTTTTTATTGTCGACGAGGCTTCGATGATAGGGGAGTCGCAGTCGGCGGGCGACGTCAGAGGTAGCCTGCTTGAGGATCTTCTTCAGTATGTTTATTCGGGCGATGGTTGCCGGATGATATTGCTGGGCGATGTCGCGCAGTTGCCTCCGGTAGGTTGTGCTGAAAGTCCGGCAATGAATGTGGCGAGGCTGAAGGAATCGGGGTTACGGGTTACTCATGCTGTGATGACCGAGGTGGTGCGTCAGGGTGCGGGATCCGGAATACTGTACAATGCCACATGGCTGCGGAGGGCTATGCGTCGCGATCCGTTGCCTGAGCCGCAGATTAGGCTGAAAGGATTCGGCGATGTCGTGGCTTTGCCCGGCGAAGAGCTTCAGGATCAGATTGAGCGGTCTTACGCCGATGCTGGGATTGACGATACGATAGTGATTACGCGTTCCAATAGGCGTGCCACTCAGTTTAATGCTGCGATACGTGCGTCTATTCTCGGACGCGAGGAGGAGCTGTGTGTGGGAGAGCGTCTGCTGGTGGTGAAGAACAATTATCTGTGGAGTGCCAAGGCGAAAGGGCTGGATTTTATAGCCAACGGAGATATGGCGGTTGTAAACCGTGTGAACGGGACCGAGTCAAAATATGGTCTGAGATTTGCGGATGTATCGATAACTATGCCAGACCGTGAGGTGGATCTCGACTGCAAGATATGTCTTGATGCGTTGAATTCGGACTCACCGGCGCTGGGAGCTGAAAAAGCTGCGCAGTTGCTTGAAGGTGTGATTAACGATCCTGACCGATTTGCTTCGCAGACTCCGATGGCCTACAGGCTCAAGGCTTCGCGGTCGAATCCTTATCTCCATGCTTTGCAGGTCAAGTATGCATACGCTGTCACATGCCATAAATCGCAGGGCGGCCAGTGGAGTGATGTGTATGTGGATATGGGTTACGTCCCGCCGGAAGCGCAAGGTCTTGACTTCTATCGGTGGCTATACACTTCGATCACCAGAGCCACGGGGCGGTTGTATCTGATAAATCCAGATATCAAGACATTGTGATGTTTCAAGTCATTATTCCGGAATGATGTGCCGGAATGGTAGGGAGAGGATAATTTGTACCTACACTCTCTTTAAGTAACTCTTAAAAATTAGTTGATATTATGAAACTCGTCAGTAACCCATGGTTTGCTGCGGTACTTTTTGATTTTGTCCGGCGTTTTTTGCTTTCATCCTCAGTTGTGTAGCTCGCTACACGCCCTCGTTTTCAAGCAAAAACCACTCGAACAAATCTCAAAAATCACTCGCAGCTAATTTTTGCGAGTTACTTATAAAAAAATGATCTGACATTCTGTCCAAAAATCGGTTAGATATTTCCGATATTTTGCGGTTTTTGTTAAAGAAAGAAATGTCTGCGCAAATTCATTGCGCATCGGTGTCGCAACTTTGCAAAAAAAAGGACATGAAAATTATAGGTAACTCAACATCGGCTGAAGTTTTCACTGAAAACATAGAGCAGGCGGCTCTTGACTGGATTACAGGACTTTGTGATCACCCGGCTATGGAGGGTGTGCCAATTGTGCAAATGCCTGATGTTCACGCCGGAAGTTTGTGCAATGTAGGCACAGCCTATCCCATAGGAGTGTATGTAAATCCCGATCATGTCGGCGTCGATATAGGCTGCACCATTTCGATGCATAGACTATCGTGCAATGTCAATCCGGAGGATTACCCTCTGCTTGATCATCGCATCCGCGAGGCAATTCCTGCCGGAGCCGAGATTTGCAAGAAGAATTCTCTAAATGAGAAAGAGCTGTGCCGGTTTCTTAACTCGCAATATCAGAAGGCACGCTCGGCTGCTCCAGATCTGATAAATGAGACTCCCCGCATCGACGCACGATTCATCGCCGACTTCTGTCGTCGTGTAAAACTTCAGGAAGGTGTGTTCTACAAAAGCCTTGGCACACTTGGCGGCGGTAACCATTTCATTGAGTATGGTGAAGAATCCGAATCAGGAGCCGGATGGCTGACGATCCATTGCGGGTCGCGAAATCTTGGAGTCAAGGTTGCCAATCATTGGCGGAATATCGCACAGAGTCCCAAAAGATCCAAATACATCGGTTATCTTTGGGGTGATGCTCTACGTGGTTATCTGTCCGATATGATTGTAGCTCAGGCATATGCGTTGTATAACCATCAGATAATCAGTGAGCGTATTTTCGCGATACTCAAAAAGTTGTGTAAGGCGAAGTGTATCGAATCCATCTTTACTACCCACAATTATATATCTGTAACCGACGAGCGCCCGATGCTGCGCAAAGGTGCGATTGACGCCACCGAGGGTAGAAAGATGGCAATACCGTTCAACATGCGCGACGGAATTGCTATCTGTGTAGGAAAGGGGAATGAATTGTGGTTGAAAAGTGCTCCACATGGTGCCGGGCGCATTATGAGTCGGGCTCAAGCCAGAAAACTGATATCAATTGGCGAATATGAAAATTCAATGACAGGTATCTATTCATCATCTGTATGTACAGGCACACTGGACGAATCTCCCATGGCATACAAACCCACAGAGAAAATACTTGAGCTTATCAGTCCGACAGTCGATGTCGTATGCATGATTATACCTAAATTAAACATCAAAGACAACGGAGAATGATAAAAGAGTCTATGCGAGTAAAATACTATATACAGATCACAGCAGGGCGTGGTCCGGTGGAATGTGCAAGAGTCGTCACGCTCGTGTCACGTGAATTGCTCAAAGTCATTCCGTCGCTCCAACTTGCAGATTACGAACCTCACAATATGGAGTATGGCTGTTTCATGTCAATGACATTTGCCACTGAGGAAGCAGTCCCTCACTCCATTGTAGAAGATTGGCAGGGCACGATTCTTTGGCGCTCTACCAAAAATCCATATCGTCCGGGACACAAGCGTAGCAACTGGTTTGTCGGTGTCAATTTTTTCGATGAAGTCGAACTACCGCAGATTGATGAGGTGGACATAGTTTACGAAACATGCCGTTCCAGTGGCAAAGGAGGTCAGAACGTCAATAAAGTTGAAACAGCAGTCCGTGCAATTCATACTCCATCAGGACTATCAGTCAAATGTTCAGATGAACGCTCTCAGTCGCAAAACAAAAAGCTCGCCCGCGAAAGACTGTTGCTGAAACTCCGTCAGCTAAATGACAGATCCATTGCCGAATCGCATTCGCGCCAATGGAGCAATCACGACAGTCTGGGACGCGGCAATCCGGTCAAAAAATTCTCAGGGGCATTGTGATGTCGTGGCAGATATTGCATTATTAAACGCGATGTCAGTATCGTGCAGTGAAACAACAAAAACGATAATCATGCCGGCGTGAGATATTGACGAGAATATATTCTGTGCAGGGAGAGAAAAATTGTTAAACGGGTGTCCAAATATATGTCGTCGGTGCATGACTTCGACAAAAAACATTAACTTTGCAAAAATTTCAGCCCAGATATGGAATTACAGCGCTCGATTGACATACCGGATATAGAGCAGTTCACAAAATACGTAACCGAAGGGTCGCAATTTGTGATAACCTGCCACATGACTCCCGACGGTGATGCTCTGGGGTCGTCGCTCGGCTTGTGCCATATATTGCGCCGGATGGGCAAATCGGCAGTTGTGGTAACGCCCGACACTCCGGCTTCCACACTTGATTTCCTGCCCGGCTTCCAGGATATCGTGATAGCATCGCGCTATCCTGAAAGAGTGAGGCGTATGCTGGCCGATGCAGACACTATAGTGTGTCTTGACTTCAATTCGCTGAAGCGCATTGACCGTCTGGCTCCGATGATAGAGCGCTGCGAGGCGGCCAAAATACTGATAGACCATCATCTGAATCCCGACGATTTCGCTGATCTGACAATTTCACGACCGGAACAGTCGTCGACGTGTGCTCTTTTGTTTCATATCTTATGGCAAGCAGGCTTGTATGATCTGCTGGACGAGGAATCCGCAACATGCATTTACACGGGTATGCTTACGGATACTGGCAATTTTTCATATAACTCCAATGATCCCGACTTGTACTCGATAATATCATTGTTGCTTGCAAAGGGACTGGACAAGGATGAGGTGTACACGCTCGCATGGAATACACATCGGGCCGAATCGCTGAGGATCAACGGCTATGCATTGTATCGCAAGATGCAGATCTTTCCAGATCATCAGCTTGCTGTTATAATCCTTGACCGTAAGGAACTTAACGAGTTTTCATACGTAAAAGGCGACACCGAGGGACTTGTCAACAGGCCTCTGGCGGTGCCGGGAGTGACGTGGAGCGTGTATCTGCGTCAGGATGAGGCTGATTTTGTGAAGGTTTCGATGCGAAGCAAAGGACGTTTTCCGGTCAATCTCGTGTGTGAACGTCTGTTTGGCGGAGGCGGCCATCTGAATGCTGCCGGCGGAGAGTTCACCGGTACGGCAGCGGCGGCTCTCGAAAAGATCATGGGTGCGCTTGATGATTTTGACAAGCATCTCGATCCGGCATGATGGCGTACATAGAATTAATAATAAACAGATACAATAACAAACAGAAATGAATATATCTAACAGAATTTCGTGGTTGGCTGTGGCTGCCTTGACTGCATTTGCAGCAGTACTGACCGCGTGCGATGATGACAAGAGCTATGCCGAGCTTCTTGAAGAAGAGAACAAGGCTGTGAACTTATATCTTGCCGACCAGACGATCGAAACGACTCTGCCTGAAGATAATGATTTCATCACCGGCGAGGACGCTCCTTACTACCGCCTTGACAACGACGGCAATGTGTTCATGCAGGTGGTGAAGAAGGGTGACGGCGAGATGGCGCAGTCCGACCAGCTGATATATTTCCGGTTTATGCGTTATAACCTTATCAATTACGATGGCGTCAACACAATGCCGGGTGAGGGCAACAGCGATTATGTAGAGGGTGGCAATATGTCGTTCCGTTATCAGAATTTCACACTTGAATCGTCATCGGCGTGGGGAATGGCCATACAGATGCCGCTTCAGTATCTGCCACTCAACAGTGAGGTGCGTCTGGTGGTCAAGTCGCAGTATGGCTGGACATCAGAGATATCATCCGTGCAGCCGTATCTGTATCATATCAGGTTTTATAAGAGCCAGATCTGACAAATATTCCATAGTCTGAATATATACACTTAACACAATAACCAATCATGTCATTAATAAAGTCGATTTCCGGAATACGTGGCACTATCGGCGGTGCTCCTGGCGAAGGTCTGTCTCCGCTTGATATCGTCAAGTTTACGGCCGCTTATGCAACGTTCATAAGACGTAATACAACCAAAAACACCAATCTTATTGTCGTTGGACGCGATGCAAGAGTCTCCGGAGAAATGGTGAGCGGCATTGTTGTAGCCACACTTTGCGGCATGGGATTTGATGTGGTCAATATCGGCCTGGCATCTACTCCGACTACAGAGATCGCTGTCACTGAAGAGAATGCCTGTGGCGGTATTATAATAACCGCAAGCCACAATCCCATGCAGTGGAACGCGCTTAAACTTCTGAACGAAAACGGCGAGTTTCTCAATGATGCACAGGGCAAGGAGGTGCTTGCTGCGGCAGAGGCCGATGCCTATACGTTCTGCGACGTGATGGATCTCGGCCATGAACTGGTCAATACGACATACGACCGCAAGCATATCGAAAAGGTGCTTGCTCTAGATCTGGTGGATACTGATGCTATATCCAAAGCCAATTTCACAGTGGCGGTGGATGCAGTCAACTCTGTGGGAGGTACTGTCATACCGCAGCTGCTCAGGGCGCTTGGCGTGAAAAATATAATAGAACTCAACTGTGAGGTGACCGGTCGCTTCTCGCATACTCCGGAGCCTATTCCTGAAAATCTCACCCAGATATCAAGTCTGATGCGTGACGGAAAGGCCGATGTGGGATTTGTGGTTGATCCCGACGTGGATCGTCTGGCGATAGTGATGGAGAACGGCGATATGTTCGTGGAGGAATATACTCTGGTGGCTGTCGCAGACTATGTGCTGTCGCACACACCCGGCGCAACTGTGTCAAATCTCAGCTCTTCGCGTGCGCTCCGCGACATCACCGCGGCTCATGGTTGCCAATATGCGGCATCGGCGGTGGGCGAGGTGAATGTCACCACGAAGATGAAAGAAACCGGTGCCGTGATCGGTGGCGAAGGTAATGGCGGTGTGATATATCCGGCATCGCATTACGGACGTGACGCTTTGGTCGGTGTGGCTCTCTTCCTGTCGCTTCTGGCCAAGAGCGGCAAGAAGGTGAGTGAACTCAAAAAGACTTATCCGGCTTACGCCATAGCCAAAAACAAGATAGAGCTTACTCCTGAAATCAATGTAGACGCTATCCTCGAGGAGGTAAAGAAGCGCTATGCCAGCGAAAAGATTACCGATGTCGACGGCGTGAAGATAGATTTCGCCGACAGTTGGGTGCATTTGCGCAAATCCAATACGGAGCCGATCATACGAATCTATTCCGAGGCGCATACGATGCAGGAGGCCGAGCAGCTCGGACAGCAGATCAAAGATGTCATAACTGAAATGACAAAGCACTGATTGCGATGAGAAAATACCTGATGACGCTTGCGGCGGTGACATCGATTGTCGTCGGGGTGTCGGGTCAGAATAAAACCCCTGCCGACGATAGTCGGTGGGGGCTTGTCGATATATCCGTGGCCTGTGTGAGGGCAAAGCCATCGCATGCGTCGGAACAGACCACTCAGGCTATATGCGGTACGCCCGTGAAGATGGGTGAACGTGTCGGCGATTGGTATGGTGTAGAGCTGCCCGACGGTTACCGTGGCTATATAAACAGAGCCAATGTCACTTTGCTCAACGATAGCCTCATGTCGAAGTGGCGCAGGTCAAGCCGTATGATCGTGACCTCTCCGGGCACCATCGGTGTATGGGCTGATTCGCTTATGACAGGACACCGTGTTGCCGAGCTGGTCGAGGGGGATATCGTGGAGCGATTGTCGGATGACGGCGGACAGTTTGTTCGGGTCGGTATGCCGGGTGGCAGAGCCGAAGGATATGTCGAAAGACAGTCGGTCGAGGATTTCGCTGCTTGGTCATCGGCAACGCCTGATGGGTCGGCAGTGCTGTCGGCAGCCATGGCTATGGTCGGTTCTCCGTATGTGTGGGGTGGCATGACTTCCAAGGGACCGGATTGCTCCGGTCTGGTCAAGGCTGCTTATTGGCAGTCGGGGCTGATATTGCGGCGCGACGCTTCGCAGCAGGCTCTTACCGGACGAGATGTCGCAATTGACGATCCGACAGAGTGGCGTGCCGCTGACCTGCTTTTTTTTGCTGGGAGCGACGGCATCCGCATAACACATGTGGCTATCCATATCGGTGGCGGTCGTTATATCCATTCTTCGGGTCGTGTTGGGTATGGTAGCATATATCCCGGCGAGGCTGATTATGTGCCCCGCAAAGTTGTGAAAGTTCGCCGTATTCTTGGCAGTGAGATGACGCCCGGCATTACTCTCGTAAAGAATCATAAATGGTATTTTGAATGAAACGTATTCTTTTGAGCCTGCTGCTCGCAGTTACGGTTTTTGCAGCTGATGCGCGTAGCTATTTTCTCGATGATGTCGGACAGGTCGTGCCGCTAATAGCCGCTCCAGCTATCGGTGTTGCGGGCGTCGACGCGCGTCACACGTTCAGAGAACGTTTGGCAGTGACTGTAACAGCTGTCGCTATTGATGAAATACTTGTGCAGACAATGAAGCATACCATCCGGTCGCGTCGGCCTGACGGCACAGATAATCATTCGTTTCCGTCGGGACACATGGCGCGTGCCACTGTCGGTGCCGAAATCATCAGAAGCGAGTATGGCTGGGGCTGGGGAGCGGGTGCCTATCTTTGGGCGGCCGGAGTTGGCGCTCTGCGGATCCACCATCATCGTCATCGTTTCGGCGATGTGGTCGGAGGGGCTGTGACAGGATTTGTGTCGGCCAGACTGGCCTATCTCCTGCTGCCGTTGGAGCGGCGTCTGTTTGGTTGGGATAAAAGTCGTATTACCGTGACTGCGCTTCCGGCTGTGGGATCTGACGGAAAGTCGGTGGCGGCTGCGGTAAATCTCATTTTCTGAAAGCAAAAGAGTTGATTGTTGATCAAATAATCGTAACTTTGCAACTTGATTTAAGACAACATTCGCGATGTATAATAAATTCAAGGAATATGACAGTTTCAATCTGTCGGGAATAAATAAAGAGATGCTCGACGACTGGACCCGTCAGGGGCTGTTCGGGCAAAGCATAAAGGAGCGCGAGGGATCTCCTTCTTTTGTGTTTTACGAGGGGCCGCCGTCGGCCAACGGTATGCCGGGCATCCATCACGTGATGGCTCGTACGATCAAGGATATTTTCTGCCGTTACAAGACCATGAAAGGTTTTCATGTGAAGCGTAAGGCCGGATGGGACACTCACGGTCTGCCGGTGGAGCTTGGCGTGGAAAAGAATCTGGGTATCACCAAAGAGGATATCGGCAAGAAAATAAGCGTGGACGATTACAACGCCGCCTGTCGTTCGGAAGTGATGAAATACACCCGCGAATGGGAGACGCTCACAGACCGTATGGGATATTGGGTGGACATGAACGATCCGTATATCACATACGACAACCGATATATAGAAAGTGTATGGTGGCTTCTCCGCCAGCTATACGACAAGGGATATCTTTACAAGGGTTATACCATACAGCCGTATTCGCCGGCGGCAGGCACCGGACTTAGTTCGCATGAACTGAATCAGCCCGGATGTTACCGCGATGTAAAGGACACCACCTGCATAGCCCAGTTCAAGATAATTGACGCTCCTGAAAATCTCCAGGGATGGGGTGAACCCTATTTCCTGGCATGGACCACAACTCCGTGGACTCTTCCTTCGAATACGGCGCTGGCGGTAGGACCGTCGATAAGATATGATATCATACGCACATTCAACCCATATTCGGGAGAGAAGGTGACGGTTGTGTGTGCTGATGCGCTGGTCGGATCGGTATTGAATCCCAAGGGTGCCGGTCAGCCGCTTGATTCCTATGTCAAGGGCGACAAGGTGGTGCCCTATGAGATAGTCGGTTCCTGCGATGGCAATTCGCTTGTGGGCATGCGTTACGATCAGCTTATCAAGTGGATGAATCCGGGCGAGGGCGCTTTCAGGGTGATCCCAGGCGATTACGTGACCACAGATGACGGTACGGGCATAGTGCATATAGCCGGCACATTTGGCGCTGACGACCTTCGTGTGTCTCGGCAGAACGGCGTGCCGCCTCTGACTCTTGTGGATCGTGACGGGAATATCCGTCCGATGGTGGACCTGACGGGTCGGTTTTTCCGGATAGAAGATATTGATCCGGAATATGTCAAGAGCAATGTCGATGTGGAGGCCTATAGACCGTGGGCCGGACGATATGTAAAAAATGCGTATGATCCCGCACTTGCGCCTGATGCTGAAACGCTTGATGTGGCTATCTGCATGATGCTCAAGCAGCAGGGACTCGCGTTCAGGATAGAGAAGCATAGCCACAGCTATCCTCACTGCTGGCGAACGGACAAGCCGGTGCTGTATTATCCTCTCGACAGCTGGTTTATCCGCACTACGGCCGCGAGGGAAAAGCTGATGGAGCTGAATGGCGATATAAAATGGAAACCTCAGTCGACCGGCAGCGGACGTTTTGGCAAATGGCTGGAGAATCTGCAGGACTGGAATCTGTCGCGAAGCAGATACTGGGGTACGCCTCTGCCTATATGGCGCACTGAAGATGGCAGCGAAGAGCTGTGTGTCGACAGCGTAGCCATGCTTTATGACGAGATAGAGAAGGCTGTCAGTGCAGGAGTTATGAAGTCAAATCCTTACAAGGATCGTGGATTCGTGCCGGGTGTCTTCACAAAAGAGAACTATGAGCTGATAGACTTGCATCGTCCGTATGTCGATGATATCGTGCTTGTAAGTCCGACCGGAAAGCCGATGAAGCGTGAGAGTGACCTAATCGACGTATGGTTTGACTCCGGATCCATGCCTTACGCGCAGATCCATTATCCGTTTGAAAACAAGGAAGCGTTTGACCGTGGCGATCTTTTCCCGGCCGATTTCATTGCTGAGGGTGTCGACCAGACTCGTGGATGGTTCTTCACGCTCCATGCCATAGCCGGTATGGTGTTCGGTGATCGAGCCTATAAGGCAGTCATATCCAACGGTCTGGTTCTTGACAAAGACGGAAATAAAATGTCAAAGCGTCTTGGTAATGCGGTCAATCCGTTTGATGCGATCGAGAAATTCGGATCGGATCCGCTGCGCTGGTACATGATATCCAATTCTTCGCCGTGGGACAATCTGAAGTTTGACGAGGCCGGGGTGCAGGAGGTGTCGAGAAAACTGTTCTCAACCCTGTACAACACGTATTCGTTCTTTGCATTGTATGCAAATGTCGATGGATTTACCGGTGCGGAGCCGGCCGTCGACATGAAATCTCTTCCGGAGATCGACCGCTGGATATTGTCGTTGCTCAACTCGCTCGTGAAGGAGGTAGAGGAGGCGCTTGAGGACTACGAACCGACCAAAGCTGCCCGCGCTATAAGCGAATTTGTATGCGACAATCTCTCCAACTGGTATGTTCGTCTTAACCGCAAGCGTTTCTGGGGTGGCGAAATGAATGCCGACAAACTCGCAGCCTATCAGACGCTGTACAAGTGTCTGGTGACGGTGGCTAAGCTGATGGCTCCTGTATCGCCGTTCTTTGCCGACAGGCTGTATCGTGACCTGAACAGGTCAGACCGGTCGGTGCATTTGGAACTGTTCCCGGAGGCGGATCTTGCGGTGATCGATAAAGAGCTTGAGGATCGAATGCATCTTGCACAGACTGTCACCTCAATGGTGCTGGCATTGCGTCGCAAGGCCGAGATAAAAGTAAGGCAGCCGCTTCAGAAGATACTCGTGCCGGCAGTTGACGATCGTCAGTGTAAGGCTCTTGAAGCGATAAAGGGTTTGATATTGAGCGAGGTAAATGTGAAGGAACTTGAAATAGTCGGTGATGATGACAAAAGCATACTGGTGAAGCGTGTCAAGCCCGACTTCAAGAAGCTCGGCCCGAAATTCGGTAAGCAGATGAAGCAGGTGGCTGCAGCAATCCAGGCGCTCGGACAGCAGGAAATCTCGTGTCTTGAGCGCGATGGAAAGATCACTCTGATGATCGACGGCACTGAGGCGAGCGTGGATGCTGCCGATGTGGAGATCATATCGGAGGATATCCCCGGCTGGCTTGTGGCGAATGAGGGTAATGTGACAGTGGCTCTTGATATTACCGTCACTCCGTCGCTGCGTCAGGAAGGTGTGGCGCGTGAGATTGTGAACCGTGTTCAGAATCTGCGCAAGAGCCGCGATTATCAGATCACGGATCGGATCAATATCGTGTTTGCAGCGAGTCAGCTGACCGATGATGCTGTGGCGGGCTATGCCGACTATATATCGCGTCAGGTGCTTGCCGACACTCTTGCGGTCGGTGAGGTGGCTGACGATGAACTGACCGAGGTGCTTGATATAGACGGAACCGATGTAAAAGTAAGAATCACCCTTTCAAAATAAATCTAATCATGTCGGAGAAAACAAGATATACCGATGAGGAATTGCAGGAATTCAAATCGCTGATCCTCGAAAAACTTGCAAAAGCGCAACGCGACTATGAGATGCTTCGTGCGGATCTCACGAATACCGGCGGCAACGACACGGCCGATACATCGCCTACTTTCAAGGTGCTTGAAGAGGGAGCGGCTGTCCTTAACAAGGAAGAGGCCGGTCGACTGGCACAGCGTCAGATGAAGTTCATACAGCATCTTCAGGCCGCATTGGTGAGGATCGAGAACAAGACGTATGGCATATGCCGTGAAACCGGCAAGCTTATCCCGAAGGAGCGTCTTATGGCGGTGCCTCATGCCACGCTGTGTATCGATGTAAAGATCAACGGTAAGAAATAATCGGCTGATGAAGATTACAAAGGGACAGGCTGCCGCAGCGATCATCCTTGCGACGATAATTCTCGACCAGTTCATAAAGATTTGGGTCAAAACTCATTTTTATCTGGGAGAAGAATTGCGGATCGCTGAATGGTTCAGACTCGTGTTTGTGGAGAACGACGGGATGGCTTTCGGCATGCAGATGGGTTCGAAGCTGTTTCTTACGCTTTTCAGAATCGTGGCTGTGACAGCGTTGTGCTGGGTAATAGTGCGTTTCTGTCGCAGGACTGATGTCGGTTACGGATTCATAGCGTGTCTGGCGCTGGTGACAGCCGGTGCGGCGGGAAATATAATCGACTGTGTGTGCTACGGAGTGCTGTTCAATGATCCGATGCCGCCGGCGGTGGCTGTCATGATGCCCGATGGAGGCGGATATGCTCCTCTGTTATACGGCAAGGTAGTGGATATGTTCTACTTCCCGTTGTTCAGTTTCGACTGGCCCGAGTGGATGCCATGGGTCGGTGGTGAGAATTTTCTCTTTTTCCAGCCGGTGTTCAATCTGGCCGATGCTGCTATATCTGTCGGCATGGTGGTGATAATTCTGTTCTATACGAAGCATCTGTCGGGCAGTCATTCTGACGAACCTGCGGTGGAAGACCAAACAAGCCGGTAATGCGAAAGGGACTACTTATAACTATAGGAGCCGCTATGCTTATGGGTGTAGCGGCTTGTTCTTCGCGTCCGTCGGGCATACTTCCTGAAAAGAAAATGGCAAGGATCATTGCCGATATGAATATAGCCGAAAGCGTAGCGGAGTCATCAGGCAATGATCTGCGAACGGATTCGGCCAAAGATGTGCTGCGGCAGGCCATATATCTGCGCAATGGCGTGAGTCAGGCCGAGGTGGACAGTTCGATGCGCTGGTATGCGTTCAATATGGAAAAATATGTGGAGGTGTATGATCAGGCGATCGAGATGATAGACCGTGATATAGCCAGAACCAGAACGCTTGCCGGAGCCAAAGGCGAATCGACTACGATGCGGTCGCTTGTGCTCGACGGTGATTCGGTGGATGTTTGGCCTGGTATGCGTTTCCGTCAGTTTGGTCCGGCTATGCCGAGCGATATAATAGAGTTCGACATGCCACTTGACCGTAATTGGGAAAAGGGTGATGTCTATGTGTTGTCGGCAAGGATCACTGGTTCTGCCGGACCGACAGAGATCGCTGTCGCGGCTCAATATCAGGACGGAAGCAAGGATTATAATACTATAAGCACTGATGGTGACGGCTGGAAACGCATTCGTCTTGCACTTGACAAAGACAAGACCGCGACGGACGTATATGGCTATCTGCGCTATGACAGCGGTGATGAAGTTGCATTTGTCGATTCGATAAGTCTTGTCAGGATGCGTAGCGATTTCAGAGGGGCTTCGTCGGTGGCTACAGGTCAGAAGCGTTATTCCGGTAAATATGGCCGATAGGATTGTCGGTGGGCCGCTGAAAATAATGGCTCATGAGATTGTGACATCTGCCGGGTGCTACTCAATGCATATAGCGGTCATCGATGAGTCGGGTAAAATAACACTCTGCCCCTTCGAAGGCGAAGAGAGCGGAGTGGAGTTTGTCAACGGCAGGGTAGTGCTGTCGGAATTTACTGACCATTACGGACGTGTGGCCATACGGTTGAGCTTCGAATCAATGTGAGGCTCTACGATACAGTACTACTGCTATTATTGTATAAATGATGTTGGGTATCCACATCGCTATCAGAGGTGATGTCATTCCCGATATGGCAAATGTGGATGTCACGGTCATGAACAGGATATAGCTGAAGCTGAGCACAAGTCCGATGCCTATGTTGATGCCCATTCCTCCTTTGACTTTGCGCGATGACAGTGCCATGCCGATAACAGTAAGTATGAAGGCTGCGGCAGTCATGGCAAACCGTTTGTGGTATTCGATCTCAAATCCTTTGATATTGGCCACGCCTCTCATCTTCTGGTGTGCGATGTATTCCGCCAGATCGGGTGTGGTCATTGTTTCATGATCATTTTTTGAGATCAGGAAGTCACGTGGTTCGATCGGTATTATGGTGTCGAGCCGTGTCCCTCTTCTGATTTCTTCACGTGTGCCCTTGAAGTCGCGTATCATGTAATCGCGTGCCACCCACCGGTGAAGTGTATCGTAGCGTATTGTCTGTGCAGTGAGGCGCGATACAAGCTTCTTGTTTTCGAATTTTTCGAGCGAGAATCGGTAGCCGGTGCTGTTGTTGTTGTCGTATCGGTTGATGTAGGCTATCACTCCGTTACTGACCTGAAGCTGTATGTTTGATCCGTAGTCTACGCGCTTGTTCTTGACATAGGTGTTGGTGTAGTCGATGCGTTTTACATTAGCAGGCGGTATGACGTAGGCACTGAGGACGAAGGTCAGGCAGGCAATGACCGCAGCGGATATCATGTAAGGTCGCAGAAGTCGCCTGAAGCTCATGCCTGACGACAGGATGGCGATGATCTCTGAGTTGTCGGCGAGTTTCGAGGTGAAGAATATGACTGCGATGAATGTGAACAGGGGGCTGAACTGGTTGGCGAAATACGGCAGAAAGTTCAGAAAGTAGTCGAATATAGTGGCTTTGAGCGGGGCTTTCAGGAATGAATCGAGCTTTTCGTTGACGTCGAACATGATCGTGATGGCCAGGATCAGCACGATGGCAAACACATAGGTGCCCAGAAACTTCCCTATGATATATCGGTCGAGTATCTTGAGTCGGAAATGTGTCATAAGCGGTGGGTCAGTTGGGGTATGATGGCTCGTTTCCACTGGCTGAAATCTCCCTCTATGATATGACGGCGCGCTTCATCCATCAGGTGGAGATAGAAGCAGAGGTTGTGGATGGCTCCGATCTGGAGTGCGAGCAGCTCCTGACTGACAAACAGATGCCTTACATAGGCCCGTGAGTATGCATGGTCTACGAAGCTTGTCCCATCAGGGTCGAGCGGCGAGAAATCGTTAGCCCATTTAAGGTTTCGCATATTGAGTATGCCGTTCATTGTGAACAGCATACCGTTGCGTCCGTTGCGGGTGGGCATCACGCAGTCCATCATATCCACTCCGCGATCGATGGCTTCAAGCATATTGGCCGGTGTCCCGACTCCCATCAGATATCTTGGTTTGTCGGCCGGAAGTATCTCGTTGACTACCTCTATCATATCGTACATCACTTCGGTAGGTTCGCCGACGGCGAGGCCGCCAATGGCATTGCCCTCTGCGCCGAGATCAGCTACGAATTTGGCCGATTCGCGTCGGAGTTCGGGATACGTGCATCCCTGTACGATAGGGAAGAATGTCTGGCTGAATCCGTAGAGTCCTTCTGTGGCCTTAAATCTGTCCCATCCTCTTTTTAGCCAGCGTTGTGTGAGCTGCAGTGAATGATAGGCGTAGTCATAATCGGCTGTGCCAGAAGGGCATTCGTCGAGAGCCATCATTATGTCGGATCCTATGATGCGTTGTATGTCGACAACTTTTTCGGGAGTGAAGAGGTGTTTGGATCCGTCTATGTGCGATCGGAACCATGCTCCTTCTTCCTTGAGTTTACGGTTTGCAGCAAGCGAGAACACCTGAAATCCGCCGCTGTCGGTCAGAATCGGACGCTCCCATCCCATGAATCTATGGAGTCCTCCGGCCTGATGCAATATTTCTGTGCCTGGCCTGAGGTATAAATGATATGTGTTGCCGAGTATAATCTGGGCTTTGACGTCATCGGCGAGATCGCGCTGATGCACTGCTTTGACAGACGCCACTGTGCCGACCGGCATGAAAATCGGGGTCAGTATGTCGCCATGGGCGGTGGATATTATGCCGGCTCTGGCGGCTGAATCCGCGCATGTGTGTTGAAGGTTGAAATTCATATTGCAAAGGTACAAAACAATTGTTCTTCCGGCAAAAATTTGGGCGTTTCGCAAAAACTGAGTAATTTTGCACCGTACACGTAAGGCGCATATGGCGTAATTGGTAGCCGCGTTAGACTTAGGATCTAATGTCTGCGGACGTGGGGGTTCGAGTCCCCCTATGCGCACGAGTTGACCAAAGAGGAATTTCCGAAAGGATTTTCCTCTTTTTCTCGTTTGTAACTTTCTGTTATTTTACGTATTACAGCAAGTCCTGCATTTTCTGTAATGGTTCGATAACCGTCATTTTCTTTATCCCGATAAATACCATCAGGGAATAACATATTTGGAGTTTATGAGCTGTAAGCAGGTCTGCTTGCTTCCACATAGTCTCTAAATGACAACACATTAGCATCACATCACTTATCTTATTCTCAAGGTTCGATAACTCATTATCGTATTTTGAAAGTTCTAACTCTTCTTTCTTTTTCCGCATAGCGTTGTGAAAGTATAGTAAAGCACTTTGTCTATTATGACGGGCCTGTCGTCCATCTGTGGTGGACTGACAATAGAGAAGAAGTGACGATATACACTATGCTTAGTCCAAATGTGATTAGGTGTGCACGAAACCGTCGTAGCCGAACGGCACGTATGGTGGTGCGGGAGAAAGAAAAACGAGAGTAGATATGAGGATATATCGGGGTAGCACGGCATAAAACATAAAAAAAGACGCGACTCGGCTATTGTAGTCGGGTCGTGTCTTTTTGTATATGCTGAACTCCCTCGTGGGGAGCCGGTGCATGAGCAGGGGATTACTCTACTGCGGCTACGCCGGGAAGTACTTTGCCTTCGATTGCCTCAAGCAGTGCGCCGCCACCGGTCGATACGTACGATACCTCGTCGGCGAGTCCGAATTTGTTGATGCATGCCACGGAGTCACCGCCGCCGATGAGTGAGAATGCACCGTTTTTGGTGGCTTTCACGATTGCGTCGGCGATGGCGCGTGAACCGGCAGTGAAGTTGTCGAATTCAAACACTCCTGCGGGGCCGTTCCAAAGAATGGTCTTGGAGGGTTCGATGACGGCTTCGAATGATTTGCGGGTTTCGGGGCCGGCGTCAAGACCTTCCCATCCATCGGGTATTTCTTTTACGGAGCAGATCTGTGTGTCGGCGTCGTTGCTGAATGCGTTGGCTGCCACGCAGTCGGTGCCGAGCACGAGATTTACGCCTTTTTCCTTGGCCTTCTTCATGATGTCGAGAGCGAGATCGAGCTTGTCGTTCTCGCAGATCGAATCGCCGACGTGGCCGCCCATGGCTTTTGCGAAGGTGTAGGTCATGCCGCCACAGAGTATGAGGTTGTCGACCTTGTCCATGAGGTTTTCGATGATGCCGATTTTTGTGGATACTTTAGATCCACCCATGATGGCGGTGAAGGGGCGACGAATGTCCTTAAGTATGTTGTCGACGGCTTTCACTTCTTTCTCCATAAGGTAGCCGAGCATCTTGTGGTCTTTGTCGAACGAATCGGCGATTACGGCTGTAGAGGCGTGTTTGCGGTGGGCTGTTCCGAATGCGTCGTTGACATATACGTCGGCATAGCTTGCAAGGGTCTTGGCAAACTCCTTCTGGCGTTCTTTCATCTCTTTTTTTGCTGCTTCGTAGCCGGGATCGGTCTTTTCGATGCCGGTGGGCTTGCCTTCTTCTTCGGGGTAGAAGCGGAGGTTTTCGAGGAGCAGCACTTCGCCGGGCTTGAGTGCCTTGGCGGCATCGGCGGCTTTAGCGCAGTCGTCGGCAAACTTCACTTCGCGGCCGAGAGCCTTGGCTACATCGTCCTTGATCTGCGAGAGGGAGAATTTGGGGTTGACCTTACCTTTGGGTTTGCCCATGTGGCTCATGATGATGAGGCTTCCTCCGTCGTTGAGTATCTTGTTGAGTGTGGGGAGGGCTCCACGGATACGGGTGTCATCAGTAATGTGGCCGTTCTCGTCAAGGGGAACGTTGAAGTCAACACGTACGATGGCTTTTTTGCCGTCGAAGTTGAAATTGTCGATTGTCATAGAAATATGGTTTTAGTTTGTCGTTTCGTTTATGGTAATATTACGTGGCAAATATACTTATTGTTTTCTTAAACTGAAAACTTTTTGAGTTCTTCGGCCATCTGCTGTTGCAGTTTTTTAGCCTCTTCGGCAGCTCTTTGGGCGAAGTCTGGTCCATCGGAGGCGAATATTATTCCGCGCGACGAGTTGACCAGCAGGCCGCAGTCGGATGTCATGCCGTAGCGACATACTTCCTCAAGGCTACCTCCCTGGGCTCCGACTCCCGGTACGAGGAGGAAGTTGTCGGGAGCCAGACGTCGTATGTCCTCGAACATGCGTCCTTGTGTGGCGCCGACCACATACATCATTGATTCGGGAGATGCCCATCGGCTTGAGGTTGTTATGACTTTTTCGAACAGGCGAGTGCCGTCGGTGTCCTCTGTGAGCTGGAAGTCGTGTGATCCTTTGTTGGATGTGAGTGCGAGTAGCACCACCCATTTTCCTTCGTAGCCTAAGAACGGTGTGACGCTGTCCTCGCCCATATATGGGGCGACGGTCACGGCATCGACTCCCAGATGTTCGAAGAAGCTTTGTGCATACATGCGCGATGTGTTGCCGATGTCGCCTCGCTTGGCGTCGGCGATTATGAACTGGTCGGGATAGTGTTCGCGCAGATAGTTCACTGTCTTTTCGAATGCGATCCATCCCTCGGTTCCGAGAGATTCGTAAAATGCGAGATTGGGTTTATATGCTACCGCATAGGGGGCTGTGGCATCTATAATTTGTCGGTTGAACTCAAACAGTGGGTTCTCGCATGCAAGCAGATGCTGCGGTATTTTCTTTATGTCGGGATCGAGTCCCACGCAGAGAAATGACTGCTTGTTTTTTATGTTGTCGATCAGTTGTTTGCGTGTCATATATAATCGTTGTTTTGGTTATAGTTCGGATTCTTTTAATCTCTCGGCGTTTTCAGCCACAATAAGGGCGTCGATACAGTGCTGTATGTCGCCGTCGATAAATCCCGCAAGGTTGTAGGAGGTATAATTTATGCGGTGGTCGGTCATGCGTCCCTGTGGGAAATTATATGTGCGTATTTTGGCTGATCTGTCGCCTGTCGACACCAGCGACCGGCGTTGTGAGGCTATGTCGTCGTCGTATTTCTGACGTTCGCGGTCGTATATGTAGGTGCGAAGGCGGGAGAGTGCCCGTTCTTTGTTTTTGGGTTGATCGCGCGTTTCGGTGCATTCGATCAGGATTTCCTCGCTTTCGCCTGTGTTTGGGTTTCGCCAAGGGTAGCGTAGGCGCACTCCGGATTCCACTTTGTTGACGTTCTGTCCGCCGGCTCCTCCGCTACGGAATGTGTCCCATTTTATTTCTCCTTCGTTTATGACTACGTCGAATGGCTCTGCTTCAGGCAGCACCGCAACGGTGGCAGCCGATGTGTGTATGCGGCCTTGTGTTTCGGTTGCCGGCACTCTTTGGACGCGATGCACTCCGCTCTCATATTTCAGAGTGCCGTAGACGTTGTCGCCGCTTACTCGGACTATGACCTCCTTGAAACCTCCCGATGGGCCTTCGCTGGCCGACAGTAGTTCGGCGGTCCAGTGCCGCGACTCAATATAGTGGGCGTACATTTTGAGGAGATCGCCTGCAAACAGTGCAGCTTCATCTCCACCTGTTCCGGCACGTATCTCAAGCATGGCATTGCGGCCGTCGGCCGGATCGGCCGGTATGAGCAGCAGTTTTATGGTTTCTTCCAATGCGGGGATTTGCTCCTCTATTGATGCGATCTCGATTTTGGCCCAGCCGCGCAATTCAGGATCGGATTCCGAAGCGAGTATATTTTTAGCATCATCAAGATCCGACAGCGCCGTGCGGTATTGTCGCGCGGCATCAGTCAGTTTCTGAAGTTCACGGTATTCCTTAGACAGACGCACATATCGCTCTCTGTCAGCGATCACATCCGGATCAGTGATGAGAGTGGCTGTTTCCTCGAAGCGCGATTCAATGCCGTCGAGCTTGTCAAGTAGAGGGTTTTCTGCCATGGTGGAATCTCTTGAATTTTTGGCGAAATTAGTAAAATTCCACGATAATATCAACCGGAATATAAAGATTGGGATATGCAAAGTGTGAAAATTGAATAAAATTGGGCGACGGATTGCGGATTATTCCCTTTTTTGGTAATTTTGCATTTCAGTTATTGAAAAATCAATTTACTTACATACATAACGTAGATTTATGAACGTAACCATGCAAAAGACTGACGCTGTCAGCGCACGCCTGACGGTGAATGTCGAAGAGAACGATTACAAGGATACCGTTGTCAAGAAGCTCAAGGAGATCGGCCGGACCCATCAGATTCCGGGTTTCCGCAAAGGACACGTAGCCATCGCCGATCTGCACCGCCGTTTCGGGGCTGATGTCACAAGCGATGTGATCAATCACGACGTGTTTGAGGCTGTCATGAAATATATCGATGACAATAAGCTCAATGTTCTCGGCCAGCCTGTGCCTGTCGAGGTGAAGGCACTCGATTTCAAGAAAGAGAAAGATTTCACCTTTGAATATGATATGGCTCTCGCTCCCGAACTTGACGTGAAGATCGACAAGGATGAGCATATACCTTATTATACTATCGAGGTGACCGATGAGATGGTCGACGAGCAGGATAAGGCTTTCCGCAAGCGTTTCGGCGCACAGGTGCCTGGCGAGGAGTTTGAGGATGACGCTCTGGTGAAGGGCGCTATAGAGCAGCTTGACGAGAACGGTAATGTTATCGAAGGCGAAGGCGCGATTCAGGTGACCAACGGTATCGTCGCTCCGATGTATTTCAAGTCGGACGATCAGAAGGCTCTCTTCAAGGGAGCGAAAGTCGGTGACAAGATCACTTTCAATCCCTGGATGACCTGTAATGGTGATCCGACCGAGATGTCATCGATGCTGCAGGTAGACAAAGCTAAGGTGGCCGACCTTCACAATGATTTCCGTTTCACCATCTCTGAAATTATTGTGGTAAGACCCGCTGAACTCAATCAGGAGTTCTTCGATCAGGTGTTCGGCAAGGACAAGGTGAGTGATGAAGCCGGCTACCGCAATGCTATCCGCGAGATGATCGCCGGAGAGTTGAAACAGAATTCGGAAATGGTGTTCCGCATGTCGGCCCGCAAGTATTTCCTCGAGAAGTACGGATCGATGGAGTTGCCTGCCGCAATACTGAAGAAGTGGCTCATAATGCGCAACGAAGGCCTCAACGACAGCAATATCGACGAGGAGTACGGCCGCATGGAGCCGGATCTCAAGTGGCAGCTGGTGAAGGAGAATATAGCCCAGAAGCTTGAGGTGAAGATAGAGGAATCGGATCTGATCGATATGGCCAAAGGTATCGCAGCCCGTCAGTTCGCCCAGTATGGCATGACCAATATCGATGACGAAACTCTGACCAATTACGCCAAAAACATTCTGGCCGACAAGAACTACCGCCCGCGTCTGGTGGAGCAGTGCGGTGACTTCAAGCTGTTCCAGAGCATTGAGAACGGTGTGACTCTCGACTGTGAAACCGTAAGCCTCGACAAGTTCAAGGAGATAGCGTCTACAATCTGATGAGATCGGCCGGAAAGGCCGTCGGATGTCATAATAATGACGGGATTCCCCATTGCAAAAGGGGAGTCCCGTCAGTGTTTTTAGTCGTTAAACTAATGGTGCTGTTTCAAAAAAAACATCTTAAACTTGCAATTCAGCCAAAATCTTACTAACTTTGATAAAGAATTTACAAGAAGGAAAAGATTGAACACAGAGAATATGAAAAATGATTTCAGAGATTATGCCGTGAAGCATCTCGGCATGAACCCGCTCGCGCTCGACAAGTATGCTGCGACTATCACGTCGAGCTATATCTCTCCGACCATTATAGAGGAGCGTCAGCTTAATGTGGCCCAGATGGACGTGTTCTCACGTCTGATGATGGATCGCATTATATTTCTAGGCACTGATGTTAACGACTATACGGCCAATGTGATACAGGCGCAGCTGCTTTATCTTGACTCGGCTGATCCGGGCAAGGATATCAGCATATATATCAATTCTCCGGGCGGCTCTGTGTATGCCGGTCTTGGAATATACGACACGATGCAGTATGTGTCGAGCGATGTTGCCACAATCTGTACCGGCATGGCGGCGTCGATGGCTGCGGTGCTGCTTGTGGCCGGGGCTAAGGGCAAGCGCTTTGCTCTGCGTCACTCGCGGGTAATGATACACCAGCCTATGGGTGGCGCTCAAGGACAGGCCTCGGACATCGAGATTACGGCGCGTGAGATACAAAAACTCAAGAAGGAACTGTACACTATCATTGCCGATCACTCGGGAATGAGCTATGACAGGGTGGCGCAGGACTCCGACCGTGATTACTGGATGACGGCCGAAGAGGCTCGGGACTATGGCATGATTGACGAGGTGCTTGTAAAGGCCAAGCATTGATCGAGTTTCAGAAGTGAGCGTCTAGAATGACGCCGCTGGATTTTCAAAAAACACCAGAAGACAAAATGGCTAAGAAGAACCAGATAAAATGTGCTTTCTGCGGCCGGCCGGCTGAGGCTTCGGAGGTGCTTGTGCCAAGTCCGGTATCGGATACACATATATGCTCTGAATGTGTGGAGCAGATCAATGAGGCTCTTGCGCAGTACCGTCAGGATGTGCTCGGGCAAAAGCCGTCGAAATCCAAACCCGACAATAGAGAGTCGATGGACAATGTTCCTAAGCCTAAGGAAATATGCGAGTTTCTTAACAGCTATGTAATAGGTCAGGACGCAGCTAAGAAATATCTGTCGGTAGCAGTCTACAATCACTACAAGCGTCTGGCGCAACACAATGACGACGTAGATATAGAAAAGAGCAATATAATACTTGTCGGACCGACCGGTACAGGCAAGACTCTTTTGGCCAAAACGATAGCGAGAATGCTTGATGTTCCGTTCACTATAGTCGACGCCACGGTGCTTACCGAGGCCGGCTATGTGGGAGAGGATATTGAAAGCCTTCTCACGCGTCTGCTGCAGGCCGCTGACTATGACGTGGAGAGAGCGCAGAAAGGCATCGTGTTTATTGACGAAATCGATAAGATCGCACGCAAGGGCGACAATCCCTCGATTACTCGCGATGTGAGCGGAGAGGGCGTACAGCAGGGTTTGCTGAAGCTTCTCGAAGGATCGGTTGTCAATGTTCCGCCTCAGGGAGGACGCAAGCACCCGGAGCAGAAGATGATACCTGTCGACACGAAAAACATACTGTTTATATGCGGAGGTGCTTTCGATGGCATAGAACGCAAGATTGCGCAACGGCTTAACACGCATGTGGTAGGATATTCCAATAATACCGCGCGCGGAAATATCAAGCGCGATAACTTCCTGCAATATGTGGCTCCCCAGGATCTGAAATCATTCGGACTCATTCCTGAGATCATAGGCCGATTGCCGATATTGACCCATCTTGAGCCGCTCGACCGCGAAGCTTTGCGCCGCGTGCTCACCGAGCCTAAAAACGCGATTATCAAGCAATATGAGAAACTGTTTGATATGGATGGCGTGAAACTGGTCTTTGCGCCGGAAGCTCTTGATCTTATCGTCGACAAGGCCATAGAATACAAGCTTGGCGCACGCGGATTACGTTCGATCGTGGAGTCTATCATGACCGATGCCATGTTTGATGTGCCGTCGAGCGATCTCAAAGAGTTTGAGGTGACTGCGGAGTATGCCCTTGACAAACTGCGTCAGGCAAATTTCGAAACAGCCACATTCAAATAACCTCCCGATTATCCTTAAACCGCTCCTCACGAACCAACGTAGAACTAAACCAATTGTCAAAGCGAACAGTAAATAATATCAATCCCTCACATTCCTTCCATGACTCATCCAACCCTCCTCGCTGAAGCTCTCAAACATCATTTCGGCTTCGACACATTCAAAGGCAATCAGGAAGCTATAATGCAGAGCCTGCTTGACGGCAATGACACTTTTGTGCTTATGCCTACAGGCGGTGGAAAATCATTGTGTTTTCAATTGCCGTCACTACTCATGGAAGGAACGGCCATCGTGATATCCCCGCTCATCGCGCTGATGAAAAATCAGGTCGATGCCATGCGTAATTTCAGCGAAGAGGATGATGTGGCTCATTTTCTGAACTCGTCGCTCAATCGTGCGGCCATCGACAAAGTAAAAGCCGATGTGGCTTCTGGAAAGACTAAGCTGTTGTATGTGGCTCCGGAATCGTTGACCAAAGAGGAGAATATAGAGTTTCTTAAAACTGTAAAGATCTCATTCTATGCCGTTGACGAGGCACACTGCATCTCGGAATGGGGGCATGACTTCCGTCCGGAATATCGTCGTATACGACCTATTATCAACGAGATTGGCAAGCGTCCTGTAATAGCACTGACGGCTACGGCGACTCTTAAGGTGCAGCATGATATACAGAAAAATCTGGCGATGCTTGATGCACGTGTGTTCAAGTCGTCGTTCAATCGTGAAAACCTATATTACGAGATTCGACCAAAGACGCCGACTGTAGACCGTGATATAATCAAGTTTATCAAGAATAACGAGGGCAAATCCGGTATCATCTACTGCTTGAGCCGTAAAAAAGTGGAAGAACTGGCTGAAATGCTGCAGGTGAACAATATCAAGGCGTTGCCCTATCACGCCGGCATGGACGGTCAGACCCGTTCGGAAAACCAGGATGCATTTCTGCATGAGAAGGTTGATGTCATAGTGGCTACAATAGCTTTCGGCATGGGTATCGACAAGCCTGATGTAAGGTTTGTCATACACTACGATATGCCCAAAAGCCTAGAGGGATATTATCAGGAGACAGGACGAGCTGGCCGTGACGGAGGCGAAGGAAAGTGTATAACATTCTATGCTGCTAAGGATCTGCAGAAGATGGAAAAATTCATGCAGAACAAGCCTCTGTCGGAGCAGACCATCGGACGGCAACTGCTGCTGGAAACCGCCGGATATGCCGAGTCGAGTCTGTGCCGTCGAAAGTCGCTGTTGCATTATTTCGGCGAAGAATACAAGCCTGAAAACTGCGGGAGCTGCGACAATTGTCTAAACCCAAAGAAAAAAGTGGAAGCAAAAGATGAATTGTGTGCTGTCATAGAAACGGTGGCGGCGCTTAAGGAGAAATTCAAAGCTGACCATATAGTCGATGTCATGCGGGGCAAACGTACTGCTGATGTCAGAAATCTCGGACATGACGAACTGGAGTTGTTTGGATGTACCGAAAAATCTGATCAGAAATTTCTGTCGGCAGTGATCCGACAGGCTGTAATAGCCGGATATCTTGAGCGTGACATTGAAAACTATGGCTTGCTCAAACTTACTCCCAAGGCAAAGAAATTTCTTAACAAGCCGGAGTCGTTCAAAATTGTGGAAGACCGTGAATTTAATGAGGAGGAAGAGGTCGAGGTGCTTAAGAGTGGCGCCGGATGTGCTGCCGACCCCGAACTGTATTCCATTCTAAAGGATCTCCGCAAGAAGATAGCCCGTCAGAATTCGTTGCCCCCTTACGTTATATTCCAGGATCCTTCACTTGAGGCTATGGCAACCACGTATCCGGTGAATATCGAGGAACTTGCCGGGATAGCGGGCGTCGGTGCAGGAAAGGCTCGTCGCTACGGCAAGGAATTTGTGGAGGTGATCCGCCGGCATGTCGAAGAAAATGATATAGACCGTCCGGAAGATCTTGTAGTACGCAGTCTTGCCAACAAAAGCAAGGTGAAGATTTCGATCATTCATGCGATAGACCGTAAGATAGATCTCAATGAGATAGCGGATTCGAAGGGTATGGAGTTTGACGAACTGCTCGATGAGATCGAGTCGATAGTCAACTCCGGCACTAAGATAAATATCAATTATTATATTGACGAGATGCTCGACGAGGATCAGCAGGACGAGATTTTCGACTGGTTTAAGCAGAGTGAGAGCGGTATGCTTGAAGAGGCCTATCAAGAGTTTGGCAGCGACTATTCGGAGGAAGAAATCAGGCTCATGCGCATAAAGTTTATCTCTGATATGGGATACTGATATTAAACGATAATCACGATAGTCAGGATAATGGAGAAAATCATAGACTATAAAGGTGTAGAACTCCATCGTAAGGAGCTGATAGTGTTGAAAAACGTTGACTTTACGCTGGAAGAAGGGGAGTTCGTGTATCTGATCGGAAAGGTAGGCAGTGGCAAAAGCTCGTTGCTGAAATCCATGTATGCCGAGATTCCTGTAGCTGCCGGTCATGCCGAGGTGCTTGGATATGACCTACGTACACTCCGTCGGCGTGATATCCCGATGCTCCGCCGCAAGATCGGCATAGTGTTTCAGGATTTTCAGCTACTGACCGATCGCAGTGTCTATGACAATCTTCGCTTTGTGCTTGATGCCACCGGATGGAACGACCGGCATGAGATAGACGCACGTATCGAGGAGGTTCTGACCGAAGTGGGAATGCTGACAAAGTCATATAAGATGCCTCATGAGCTTTCGGGGGGTGAGCAGCAGCGCATAGTGATAGCACGGGCGCTGCTCAACCGTCCGCGTCTGATACTTGCCGACGAGCCTACCGGAAATCTTGATCCGGCTACGAGTGAACAGATCGTCAACCGCTTACGCGAAATATCGCGCAAGGGTACGGCCGTTGTGATGGCTACCCACAATCTCGGTTTGGTCGAGGAGATGCCCGGACGTGTGCTCAAATGTGAGCGCAAGGGAATATCCGAATTTGCGTGAATGTATATCTCCGTTGCCACGCCTTCGTGGTAGTGGCCTGAGGAGGGTGAGATGGCAGAAGGTGAGATGGCAGAAGGTGATGAGAAATTGGCAAACACTTGCACCGATACTTGGCGTTTAGGGCTTTTTTGATTACCTTTGTGCCGATAATGCCATAGTATGTTGGCATTTATAGGAAACGAACATTATTAATACATACAATACACATAGGATGAAAGTCTTGAAGTTTGGCGGCACCTCTGTAGGTTCGGCTCAGCGAATAAAAGATGTAGTGGAGCTTATCACTAAGCGTGGCAAGAACATAGTAGTGCTTTCGGCCATGTCGGGAACTACCAATACGCTCGTAGAGATATCCGACTATTTCTACAAGAAGAATCTGACCGGTGCGAAAGAAACCATCAACATGCTTGAGGCCAAATATCGTGCTACGGTCGAAGATCTCTACGCTACCGATGAATACCGTGCCAAAGCATGGCAGGCCATAGAGGAATGCCTCGGCTTTATCCGGTCGTTCAGCAAGCCTATTTTCACTCTTTTTGAAGAGAAGGAAATTCTTGCCCAGGGAGAACTGATGTCGACGGCTCTTATGATCAATTATCTGCACGAACGCGGCATCAATGCGGCCATGCTTCCGGCACTCGAATTCATGCGGACCGACAAGAATGCCGAGCCCGACATGCAGTATATTACTGATAAGATCAACGAGCTTCTGCAGGAAAACTCCGACGCCGACCTATATATCACTCAGGGATATATATGCAAGAACGCATATGGAGAGACCGACAACCTGCAGCGTGGCGGAAGTGACTATACGGCGTCGCTGATAGGTGCGGCCGTCAAGGCAGAGGAGATAGAGATCTGGACAGATATAGACGGAATGCACAACAATGATCCGAGATTTGTGGAAAACACTCAGCCGGTAGGCGAACTGCACTTCGAGGAGGCGGCGGAGCTGGCATATTTCGGAGCCAAGATTCTTCATCCGACATGTGTGCTTCCGGCCAAGCTCAATAATATACCCGTGCGTCTGCTCAACACCATGCAGCCCGAGGCTCACGGTACGCTGATATACAACACGCGGCCGACACGCAAGATCAAGGCTGTGGCAGCAAAAGACAATATCACAGCCATCAAGATCAAGAGCAGCCGAATGCTTCTTGCCTATGGATTCCTGCGTAAAGTGTTTGAGATATTCGAAACACACCGTACGTCGATCGATATGATCGTCACATCTGAGGTGGGCGTGTCGGTGACGATAGACAATGAGCGCAATCTGCATCAGATCATCGAGGATCTCAAGAAGTTCGGCACAGTGACGGTGGATCGCGATATGGTCATCATCTGTGTGGTAGGCGATCTTGAATGGCAGAACCGTGGTTTCGAAGCCGATGTGATCAATGCGCTCCATGATATACCTGTCAGAATGATATCATACGGTGGCAGCAATTACAACATATCGCTTCTGGTAAAGGCGTCCGACAAAGTCCGTGCGCTTAATTTGTTGAGCGCACAGTTGTTTGAAACAAAACCGGAATAATAACAATGAGTATGAAATTTCCGATCGAGCGATTTCGCAAAGCGGCTACTCCGCTGTATTATTACGACATGGAGTTGCTGCAGCAGACACTCGACAAGATCAAGGGATCTGTTTCGCGATATGGTTTCAATGTGCACTATGCGATGAAAGCCAATGCCAATCCGGCTATACTGCGCCGGATTAGCGAGGCCGGATTTGGAGCCGATACGGTCAGCGGTGGAGAGATCGCGGCAGCCATTAACGCCGGTTTCAAGGCTGAGGACATAGTTTTTGCCGGCGTTGGAAAAACCGATGGCGAGATACTGCTTGGACTGCGTGAGGGTATAGGATGCTTTAATGTGGAATCGGCCCAGGAGCTCGAGATTATTGAGCAGCTTGCTCTTGAGGAAAGAAAGGTGGCGCGTGTGGCACTGCGGATCAATCCGAACATCGATGCTCATACCCATCACTATATCACAACAGGTCTGGAAGAAAATAAATTTGGTCTTGATATCAGTGTGGTGCCGCAGATGATACAAAAGTGCATGCAGTCGAAGGCGCTGTCATTTGTCGGACTGCATTTCCATATCGGATCCCAGATAACGACTCTGGAGCCTTACCGTATGCTTTGTGAACGCATCAATGCCATACAGAATGATCTGGAGCAACAGGGTATGACTTCGATAAAATCAATAAATGTAGGGGGCGGACTGGGTGTTGATTATGATGATCCCGACAAGCATCCGATAGCTGATTTCGATCCGTATTTCGCACTTTTCCATAATCATCTGAAGCTCCGTGACGGACAGCAGCTTCATTTTGAGCTGGGCAGGGCTGTCGTGGCTCAGTGCGGGTCGCTGATTACACGTGTGATCTACGTCAAGGAAGGAATTGGCAAGCGATTTGCCATCGTCGACGCCGGCATGACTGACCTCATACGTCCGGCATTGTATCAGGCACATCATAAAATAGAGAATCTGACAGGCGCAGGCCGGGAACTCAGACAATATGATGTGGTCGGACCGATATGCGAGTCAAGCGACGTTTTCGGTCACGATGAGATGTTGCCTGAAGTGCACCGCGGCGATCTGATCGCGCTTCGCTCGGCCGGAGCCTATGGCGAAGTTATGGCTTCGCGATACAATCTGCGCAGTCTGCCAGGATGTATTGCGGAGTGACTGACTGACCGATAAACTAAAAAACAGACCGGAACCGGTTGCGATTGAATCGCTATACCGGCTCCGGTCTGTTTATGTCTTGATCAGTTCATTCTGTCGCGATATAGCGGCGCAGCAGTCCGTCGTAGGCATCTATGCGCCTGTCGCGCAGAAATGGCCACCAGCGGCGCACTTGTTCGCTCCGATGCATGTCGACACTGATGATTTGCGTGCATTCCTGATCTGTCGGCGCTTCGAAGAGCAGTTCGCCCTGCGGACCGGCTATGAAGCTGCTTCCCCAGAACTGTATGCCGCCGGTCGCCGCCGACGGATCGGCTTCATGGCCGACCCGGTTGACGGTCACGACCGGGAGTCCGTTGGCCACGGCATGGCCACGCTGTACAGTCATCCATGCCTGACGCTGGCGCTCCTGTTCGTCGGGAGTGTCGGTCGACTCCCATCCTATGGCTGTAGGGTATATCAGCAGCTCGGCGCCGGCAAGAGCCATAAGGCGTGCCGCTTCGGGAAACCATTGATCCCAGCATACGAGGATGCCCAGACGTCCGATCGAAGTGTCAATCGGTCTGAATCCGAGATCGCCTGGCGTGAAATAAAATTTCTCATAATATGCGGGGTCGTCGGGGATATGCATTTTACGGTATCGTCCGGCCTCGGAGCCGTCGGTGTCGAATACGATCGCAGTGTTGTGGCAAAGGCCGGGGGCGCGGCGTTCAAACAAAGATACGACGAGTACTATCCCATGTCGTTTTGCCAGATCTGAATAGAAGTGGCAGACTTCGTTTTCTTGATTGATGCCGACGGCCAGATCGAAGCATTCCACGGATTCTGTCTGACAGAAATACAATGTGTCATGCAGTTCCTGGTTGACGATCAGTTTTGCGCCGTTAGCGGCGAGCTGTCCTACTGCTTCGGCAAGACGACGTCGGTTGTCGGCGATATCGGCTGTCTTGGATTGCTGTATTATTCCTATTTCAAGTGTTGACTTCATAAGCTGATAATTGATAGTGGGTGTGGTAACCTTCGTTTTGCCACTCTTATATACCGGTGTTATTGATGAGCTGGCGGGGTATCTGCATTGTAGCGCAATGCAATGATCCGTGCTGCTCTACAAGCACACTGCAGTCGATCCCGATGACCTGACGTGCATACACTCGTTCGAGGATTTGCGCAGCTTCGGTGTCGAGATCGGACTGATTGTATGTCGGCATCAGTATGGCTGACGGGGTGACGAGATAATTGCAATATGTTGCAGGAAGCGGATCGCCGTTGTCATCTTTCATCGGTCGAGGCAGCGGCAACTCCACCAGCGTGTATGGTTTGCCTCGGTCGGTCGTGAATGTGGCCAGCTGCGCCCGCATCTTCAGCAGGCCGTCGCGTTGCGATCCTTTGATTTCGCCGGCGCCGGTGTAGACAATCGTGTCGGCGGAAGCGAGGCGAGCCAGTGTGTCGATATGGCTGTCGGTGTCATCGCCGTCGAGTCCGCCATGGTCCAGCCACAGCACCCTTTTTGCTCCAAGTTTTTTGACTAAAGCCAGCTCTACAGCCGCCCGGTCAAGATCGCCGTTGCGGTTGGGCGATAGCAGGCAGCGCGATGTGGTGAGTATCGTCCCTTGCCCGTCGCTCTCGATTGAGCCGCCTTCCAGAACAAATCCAAGCTGGTTCTCATAACCGCCGCCTATGATTCCTGCATTATGTAGCGCTGAAGTGACAAGATTGTCGCGGTCAGCTGCAAACTTTAACCCCCAGCCGTTGAACTTGAAGTCGCAGACTATCCATTTGTGGTTCTCTTTAACGGTTATCTGGCCATAGTCGCGTGTCCATGTGTCATTGGTCATGAAGTTAAAGGGCACGACCGATTTCGCAACATCCGAAGGAAGTGATCGTCTGATCTCATCAGCGTCGGGGTGGACTATCAATACCGGTATTTCGAGGGAGGCGAGTGCTTCAGTTATATCTCGGTAGCAACGGTCGACCCGGTCTAATATCGGCATCCAGTCTGTATCGGCATGTGGCCACGCGAGCAATACAGCGGGAGCGTATGCGCCTTCAGGCGGTAGAATTCGATGTAGTATGGTTTCAGAAGTTGTCATCGTCGTTGTCATTCAGTGTCTGCCAAACATCATCCTGCGAACGGATGACCTCCTCGCAATAATCCTTAAAACCGTTCTTCTCGGAACTGCCTACCATGTGGCACCATTCGCGGTAAGCATCATGGAGATCTTTGTCTTCATGGATGTTTTTTTTGAATTCCGACTCAGCTATGTCAATGCTGCCATATTGACTTAGATAGTGGCCGAAAAGTTCCGTGATGTCATTCATGTCTTGATAGCATAAAATGCATTGATAAGTTTAGAAAAGGGTTGTCCTGTAAGTCCGTGATAAACGGACGTTCAAATTTAATCTTTTGCATTGACATGGGCAAACATCTATGATGAAAAGCATGGCTTTTCTGGAGCGAATCGTCATAACGGAATCTTCAATCGCATCATCAGCGGGATCTTTGGACTATCCTATAGCCTGAGATTTGAAAATGCTCGTCGGAGTACTGAAATGAATTCTAATTTTCAAATCTCAGGAGGTTGTCAGTGGACTGTTATTTGGAAAATTGTCGTAAAATTGAAAGGGGGAGTGGTGCTAATATAGTTGTAATATGGTTAATTTTAACGAAATACACAATCTTTAACCGGAAGGAGCTATCTGTTGAGGGAGTAGTAGTTGTTATAATATTGAGTCCCGAAAAAGATTTCAATCTGCAAATTGGGGATCTAAAACAGTATTGTGTTTGCAAATAGAAACAAAACAATGCAAACGGGAACAAGAGAAGGCTGAGATTTCAAAAGTGAATGATTTTCGATTGCAAATACCGCTATTTACAAATGTAACAACAACGGGAATTTAGAGTTGCAATAGCCAAAGTGATGCATTTCTAAATCAATCTCTGTAATTCACAAATGCAGTTAAGATCTCTGCGAATAGCTGTTAACAAATATTGTGCAGGTAGCTGTTTTGCTTGAAAATCATGCGAATTACGTTAAAAATATAAACAATCTCTTCAATAAATTCACCAGAATTATTGATTGATGTGCGTATTTCGGTTTGATTCATTAAGTTATGTTACTGAATGTCATACTTATACATGTCAATATATGTAGTGATGCTTTAATATATTACGTCGCGGGTTGTGTGCTGTTGGATTGTGGATGTAAACATCGTTTGCGAAATAAAATAACAGCGTGCGTAAAATGAAATTTGCATTATTCAAAATGTATGATTACATTTGCATCATCGAATAATGCAAACACAAATTCAGATGGACATCGTTGCAAGACTAAATTCCTTTATTAACCAGCTGGGAATGCCTATAACTCAGGTGGCTGACAGCTGTGGTATTCCGCGTCCTTCCATGACGCAGTTGTTAAAAGGTCGCAACCAGAAGATCAGTGATGATGTGTTGCGTAAACTTCATGTGCGTTTCCCACGGCTTAACATTCTGTGGTTGCTGTGTGGCGAGGGAGATATGCTGCTTGGTGGAAATAATGAAACCTCAGAGGCTCAACCAGGGAGTGAAATGGACGCTGAAGCAGCAGAATTGTCTGTAAATCAGATGTCGCAACAGACAATAGATTTCGGTAATAAATCTTCGTCAGCTGATACTGTTTTAGCAGATTTCGGCTCTACGGTGGATGATAGCTCTGTGGCGTTTGAAAACAGTGGTGTGAACGTTGACGAAAAAGTATCGCCGGTATCCGCAAATGTGGATAAAAAAACAATCTCCTTCGTCCCCGGTGTGTCAGGGGAGAAGAAGATTGTAAACATTATTATATATTATAACGATAATAGTTTCGAAGCTTTCGTGCCAAAGGATCAGCGGAAGGATTGATTCCGCCGGCGATTCCTGACGCTATTGGAGCGGTAAGGACCGGTTTCAGATTACTCCTATCAGGTCGTTGATATTGTCAACTCCGTGGCATCGGCAATAATCGTCGATGTAGTCAATTACTTTGATAGTTGCCTGTGGGTCTATAAAGTTGGCTGTGCCTATTTCAATAGCTGAGGCACCGGCAAGGATAAACTCAAGTGCGTCGCGTCCGTTCATGATGCCTCCGAGGCCTATTACGGGTATTTTTACGGCCTTTGCGGTCTGCCAAACCATTCTTACGGCCACCGGTCTTACTGCGGGTCCGGAGAGGCCTCCTGTGACAGTCGACAGGCATGGACGACGGCGTTCGACATCCACTGCCATTCCCATGAGTGTGTTGATGAGCGAAACCGCGTCAGCGCCCTCGGCTTCTACTGCCCGGGCTATTTCGGTTATGTCGGTGACATTAGGCGATAGTTTGACAATGACAACTCCCGGAAACGCCTCTCTCACGGCACGTGTGACTGCGGCAGCGCCTTCGGTAGTGGTGCCGAATGCCATGCCTCCCTGTTTGACGTTGGGGCACGATATGTTGATCTCCACGGCATTGATCGAAGTTCTGTCCGCTATTCTGCGGCATACCTCAGCATAATCCTCAGGCGAAGCTCCCGACACATTGACTATGATCTCACTGTCTACGTGTTTTATGCGCGGATAGATGTGGTCGATCATATAGTCGATGCCTTTGTTCTGTAGCCCTACGGCGTTGAGCATGCCCGATGGCGTTTCGGCCATGCGCGGATATGGATTTCCCTCTCGGGCATGCAGTGTGGTGCCTTTGATTATAAAGCCTCCGAGGCGGTTGAGATCTATGAAGTCGGAAAACTCCTCGCCGTAGCCGAATGTGCCCGAAGCCGTAAGCACCGGATTCTTGAGCGTCAGCGATCCTATTCGGGTGGTCAAGTCTACTGCCATGTCAGTTGTGTTATGTTGAATACGGGTCCTTCAGTGCACACGCACACATTGCCTTTCACTGTGTTTTCCACGCAGCATAAGCAGGCGCCGAGTCCACAGGCCATCATGTTTTCGAGTGAAACTTCGCAAGCGACGTTGTTTTGCCGTGCTATGGCGGCCACGGCTTTCATCATCGGAGCCGGTCCGCAGCAATATATGCAGTCGATGTCCTGACTGTCTATTGCCGGATGCTGGGTGACGAGCCCATGAACTCCGGCCGATCCGTCGTCGGTGGCTACATGTACGGTGCCTATGCGTTTGAATTCATCAAGCTCGAGCAGATCGGCGCAGCTGCGCGCTCCAAGCAGAAACTCCGGAGTGTGGCCGCCGCCGGCAAGAGCATGGCCGAGATAAAGCAATGGAGCCACGCCAACACCGCCGCCAACGAGTAGCAGCCTCTTAGGTGTGCTGTTGTTTTCTTCAGGCATTGAGAATCCGTTGCCAAGAGGCAATATGATGTTGAGATGCTCTCCGGTCTTCATTTCGCAGAGCCGTGAAGTGCCCTCTCCGGCGTTTCTGACAAGAAGCCAGAGGGTGTTGTCGCTACGGTCTATGAAGTTGACCGATATCGGTCGGCGCAGAAATGTGTTCGGAGTGTCGGGGACTGCTACCTGTACAAACTGTCCGGGCATGGCTGTAGTCACTTCCGTGCCGTCTGTCGGAGTCAGCTTGAGGAGGGTATATGCCTCCGACAGATGCTGTGCCGATTTGACTGTGAAATCTTTGATTGTTTTTTTTACCATCTGTCTGTTGTGGATTATTGGCGTAAGGCCGATAGTGCAAAATTAAACAAAAAAGATGAAACAATCGTGGTTTTCTGTCGTTGTTTTAATATGGCAATACTACGTCTTTTACACACATTGTTGATCAGGGGTGCCATTGCGCTGGGTCTGTTCGCGGTTTCAACGTCATTGTCGGCTGCCGACTGGCTTCCTGATTCGCTTGGCCGCGGATTCGAAAAAAGCTATGTGGCGCAACCTGATGATTATGCCGGCAGCGTACGGTGCACAGTCGTAAGATACGACGCCCGTGGTGCTGCCGAAAAGTCGCGCAAGGGTGTTCTGTATATCCACGGTTTCAACGACTATTTTTTTCAGAAGGAGATGGCTCAGCAATTCGATTCGCATGGCTACAGGTTTTATGCTGTGGATCTCCGTCGTTACGGTCGGTCGCTCATGCCGGGTCAGAAGCCTTTTCTTGTCAGAAAGATCAGTGAATATTTCGCCGACATAGATTCCGCCATAAGTATCATGACCGATGCCGGCATCGACAGTATAGTCATCATGGGGCATTCCACAGGAGGATTGGTGGCATCGTGTTACATGGAGCACAATCCGCCGACAGCTGTGCATGCGCTGATACTGAACAGTCCGTTTCTGGAATGGAATCTCGCGTTGCCTGCCAGAATACTGGTGCCGGCCATTGCCGGGCTTGGTCGCATTTTCCCTTCTCTGACGATCCCTCAGAGTGGTTCGGTCTATGGCGAAAGCCTTGATGCCCGATGGCATGGGGAGTGGAGTTACAACCGTGCATGGAAACTACATGATTCCTCCGACGTGGATGCCGGATGGATCAGGGCTATCGAACGCGCACAGCTCAGTCTCAAACGGCATCCCTATGCCATCAAAGTGCCGATACTGCTTATGTACTCGGCACGCAGCTACAAGGGCGACAAGTGGACTCCCGAAGCACAGCGGGCCGATGCAGTGCTCGACGTGGCCGACATCCGCCGGGTAGGGATGCGTCTGGGTCATAAGGTGACTCCGCTTGAGGTTGAAGGCGGCATGCACGACCTTATATTGTCTTCGCCGGATGTGAGATATCCGTTATATGACAGAATTTTTGCATGGCTTTCGGAAAATTTATGAACATAATCAGCCGCAACTGTGTTATATTTGTGCATTGACAAAACCAAACCGTTAAACTCACAGCGATGAAAATGCCTACATACATTCAGCCAAAACTACCATACGCTCCCGACGAACTGGCACCGGCTATTTCGCAGGAAACAGTCGATTTTCATTATGGGAAACACGAAAAGGCCTATATCGACAATCTTAACCGTCTGATAGAAGGAACCGAATATGCCGACATGCAACTTGAGGACATAATCCGCAGCGCCAGCGGTTCGCTTTTCAATAATGCTTCCCAGGCGTGGAATCATATATTCTACTTCTTCACCTTTTCGCCTGATGGCGGCGGTGAGCCCGAAGGAGATCTTCGCAAAGCTATCGACAGTCAGTTCGGATCATTTGAGAAATTCAAAGAGGATTTTGTGGGAGCCGGTGTTTCGCTTTTCGGTTCGGGCTGGGTATGGCTGTCTAAGGACAATGATGGAAAACTGTTCATAACACAGTCATCCAATGCCGACAATCCTCTCACCGACGGTCTGACTCCGTTGCTCGCATTTGATGTGTGGGAACATGCATATTACCTTGATTATCAAAACCGGCGTGGCGACGCCCTCAATGCTCTGTGGAGCATCATAGACTGGGACGTCGTCAGCTCGCGTTACTGACACACAATACAACAAGCACAAGACAAAGCATAATGTGATGAATGGAAGGGGAGGTACCTGTGAAGGCGCCTCTCTTTTTTATGTCATGGAAATATCTCCAGAGGGGTGTGTACACAATGTGCGGCGGTCTGGCAGTAGTGGATGCCAGGTCGCCGCGCATTCAGTCATTGTGCCCGGTCACATCTCGTGTCTGTCGTCGTTGACAGTATCTCGTTCCGCCGTTTCGTCGGTCACGACCGATCCGTCAAACAGGTTGATTGTCCGTCGGGCGTATGATGCATCGCGCTGGGAGTGGGTCACCATAACTATCGTGGTGCCCTCGCGATTGAGCGAAGTGAGCAGCTCCATCACTTCCCGTCCGTTGGATGAGTCGAGGTTGCCGGTCGGCTCGTCGGCAAGAAGTATCACCGGATCGCCGACAATGGCTCTTGCGATAGCCACACGCTGTTGTTGTCCGCCCGACAGCTGTTGCGGATAGTGACGCGAGCGATGCGACAGATTGAGCCGTTGCAGCAGGTTGTCGACCTTTATGCGTCGCTCCTTTTTGGGTACTCCGAGATATGTGAGCGGGAGTTCGATGTTTTCGGCCACTGTCAGCTCGTCGATAAGGTTGAAGCTCTGGAATACGAATCCTATGCGCCCTTTGCGCTGTGATGTGCGCTGGCTCTCTTTGAGCGAGCCCATTTCTATGCCGTCGAGCAGGTAATTGCCCGATGTCGGATTGTCGAGCAGTCCGATGATGTTCAGTAGGGTTGATTTGCCGCATCCCGAAGGCCCCATTATAGCCACGAAGTCGCCTTTGGCTATGTCGAGATTCACATTGTTGAGAGCCTGAGTTTCCACATCCGATGTGCGGAACACTTTGTTGAGTTGTTTATGAGTGTCTGTTGTATTCAGTTATGTTTCGTTCAAAACAAATGTTGAGCCGATTATTCCGAACGCAGAGATTTTGACGGGTTTTCGTTGGCTGTACGCAGTGTCATGCCGGTTGATGCCAGAGCGATCAAAATAAGAATAATGATACCCGACAATAGATACATCGCTGTTATCGACGGAGCCTGCACGCTGAATTGTTCGAGCCAATAGCGGCCGATGAGCCATGCGGCCACCGAACCGAATATCACTGCCGGTATGGCTACTGTCATTACTGAACGGCATATCATCTCTATGACCTCGGCTGTAGAGGCGCCGTTGACTTTACGAATTGCGATCTCACGGCTGCGACGGTGCATCTCGTCGCGCATATAGCCGAAGAGCCCGATCATGCTGATAAAAAGTAATATGATAGCTCCGGTCATTATCATGGTGCGGAACACTTCCACGCTATGATACGTCTGCCGGTATTGAGTGCCGAGGCTGACGCAGCTGAAATTCGATGCTCCCTCCATGAGTTCTTTCTCATCGGCCATAAGGCTTGCATAGCTTTGTCCGAACGGTTCCTTGAGTTTCAGGAAAAAACGCTGACTCCATCCGTTGTCTTCGGTCATGGCCATGTAAGGTTGTTGTTCCTGATACAAAGTGCCGGTTATGAAATCTTTTATTATTCCGCACACAGTTACGTTCTGGTCGGATATCCTGAACTGTCGGCCTACGGCATCATTATCCTTCCACCCCATCAGTCTGGCAAACTCCTGATTGATCACGGCTTCCGAGCCGTCGGTGGCCTCCGGATATCTGCCATGCAGGAGTCTGAAGCCCATGAGTTCGGCAAAATCTTTGTTATTCCAATTGTCATAGCGCGAAGAAAACAGTGGGGATCCGTGGTCATCGCGTACAAACTCGCCGCTATATCCATATCCCGGAGGCATGCTGCCTATTGCCACCTGATCTACGTATGGAAGCGAAGCATAAACTTTCATCAAAGCCTCACGATGTTCTTTGCCGTCGTTGGAGCGGGTGATGCACACCACATTATCAGGTTCATATCCCGGATCGAGATCCATTATATAGTGATATTGGGCTATGACCATGGCCAACAGGCCGCCCATGAGCGACATTCCGGCAAATTCCACGAAAAGCAGAGAGTGTTTCCATCGGTGTTTTTTCTCTACAAAACGTCGGAAAACCTGACTGACAGGTATCTTGCTGAATACTACCGACGGTATAAGTGCAGCGATGCCGAATGTGAGCACTACGACTCCGGCAACCACCCAAAGACGGTCGGCCGAAATATAGGCGGCGAAATTGTCGTAGATGCTTTCTTGTGCAAACCGGCGTGCCACATAGAAGCAGAAGGCTGCAAAAACAAGCCCGACAGCGATTATGATCAATGTTTCTATGGCAAACATTGCGAATATCGTGCCTCGGCCGGCGCCGGAACACTTGTGCACGCCTATGGCTTTGGCGCGGCGGCTCAGAGCCGACAGCGACAGCAGCACGTAGTTGAGAGCGGTCACGATCAGAATAAGGGTGGCGAGAAGCGACAGAGTCCAGGTCGACATTCTGACAGACTCCTGCCCCCGGTACACATCGCGCAGAGGTATGGCGGCCGCTTTTAGCGAGAAATCATCAGTTGGTGGCACATTGGCTTCGATCACCTCCATTATTTTACGGTTTAGGGCTTCAGGGTCAGTTCCATCCTTAACCAGAATGTAATCAAACCATGAATCCCCGCCTTTCCATCCAAGGCCGCCCCAGTTGTTTTCCAGCAGGGTCGACAGTCAATGATTCGGTAAAATTTGAGGTTGTTCAGCCTTGGCTAAGCCGCTAACTGAG
>ERZ778511.397-NODE-397-length-41595-cov-12.704285_pt1 | contig 41595 bp, 38 predicted proteins | sample MGYA00510347_ERZ778511 | MGnify/ENA primary metagenome ERZ778511 (study PRJEB29527, sample SAMN07138967) | mouse gut metagenome | material: feces | host: mouse | place: China:Nanjing | collected 2016-01-25 ...
GCTGGCTACCCGCGCCAGGACGGAAAGACCCCATGGAGCTTTACTCCAGTTTGGCGCTGGGGCCCGGTGCTGCATGTACAGGATAGGTGGGAGGCAAAGAACTGCTGGCGCCAGCCAGCAGGGAGCCGATGTTGGGATACCACCCTTGCAGTACTGGGTCTCTAACCAGCCGCCGTAATCCGGCGGTGGGACAATGCCAGGCGGGGAGTTTGACTGGGGCGGTCGCCTCCGAAAGGGTATCGGAGGCGCCCAAAGGTTCCCTCAGGATGGACGGAAACCATCTAAAGAGTGCAAAGGCAGAAGGGAGCCTGACTGCGACACCGACGGGTGGGGCAGGTACGAAAGTAGGACTTAGTGATCCGGTGGCATAAAGTGGGATTGCCATCGCTCAACGGATAAAAGCTACCCTGGGGATAACAGGCTTATCACTCCCAAGAGTTCACATCGACGGAGTGGTTTGGCACCTCGATGTCGGCTCATCGCATCCTGGGGCTGCAGCAGGTCCCAAGGGTTGGGCTGTTCGCCCATTAAAGCGGTACGCGAGCTGGGTTCAGAACGTCGTGAGACAGTTCGGTCCCTATCCGGCGCGGGCGGAGGAAACATGAGAGGGGCTGTCCCTAGTACGAGAGGACCGGGATGGACGGGCCGCTGGTGGACCTGTTGGCATGCCAATGCCATGGCAGGGTAGCCAAGCCCGGGAGGGATAAACGCTGAAGGCATCTAAGCGTGAAGCCTGCCTCAAGATGAAGTTTCCCAACCGAAAGGAGTAAGACCCCTTGGAGAGTACGAGGTAGATAGGGCAGAGGTGGAAGTGCAGCAATGCATGGAGCTGACTGTTACTAATCGGTCGAGGGCTTGACCGAGAGAAAAGCGAAGGAAGCGGAAGATGGAGCAGAGGTTCTGTATGGATTTTTGAAGGTATATGAATTATTACTTTACAAATGGTAATGATTTTGTTATACTTTTGTAAGTGGCCTAGTGGCTCAGTTGGTTAGAGCGCCGCCCTGTCACGGCGGAGGTCGAGGGTTCGAGTCCCTTCTGGGTCGTTCACATATGAACATTTTTAAGTCTAATGTGAAGATGTATGAAGCAAATATGGGATCTTAGCTCAGCTGGGAGAGCATCTGCCTTACAAGCAGAGGGTCACAGGTTCGAGCCCTGTAGGTCCCATTTTCATGCTTATTGGATTTGTTTTTTAATAAGTATGAAGGGAAAGAGTACAGGCCGATGTGGCTCAATTGGCAGAGCAGCTGATTTGTAATCAGCAGGTTATCGGTTCGAGTCCGATCATCGGCTCTTTGGAAATTTTATATATGGATGGATTCCCGAGTGGCCAAAGGGGGCAGACTGTAAATCTGTTGGCAACGCCTTCGAAGGTTCGAATCCTTCTCCATCCATTTAGGATAGGTTGGAATAAAACCAAAACGGTTCGAATCCTTCTCCATCCATTTAAGATAGGTTGGAAAACAACCAAAACGGTTCGAATCCTTCCTTATCTATAAAAAATTTTATTTATATATCGCGGGGTGGAGCAGTCTGGAAGCTCGTCGGGCTCATAACCCGAAGGTCACAGGTTCAAATCCTGTCCCCGCAATTTTTCTTTTATTGCCCAGTTAGCTCAGTTGGTAGAGCAGAGGACTGAAAATCCTCGTGTCTCTGGTTCGATTCCGGAACTGGGCACTTGTTAAATTATGGGATATTAGCTCAGTTGGTAGAGCACTTGACTTTTAATCAAGTTGTCCGGGGTTCGAATCCCCGATGTCTCATTGCTTAAAAAATAGGAATTCTTGATTCTTCAAGAATTCCTATTTTTCTGTTTAAAAACTAGATAACAGATGAGATGTCTAAAGAAAAAAGAATCAGCCTTTTTCTTCACAAAGCCGATTTAAAAGGCTTAACACCAAAATCATATCACTATCATTCAACAGCTTAAATTTTGACAAAGCTTTATTGACTAACTCGGGATTTTTTTGTTGTTGATCAAAGAATTCCACAGGAGTTATCTGAAAGTAATCACATATGGAAAAAAATTCAGTTAAAGAAGGAAGGGATTTGCCAGAAGAAATATTATTGATATATCCTCTGCTATGCCCTAAATCGTAACTCATCTGATATTCAGAAATTCCTCTTTTTATCCGAAGCTGTGTGATTCGGTTTCTGACAAATTCATCCATGATAATCTTCCTCCTAGATATATACATATTATAAATGACAAAAACAAGGAATATTCTATGTTAATATGTTATAATAGCTTGAAACATCTGATTTAAAATGTTATTATATGATAAAAGATGATAATATAAGAAATTTGAAGAAAAAAGACATTTATAAAATGATAATGACAGAAGTGAAGCGTATGGAGGACAGAAATGGAAAAAAAGACAGCAAACCATTTACGGATGTTATTATTATCCTTTTGCTTTATTTTTTTGTTGAAAAGCTGGCGGGTAAGTGCATCTGTGGCTGAGATTTCAGAGGATTATGAATTAGGAGAAGTATATGAAGGAAATATATCCTACAATGAGAAGGTAAGGTCTTTTTCTTTTATTCTTTTGGAGAAATCTCGCGTTACGTTAAATGTAAAGTGTAGCAGAGGAAGATGTAGTGGAGCGATTAATTATGCATCAGGAAAAAAAGCATTAAAAAGAGAAGATTTGGAGTTTGAGAGGAATTATTTTACGGGGGAATCTTTTGCGCAGTTATCAAGAATCCTGCCTGCTGGTGCATACGATATAGAGATTCAAAATGAAGGAAAGTGGAAATGGCAGACATGTCGATTTTCTTTTTGGATTCAGGCGCAGAGTTTCCAAACAGATGTAAAAACAGTTGATTCTCCTACTATTGAGAATATCAGAAAAAACCTGAAAAATAAAACCTATCATAATTTAATAAATTTTATAAAAAGTATTGATAGTCCTGGGAATGATATGATAATATCTATACATATTCCACAATGGAATAATAGAAAGGAGAAGGAAAAATGGCAAACAGGTTTGTGTTAAATGAAACTTCATATCATGGGGCAGGGGCAATTCAGGAAATTGCAGGAGAAGCAAAAGGAAGAGGGTTCCAGAAAGCATTTGTGTGTTCTGATCCAGATTTAGTAAAGTTTGGAGTAACCAAAAAAGTATTGGATGTATTGGAACAGGCAGGGTTGACATATGAATTATATTCTGAGATAAAACCGAATCCAACCATTGAGAATGTACAGACAGGAGTAGCAGCATATAAAAAATCAGGAGCAGATTACTTAGTTGCCATTGGGGGCGGTTCTTCTATGGATACTGCAAAAGCAATTGGTATTATTATCAATAATCCAGACTTTGAAGATGTGGTAAGCTTAGAAGGCGTTGCACCTACAAAGAATAAATCCGTTCCCATTTTTGCAGTGCCAACGACTGCTGGAACTGCGGCAGAGGTAACGATTAATTATGTTATTACAGATGCTGCAAAAAATCGTAAAATGGTATGTGTAGACCCCAAGGATATTCCAGTTGTAGCATTTGTTGATTCAGATATGATGGCGTCTATGCCAAAAGGATTGACGGCAGCTACAGGCATGGATGCACTAACCCATGCAATTGAGGGATATATTACAGCAGGAGCTTGGGAATTATCTGATATGTTCCATATTAAGGCTATTGAAATCATAGCAAAGAACCTTCGAGGAGCAGTGGACAACACGCCAGAAGGAAGAGAAGGGATGGCTCTTGGACAATATGTAGCTGGAATGGGATTTTCCAATGTTGGTCTTGGAATTGTTCATTCTATGGCACATCCTTTGGGAGCATTGTATGATACGCCTCATGGTGTTGCCAATGCAATTATCTTGCCAACTGTTATGGAATATAATGCAGAAGCTACTGGAGAAAAATATCGTGAAATTGCTAGAGCAATGGGCGTAGAAGGGGTAGATTCCATGACCCAGGAGGAATACCGGAAAGCAGCAATCGATGCAGTGAAACAGCTTTCGAAGGATGTTGGAATTCCTACAGACCTAAAAGAGATTGTAAAGAAAGAGGATATTCCTTTCTTGGCGCAGTCTGCTTATGATGATGCTTGCAGGCCAGGAAATCCCAAGGAGACCAGTGTTGAGGATATTACTAAATTGTATGAAGCTTTAATCTAGATGAAAAGGAAAAGCATTCTGTATAGGGTGCTTTTCTTTTTGAATAAAAATTTTTTGAATTCTAAAAAAATAGGTATGGGATTTGCATGATTATTTTGTGCATAAAACATTGCATAATAGGGAAAATGGTATTATAATATAAAAACATGTTTATTTTATTATTATCAGTAATAGAAATTAGAATGTAAGGAGGAAAGAAAAATGGCTCAGGTAACAAAAGAAACAATGATTGGAGAATTACTTCAAATTGATGAAAACGTAGCGCCAATTTTATTGGAGATTGGAATGCATTGTCTTGGCTGTCCATCTTCTCAGATGGAAACAATTGCAGAGGCGGCAATGGTTCATGGAATAGATCCAGATGCACTGGTAAATAAAATCAATGATTTTCTGGCAAAATAAGTTATTCTTAGGCAGGGTCTGCCCATGGAAAGGCCAAAGAGAGATCCATAATAGACGGAGTAATCAGACTTGTTGTAAAAGGAAAATTGACTGATTACCCCGTCTTCCTTTGTTCAGAGGCAGTCTTTGATTAATATCTGGACAAAAGACTGTCAAAATTTTAAATTATGATTCGTGAATGATATTTTCTTTCTTACATACAATGAAATATCTGTGTGATTCCTCCTTTTTTGCTTCACAAATTGTGAAGGTATTTTGTGATGTAATAAAGTGTTTTTGCTAAACCTTGTAGGTTCAGCAAATATGAGGCAATGGTACAAAAGGCTGCCCCATACAGAATATTCCCAGAAATTTTTAAATGTTTTTGGGAAATAATATTCCAGTCAGGATACTCCATTTTCTTTTTTCTTCTCCCAAAATATGGAATTGCTTGTTCCATAACTGCCAGCATAGTTTATTTTTAATTTGTGGAATGTCCTGAAGGAATTGTAGAAATAGATCTTTTCTGAGATGGAATAAGGTGGGTCCTATACCGAAAGCATAGGTTTTTGCCTATTACTGAATACAGACGTATTTTGAAAAATATTCATGAAAAGTAAAAAACATACAGATGATCGATTTGTTTCCGGGTTAATTTTATTGGATTTCCACATACTATAAATCTGTGGAAGATGATGTGTAGAAACAGAAAATACATTTGCAGTTAAAGACAATTTTAAATATGTTGGAAAAGATCTGGGAATGGCAAAGTAGTTCTTCTTTGCACTGATTTTCAGAAAACAGCGCAAATAGCCATTTTAACTTGGGTTGACTCCTTTCTGTCTGAATTCAGGATGTCATCTCCAGTTATTTATAGCATACAAATAATACCAAATGCAATATATTTCGGGAATTATTTAGAAAATTAATATTTTTTTTAGAAAATCAGGGGGAGTACGACTTGACGAAATGTAAGGATATGTAATATACTTTGAGTACTATAAGCAGGCGATTTTTGGTTTTCCTGTTTATAACATTTTAAATATTGTTAGCGTTGTATTAACATATATCTTATGGAATTCCTGATGTGGCAATTTAGAAGAAGGAAGTGATCACATGAAAATTGAGAAAGTAAATGAGAACCAGATTCGTTGTACCCTTACCAGGGAGGATTTGGCAGATCGGCAGCTTAAGTTAAGTGAACTGGCATATGGAACAGAGAAAGCGAAGATGCTTTTTCGGGACATGATGCAGCAGGCGGCTTATGAATGTGGATTTGAAGCAGAGGACATCCCGTTGATGATAGAGGCTATCCCTCTTTCCGCGGATACAATAATATTAATTATAACAAAGGTGGAATATCCAGAGGAGCTGGATACCCGTTTTTCACAGTTTGCGCCAGGTGATTCAGAAGATGATGTTAAAAGTGAATATATTGGTGAGGAAAGTGATAAAACTTTTGAATCAGCAGGAGCAGATGATATTTTAGATTTGGTTCGTAAGCTGCAGGAACAGAATAGAAGTACAGAGACAGAAGAACGCAGCGATGATTACATTCCATTAGAGAAGGCTGTTGGAAAACAGAAGAAAACAGAAGAACCACTTGTTGTAGATATTACGAAACTTTTCGTATTCGATGAACTGGATGAAGTAAATCGGTTAGCACGAGTGTTGAGAGGATTTTACAATGGATGCAACGTGCTGTATAAGAATAAGTTAAATCGGAAATACTATTTGATTATCAGCAAGAGTCAGCACACACCCGAAGAATTTAACAAGGTTTGCAATATTTTGTCAGAGTATGCACATCAGGAAAAATACTCTTCTGCAATCAGGGCATATTTTGAGGAACATTATGAGTTGATTTTGAAGGAAGATGCATTGCAGATATTGAGCAAGATTTGAGAGTAACCCCTTGTGTTTTTACATAAGGGGTTTTCTACATAGGAGGATGAAATGTCAGAACGGGGAAAAAAGTTCCCCCAAGAGGGAACCGCTGAATGGGATACAGGGGAGGATGCTATTTGGGAGCAGAATCCAGAGGAAGAAAATATAGACTGGGAGATAGAAGAAGATTCTATCTGGAGACAGAATTTGGATGAGGGAAGCATGAATTGGGATCTGGAGACAGAGATGGAACCAGAAGATGTTGATTGGGAGACAGAGCAGAAGAGGGAACGAGACAGGAGAACTTTAAGACCCAGGAAAGAGACGGAGAGGGGAAGGAAAAGGAGACCTTCTGGACCAAGAAGCCCTCAAAGCCGCAACAGGAAAGGTGGGCGGAGGAGATCCAGAAGGAATGACAGAATGCCTATATGGATTGCAGCGATTTTTATAACGGTGGTAGTTTCCTTGTCATTGCTCAGTGTGGTAGTCAAAAGATACAGCCCCAGTAAAGAGCGGATGGATTTGGATGAATATTATAACATTCAAAGTGAAGAGGATGTTGCAATTATTTTAGATGGTCAACGGCTGGAGGAAACAGCCCAATACTGGGATGGCCATGTATATATGGATTATAAATTGGTGCAGCAATATTTGAACCAACGGTTTTATTGGGATTCCAATGAAAATATTTTAAGGTATGTTACCGATGGGGATGTTATTTCAGTAAATGCAGGAAGTACAGAATATGTTGTAACCAAAAAAAATGAAACCACAGATTATGTAATTGTGAAGGTGGATGGGGAGAACATGTATCTGGCTTTGGATTTTGTTCAGAAATATACGAATATTGATTTTGCTATGTATGAGACCCCAAACCGTGTAAAAATTACTGCATCCTGGGGAGAAATTCAGAACGCATCCATACGGAAAAAAACCGAGATCCGCGTAAAAGGAGGAATTAAAAGTCCCATTGTGGCAGATCTGGAAAAAGAGAGTAAGGTGACAATTCTGGATACAGGAGAAGATTGGAGTAAGGTCTGCACAGAGGATGGTATGATTGGCTGGCTGAAAAATAAAAAGCTGGGTGAGGTAAGTACAGAGACGATTGAAAGAGAATTTGAGGAGCCGGTATTTTCCCATATGCTGCGGGAGGAGCCAGTGAGCCTTGGATGGCATCAGGTCACCACACAGGAGGCCAATGGAAGGATTTCCAATGTGCTGCAATCCACCAAAGGGGTGAACGTAATTTCACCTACCTGGTTTTATCTCAATGATAACGATGGAAACATTTTTTCTCTGGCTAGCAGAGATTATGTAAATTACTGTCATCAGAATAATATAGAGGTATGGGCTTTGGTTAGTAACCTAGAGAATCCAGAGGCGGACAGTACGTATGTATTAACCCATACTTCCACCAGGGATTATCTGACAAATCAGATTATTGCAGCGGCGATAGAATATGATTTAGATGGAATTAATTTGGATTTTGAGGCGTTAAGCGGCGAAGTGGGAGATTCTTATATTCAATTTATTCGGGAGCTATCATTGAAATGTGAGAAAAATAATCTGGTGCTTTCCGTGGACAATTATGTACCTACAGACTACACTGCTTTTTATAACCGTGAGGAGCAGGCCGTGTTTGCAGATTATGTGATTATTATGGGGTATGATGAGCATTACAGTGGTTCGGAGGATATTGGTTCGGTAGCGTCCATTGGCTTTGTGCGGGAAGGGGTGGAAAATACCTTGAAGGAGGTTCCCCCAGAGCAGACAATCCTTGCGATGCCTTTTTATAGCAGAGTATGGGAGCTGACGCCGAAGGATGGTGCAGGAGAAGATGTGGAATCTACAACAGAGGAGTATTTACCTTATACCTTTACCTGTACAGAAGAGGGCATGCAGACAGTGGAGAACCGTTATACGGACCATGGCGCCGAGGCTTTCTGGTCTGAGGAGGATGGACAGTATATAGCAGAATATGAGAGTGAAGGGAAAACTTATAAAATGTGGATTGAAAATGAGGCTTCCCTGGAAGAAAAATTAAAGGTTATGAAGCAGAATAACCTGGCAGGCGCAGCCTATTGGAAATTAGGGCTGGAACGGCCTTCTGCATGGGATACTATTATTAAATATGTAAATTGATACGACAGATTTTGCTGTGAAAGCAATGTAAGGGGCATTTTCATTTTTTGAAAATGTCCCTTACATTGTAATAGCGAATCCACCAGTCGCAACATTTAAGTGTCCGATTACTGCATTTCCAAAGTTTTTTGGAAAAGAGTGCCGATAACATAAGTAGCCGAAAGCAAATTTCCAAAAAAGTCATGAGGTGGAAGGAATTGAATGTAGCAATTTGTGATGACGAAGAATATGTGCGCAGCTACATACGTAGGCTGCTTGAGAGACAGAAGATGGATTGTAAAATCAAGGAATTTTCATCGGGAGAGGAATTGCTTAGGTCCGCAAAAGAGGAAGCTATAGATCTCTTATTCCTTGATATTTCCATGGAAGGCATGGATGGGCTCACGGCTGCAAAACAGCTCAGGAATCAGGCCCTGCAACGGGGGGAAGCCATATGGGGCGGTTTGCCTCTTTTGATTTTTGTAACAGGTTACCCAGAATATGCCAAGGATGCTTTTTCGGTTCATCCATTTCATTTTCTTGGGAAACCCATAAAGGAAAAGGAGTTCGAAGAGGTATTGGGGCAGGCAGTACGGGAATACCAATGTCTGACTGTCCGAAAACAGGAAATGCCTAGAGAACTGCTGGTTCGTACAGGAACTACCACAAGAAGGGTTCTTTCAGAAGAGATTTATTATGTGGAAAGCAGTAATCGAAAGGTGATTCTGTGTCTGAACCATGAGAAAATCATATACTATGGCAGAATCGGTCAACTGGAGGAAGAGCTTTCAGAAAGTTTTTTTCGGGTACACAGGGGATATCTGGTAAATATGAAGTATGTGGAACGATACAGCAGGACGGAGGTTTGGATGAAAAATGGTGACAGCCTGCTAATCTCAAAGTACAAATATCAGGATTTTGTGAAAGCATACCTGAACTACATTTCGGAGGAAAAACGTTGAGCCAGGAAGAGTGTGAATGGATGATTAATATTTCTGGGATTTGTCATGTAATACTGCAGGTTCTGTTTTTGGAAATAATTTGGGAAATTTTTTATCCTGTAAGAGAAAGAAACAGGCTGGCTGGCGCAGGGGTTTTGATGGGAGTGAATTTCTTGATGTATTTCTGGCCAGGATTGGATAGCTGGTACCGTTATCCTATATCAGCAGCATTGATTTTGGGATATGCCTGGATTTGCTGTCAGAAGCATTTGGAGAAGGCGTTGTTTGTTCTGTTGCTGTTTTATAATTTCCACGCCTTAAGTTTCCTGATTTCTAATAGTATTTACCAGTGGGGAACAGAATGGATGCTGCAAAGGCTGGACCCTACGGCGGAAAACTATCTGTCTCTCATTTATGAAAGTACAGCGTGGAGTCAGAAATTAATGCTTGCTTCCTATGGGTTGCTGTTTCTCCTAATGATTCTTATTCTGAAAAAAATTGTGAAAAGGCCATGGGATATGAATTGGCAGGATGTGATGTTTTTGTCCTTTCCCAATGTGGCGGGCGGCATGTTAGCACGAGTGGTGTTGGATATTTCTATGGTAAAAATGAAGCAAGAGATGTTTTTTTTGTTTGAAGAAAAAAGAGATATGATTTGGAAAGTCCCCTTGGTTGCAATGTTAATTTATCTGGGGGAAATGTCTGCCATTTATATTTTCCAGCAGTATGGGGAATTACAACAGGAGCGTCAGAAGCATTTTGTGGAAAAACAGCAAATGAAAGCCATACAGCATAGATTGGAGGAGGCAGAGGATTTCTATGGAAGTATCCGAAAAGCCAGGCATGAGATGAAAAATCATATGGCCAATCTCAGAGGATTGGTGGCTGGTGAACATTATCAAACAGCAGAGCGCTATATGGAAAAGCTGGAGGAGACCATGGAAACCTTGGATTACCAGTTTGCTACGGGAAATCCGGTGACAGATGTGGTTATCAATGACAAATACCGGAAGGGGAAGGCCCTTGGAATTGATTTTCAGGTACAATTCTGTTATGAGCCAGAGGATGTTATTTCTGTATTTGATATGGGCATATTGTTGAATAATCTGCTGGACAATGCCATAGAAGCTTGTGAAAAGCTAGAGGAAAGTCAGCGGTATATCCGCCTTGTCCTAAAAAGAAAGGAACATTTTTTGTTGCTGGAGGTGGAAAATAGCTTTGACGGGGTAATCCGGTGGGAGAAAGGAACCTCCATTCCAATGACCAGAAAGCAAAGGGAGCCATTGGCCTGCATGGAGCATGGGATAGGTTTAAAAAATGTGAAAGAGATAGCGGAACGTTATCTTGGAGTGATGGATATTAAAATCAAAGAAAATGTGTTTCAAGTCACAGTAATGTTACAACAGGAGGTATCGTTATGAGAATTACAGATCAGGTGATGAATGCAACAGCGAGAAGGGCCGGAGTGCCTGTGAATCTATCCCTTGTGGATTATTTGAACAAAAATAATACAAACAGTCTGGAAGATATGTTTGGCGTAGAAAACGGTGCAAATTCCGTGAAAAAAACCAGTTATGAAAAGCTGGAAAAGACGGCGGAGGAATTGGTGAAGGATGCACAGGCATTTCTGGCGGAAGGTGAGGATTCTATCTTTGCCAAAGCAAAGGAAAGCGGAGATAACGAGGAATTGTATCATCAGGTGGAAAAGCTGCTGGCAGGTTACAATGATACATTACAAAGATTAAAATCAAATTCTTCTGCCTTGGATGATTATTACCGTCAAATGCTTCAGGATGCAGCAGGAGAAAACAGTGAAGCGTTAAAGGCTGCTGGAATTACGATAGGAAAGGATGGGACCTTGAGTGTTGATAAGGATAAATTAAGGGAAATGGATGCAGATAGCTTGGAGAAGCTTTTTGGCCCTTCTGGAACTTTTTCAGAAAAAGTTGCTTTTTTGGGAGAACGGATTGCAGATCATGCTGGAGCAAATGCTTTAAGTTATTCTAGTAAATATAATTCCAGTGGAAATAGTTATGCAGAGATTGGAAATAAGTATGATATCTGGGGATAAAAAGGAGCGGCTTTTGTTTCCATGCTCTAGGGGTGGAGGAACAAAAAAATTGTGATAAAAATAATTTTTTATTTCTTGACGTATTGGATTCAGACATGTTATCTTGAACATTAGAGCATGAATGATAATATATGGAAAGAAAGGAAGAAATTATGCAACAGAAACGGTCAGTTAGTTTCCTGCTGGTATTATTTTTTTCAATGCTATTTCTGCTGGATTTTTCTGGCGGCAAAGTATACGCATCCAGTCTGGAGAACAGTAATGGGAGAGCAGAAGGAGGGCAGGAAAGATATTATTATGCACAGCTTCCACAAGAGGCGAAAGGGTTCTATGACGCAATGTACAATATGTATGCCCAGGGAATTCTAAAAACTGGGACGGCAGATTATGATCTTGTGGGAAACGGTCATCTGACCCAGGAACAGCTTGACGGTTATGCCAACGGTAATATGACCTTGTTGTCCTATATGGGGGCAGCAAGGGATGCTTTTTATGCAGATTATCCAGAAATTTTTTATGTGGATTTTTCATACCTTACCTTGCGGGTGACAAGGAAAGGAGCGGAATACCGGGCATATCTAGGGCCAGGAAGAAGTGATAATTATTTTGTTCAGGGATTTACCAGTCAGGCACAGGTGGAAGAGGCTCTTACTGAATTTGAAGCTAGAATAAATGGCATTGTGGCAGGCGCTAATAGCCTTGTTGCGGAGGAAGGCAAAAGTCTTGCAGGACAAAAGGTAAAATACGTTCATGATGAGATTATATGGAATACATCGTATCGGCTGGAGGATACCTGTCAGCCAGAAAATGTCGGTCATATCAGGACGGCATATGGAGCTCTGGTAAAGGGAGAGAGCCTGTGTGAAGGATATGCACGGGCTGTGAAAGCAGCATTGGACAAGCTGGGCATTCCATGTATTCTTGTACAGGGAGGAGTTCAGGTTACCACAGACAAGGTAGAACCACATATGTGGAATAATGTCCAGATCGATAACCAGTGGTATGGGGTAGATGCCACTTTGGATGATCCTATTTCCCAGCTTCCAGGTGAAGGAGGGAAAGATGGATTTGAACGCTCGGACTATCTGCTGGCTGGAGCTGATGTGATGAGCAGAAGACATGTGCCAGATGGCGTGATGTCAGAAGCGAATTTTGAATTTACCTATCCAGCGGTGGCAGGGCAGGGTCATTTGTATCAGGAGGTTGCAAATACAAATGGACTTAAGGTTTTATATAACAGCGACGGCATAGACGGAGAAATTCAGGCTGGGGTATACAGGGTCAGCTATAACGGAATGGGCGTGAATGAGTCCATGAAAAATGGTAAGTATATGCTGATGCGCGCAACAAAATTTTACCCAAACACCAATCGATGGGAATATGACCCATGGGCGTACTTGCTTCCTGATGTGTATGCGATGAATGATACGAAGACAGAGGCTATTTTAACCATTGGGAATGCAGATTATTTGGAGTTTGCAGTGACCAGTGAAGCGCCGGGAAATTATAATGGAAATATAGGTGGAAGTCCAGAGAATTTAGCTTTTCATGGAGATACCCTGTTGTTTGATGCACAAACAGAGGTACTTTACAATCCAAGTGGAACCTATATCGCCCCGCCTTATGTGTCAAAGGCGACGCCGTCTGTTACTGCAAGGATTGAAATTGGAAAGACACATCATATGACCATCCTTTATCATGAAAAGCTGAAGCTTGCAGAAGGGTCCACAGGAGCAGGAATAGATACATCGATCCTGGAAAAAAATACCACCGGTCTTGAGAATTGCAAGGTGGAAAATTTTGCCTGGGATGGAGACCGTACAGTTACCTTTGACTTTACCCCAAGTCAGATGTGGCTGGATGATTCCATAAATTATGTTTTTCAAGTTACAGGCCTTGTTGGAATAGACAGTGAGAAGGTGCCGAAAAGTTTTAGCTACACGGCTGCGAATAAAAAGTCAAGCTGTGCTTACCGTTCCAGAGGATATTATTTCAATCTGTTTGGAAGACCCCAGCTTTTGGAGAATTCAGATCTGGCGTCAAAGGATTTTCAGGAATGGAAGACAGAGGATGGAAATGATGTAACTCTTGCCATGATGTCAGGTCTTACCCTGGTGGCAAGCTCTCCTACCCATGAACAGACAGATACCATGAATGGTATGCTGAATGGTCAGTTGGGGGAAAAAGCGCTGAAAAGTGAAACATATAATATCAGCCTGCTGACTTGTAACCAGAATATTCTGTCTGTGGGAACCTCCGTCAGAATATCGGTGGGGTTCCCATATGGGTATGGGCCAGACGATGAGGGCGTTACTTTTAAAGCTTATCATTTTTTACGAGATAAATATGGGGAAATTATTGGTCTGGAGGAAATACCATGTATTGTCACACGGTATGGACTGGTGATTCAGTGTAAATCCTTTAGTCCCTTTGCAGTTGTAGCGGCGGCTGATGATGGTACCAATGTGAAAACTTCCAAGTCTATTCTTTTGTCCACCACACAGGGCGGCAAAATCACCGGAGCAGAGAGCATTTTTACGTTGGCAGAAGGGGAGAAGAAGGAGCTTACCATTCAGGCGGAAGAGGGTTATGTGATAGATGCTGTAGTGGTGGGAGGAAAATATCAGGATATCACCAATAGCAAGGTTATGACAGTGACAGCGGATGGTAAGGATTTGGCGGACGGAGATATTATTGAAGCTCAGTTTGTAACTGAAACAGTGAAACAAAAAGAAGTGGCAAGAGGTGAGACTTTAGTTTGTCCTGTTCCGATTCCAGCCCAGATTACCCTTCACAAGGATACCATAACGGTAAAGGAAAAAGAAGGCTTTGAGATAGCTCCAACTATAACAACACCGCAAAATGGACTTCATTCTTATCAGTGGTATAAGGATGGTGTGGCATTAAAAGGGAAAACTAGTGAAAAGCTTACCGTTTTGTCTGCATCAAAGGAGGATGCTGGAAAATATATGCTGGTGGTTACAACGGTGTCCGGTGTTGCTGGTGTTGACGCGAAGAGCAGCATCTGTAATGTAAAGGTGACAACAGCACAGGAGATACAAGATAAACCGAATACGTCGGGACAATCCAATACAAAGCCTGGCAAGGTATCGGGACTTAAGGCTTCCTCAGAAAAGACAGATAGGGTGGTTCTGAAATGGAATAAGGTTTCCAAAGCAGATGGTTATCAGATACTTCGGTATAATGTGTCGTTGAAAAAATTTGTAGCGGTTGCCAATGTTTCCAAAAATTCTTACACAGATAAGAAGAAAACCTCAGGGAAAACATACCGATATAAGGTAAGAGCATATAAAAAGACAAAAGGAAAGGTTTCTTATGGTTCCAGCTCCAGAGAAGTTAAGATTATTGTTAAGCCGAAAACTCCTACCGGTTTATCGGTGAGACGCTTATCAAGTACTTCTGTTCAGATTAGCTTTAAGCCGATAAAAAATGCAAGCTTTTACCGTATTTACCAATATAAAAGGGGTTCCAGCAAACAGGTGGCTACCTATAAGGCCACTTCCAAGAAATTATATCGGTATGATACGAAGAAGAGGAAATGGATTTATCTTAGAAAAATTACAAAAGCAAGAAACGGCAGGATTACCTGCAAGATTACTGGATTGAAACGTAGTGACCGAAACCAGCAATACCGGGTTCAGGCTGCAGTATCTAAGTCTGGATATAAGACTCAGTATAGTGAAAAGAGTAAAAAGGTATCTGTGAGATAAAAATAGAAGAAGGTTTTCACGTTTGTAATTAAGCGGCGTGAGAATGAGAAGAAGATTCTCACAATTATCCAGGCGGTTTTCTTATGGAGGAGGGGGTACAGCCATACATTTTTTTAAAGGACTGATGAAAGCGTTTCTGGTTGGTGAAACCATTTTTCTCCATAATCTCTGCCACAGGAAGGCTGGTAGCCTGCAGGTCACTGTAAATTTTTGATAGGCGTACTTCATCTAAATAATGCAAAAAGGAAGTGCCTGTATTCTTTTTGAAGATCCGGCAGAAATGCTCCCGGCTGACGCCAAGAAAGGAAGCTGCATCCTGCAAAGAGATATTTTCCTGGAAATGCTCTTCCACGTAACGGATGACAGAGCGGATACGTTCCACGGATAGAGGGTCTGAGGAGAATGGGCTTGGGATATCCTTGGAGGAAAAAAACCGAAGCAGACGTGCAAGGACTTGCAAAATCAAGCCTTCCGCTTCTAAACGAAAGGCCAAAGCGTCATACATATACAGTCGGGTCAGCTCTGCAAGGAGGGAGCAGATTTTATAATATTCTGGAAACTGCTCCTGGCTGATGAGTTCTGGAATACATTGAATTTGGCAGTTGGCAATTTCCGGTATATAGTTTTGCAGATGCTCCTTTGAGATATGGATGCGCAGATACATGGAAGAATCGTCATGGGCAAAGGTGCTGTGAACTTTACAGCATTCTATGGCCATGACGTTTTTTTTCGGTAGTTGGTAGGTTTTGTTTTCGATGGTAATGTCTGCTTCTCCATTTAGCGGATATAATAATTCCATTTCTTCGTGCCAATGGGCTGGGTGGTAACCGCCAGGGGTTGTGTGAAAAGATAGGAAAATCCCAAGGGGGCTGGATTCAAATATTTTTTTGTAATACGGTTGCTCCATGGACGTCTCTCCTTATGTGTTGTGTCAATTTTACCTTAGTATAGCATAAAAACAGATAAAAACAAATCAAAAATTGAAAATGAAATGTGTTGTCTCAGAGGCAATGGAAAAGAATATAATATCAATATTGCCTTAAATCTTGTCAAGAAAACACCTTTTTGCAGGAGTGGGAAAGGTGTATGATAATATACGTAGCCGAGAAATAGAAAAATCATTTGGAGGTAACGTTATGAGTACAATGACATTAAAAAGCAATGCAGCAGCAAGTGAGAAAACAACAAGTACATTGAAAGACAGGATTGCAAATTACTTTATGGAAAACCACAAAACTTTTGTGTTAGGATTATATGTGATTTCTGGAAAGATGCCTAGCGTGGAAGTTCTGCGTTCGATGAAAATGCTGTAAGAATTAGGCGCTTTATGAGATGAAAAGAATAGAGATATTAATGAAAAACCGAAGAAGAGACGGACTGTTCAGAAAAAACTTGAATGGTCCGTTTTTTAGTTATTAGGATAATCTTGTTCTATTGTTTTCTATTTCGTCATATTTTATTTGTAAAGAAAATCAGGCGGATGTTCATGAAAAAACGGATTGAAGTGATTATGGCATTGGCGCTATTGATTGGCGCCTATTTTTTTGCAAGGGAAGGCGCTCACATGGTAGAAAGCATGAAGGCACGGACAGGAGAGGTATGCATTGTGATTGATGCAGGCCATGGTGGGGATGATCCTGGGAAAATTGGCATTAACAAAGCAAAGGAAAAGGATATCAACCTGAAAATTGCAAAAGAACTGCAAAGGCTTTTGGAAAAAGAAAACATAAAAATTGTTATGACGCGGACGGACGAGGGAGGACTTTACCAGCAGTCTTCTAAGAATAAAAAGGTAGAGGATATGCGCAAACGCTGTGAAATCATAACGAAAACTAAGCCAGTATTTACGGTAAGTATTCATCAGAACAGTTATCCAGAGGAATCGGTGAAAGGGGCCCAGGTCTTTTATTATGGGCAGTCTGCGGAAGGAAAAAAATTGGCGGAGACTTTGCAGAAAACTCTGGTGGAGCAGTTAGACCCTCAAAATCACAGACAGGCAAAGGCGAATGAAAGTTATTTTCTTCTAAAAAAGACCCCAACTCCAACTGTGATTGTAGAATGTGGATTCTTGAGCAATTCCAAGGAAGCAGAGCTTTTGACAACGGAGGAGTACCAGAAGAAGGTGGCAGAAGCGGTGAGAGATGGGATTCTGGAATACTTGGGGCGAGGCGCAGATACATCTGGAGCAAATTAATATATTTGAAACAGCCATGGGGACTGTCTGCCTGCCAAAGATATTGAAGAAATGGCAGGTCACTTTTGTATGTATCATGAAAATAAAGCAGTTTCTTTTTGAATTCTAATTTAAGAAAAGTTCGTTTTCAGCCCGTCGGGTATAATGATGCTCCAACATTTTTACATGGGATAAGAAGGCAGGGTCATCAAAATATTTGGCATGTTCTGGACAGTATTTGACACAAGCCTGGCATTTGATGCAGATGCCAGATACTTCCTGGGACTGTTTGGCATCAATGGAACCCATGGGGCATACGTTGGCGCAAATCCCACAGTCTGTGCAGGTATCCATTGTTTTGGGTTTTGCTTTCAGGAAAACAGCAGGTTTTCCATCCATGTCAAGGGGTGTGTAATATGCAGGGATAGGTTCTTCTCCTCGTACCAGTATTTGTGTGGGAAGGTCTGCTATTTGTTCTGACTTGCTGGCAACCTGCTCTGCAAATGCTGTCATTTGTCTGATATCTTCTGAATCCGGGCGGCCATGGGCGAGTTTTTCGGAAAAAGCATGCTGTGTGGCAAATGCTGCAGCGGCAATGGTGTGGAAGTTGTTGTGTTCCAATTCATTGCGAAGTTCAATGAGCGCATTGTCATAGCTTCGGTTGCCGAAGGTAACAATAGGAATGGCCAGGGCGTCATTGCCTTTTAGCTGTTCCTGAAAAAAGGGAAGTATCTTATTAGGCGCCCTTCCAGCGTAAACTGGAATTCCAACAATTACTAACTGGTCTTTTCCGAATACTAAGGTTTTCTGGCGCATTTTTGGAAGGGTAACGTTATGTTCGGTAAAGGGAAGGTTTAATTTTTCAGCAATCTGTCTGGCAATTTCAGTGACAATGTATTTGGTAGTTCCGGTTGGGCTGAAAAAAACAGCTTGGACACAAGTGATTTTCATAAGTTTCTCCTATTATCATTATTATATAAAAGGCTGGAGGAATTTTGCATGTGTATTTCTTCTATCATCTGTTCTACAGTCCTTTCATCCATGGACAAAGTAGCCTTAAGAAGTAATTCGGATGCTTGGATTGCTTTTATCACATCATTCCATTTATCATTTTTTGCAGAGAGTCTTTACTTCTAGTTCCGTAAAACCTATATATTCTGCCATATGGCCGGGACTTACCATAGTATGCTCTCTGAAATTATTCAATGCGGATTGAGTGCCATATTTTTTTATGGGTAAAATTCCGGTGATATATGCCAGCTTTAAAAATGCGCCGGAGTAATATTTTAAGGTCTGCAAATAGTTTCTCAGAACGGCATCCTTTACTGTAATATGCAGCCAGCATGGTTATGGCCATTCCCATCATGCTCAACTTGCCTTTTCTTCACTTTTTATGATAACATTGATTGCTTATTCTGACAACAACAAAGAGAGGCGTTAATTTTCATAGAGAAATAATAAGATAAATAGTGTTTTTATGTTAGGGTGGTCTTCTATTATGGAGTTCCGTCCTTGCAAAACAGCGAAAAATCAGAAATAAATTCTATTTTTTATGGCAATTTTTACTATCGTCTGCTATAGTTAAATTAGTGATTTCGTGAGAAAGTGAATTATACTAGTCAAAGCCATACCACATAGGAGTGTGAGTTTGAACAAGGAGTGTGTGATGAGATGAAAACAGGAAAAGAGAGTTCTTTGGAGAAAAAACTGCAGCAAAAACGACATCCCGTCCGTCAGAAATTATTGTCGGTTTTGCTCTGCGTCTGTCTGCTGCTGGTGTCATTGCCGACGGAGTTTTACGGGGGTGAAGTTCAGGCGGAAGGGCCAAGGCAGAAGATTCTGTCCTTTTCTGATTTGCCAGCGGAAGTGAGATATCAGACCGTGGAAGTGGGGACGTCTGAAAGAAAGCTGAATCTCCCAGATACCTTGACGGCAGTGTGCATTTCTTTGGGAAATGAAAGTACCATGGGTATAGAGAATATAGAAACTATGTCCCAGCTTGAACATAGTTCCAGAGTAAAAGGAACGGATGGACAGGAAGCAGTTTTACATGAGGAACATCAAGACTCTTCCAGTCAGGAGGAAGCGCCACAAGAAAACCGTCTGGAGGAAGTGGAAGAGTATCCGGCGGATGGTTCCAGAATGGATGCAGCGGAACAATTTGAATCTCCGACAGATTCGGGAGCGGGCAGAGAGGAATTTCCAGAAATCGTGCCAGAAGATGGGAGTACGGAGAGGAATTTTGAAGAAACAGTTGTAATTGAAAATATCACATGGATGAGCGCTCCAACCTATGACAGCGAGACCGAAGGGGTTTATGATTTTCTGCCTGTTTTGCCGGAAGAATATATGCTGGCAGATGGGGTGGAACTGCCTGAAATTCAGGTGGAAGTAGGAGATAGGGAAGCAACAGAAGAGGGGAAAGAGAGACGGAAACTGGATTCGGAAGAAGTAGGGAAAAAGGAAGCTGATAGCGGAGTAGAAAGTATAGAGTATTTTGCACCGTCTGCCCGTGAAAGCCAGGTGATTAGTGCAGATACAACCTGGGATGAAAACAAGACTTTGTCTTCTGGAGAACTTGTAATTAATGAAGGTGTTACATTGACAATTAATAGTAGGCTGTCTACTTGGGGGTGGGTTACAATTCGAGGCGGTGGGACGATTGTAAGAGGAAGTTCCGATGCACACATTAGGGCGTTTGGAGGAGCAACTTTGACCGTAAAGGATATTACATTTGATGGAAAGGGTATTCTATCTCTATATCCGATGATTGATGTTGAGTCGAGTAAGCTTACTTTGGATAGATGTAGGATTGAGGATTGTCATAAAAAGACTGATGGAGGAGGAGCAGTTTGCATAAGCAGGAACGCAACAGTAACTTTTAATGATTGTGTGATTGAAAATTGTTCTGCAGATACGTATGGAGGAGCAGTTTATAGCTATGATGGTAATTTAACCATAAATGGGGGAACCTACACAAATAATAGAACTACGACATCACAAACAGAACTTCAAGAGTGTGGTGGAGGATTTCTTATATGTTTTGGTTCAAAAGTATATATTTATGGAGGTGATTTTATTGGAAATACTACAGTAGGAAAAGGGGGAGCTATTTATCAAGCCAGTGTATCAGAAATATATCTATATGGGGGAAGGTTTCAGGGAAACTCATCTAGTTGGAAGAAATATGCAGGCAGCGGGGGTGCCTGGCTTTCTTCAAGAGATAGAACTCATTTTGAAATTTCTGACAATGTGGAAATTTGTGGAGATGGGACAAATTCAGGTGTGGACGGCATTTATCTTGATTCCCAGAATGGAATACCACGAAAGATAGAAATCAGTAATACTTTAAGCTATCCAGTAACTGTTTATGTGAATGCAATCGAAGGATATGTGCTTGCCGAGGGAGTGAATGGATATCAGTTGCAGCAAGAAAGGGATATGAAAAAGATTAAGTTTGTAGATGTGGGCGATTCTGGAGAGACATGGTATAAGGTGCTAGACACTGACAATAACCAGATCAAGTTAAGCCATATAGACCCTGAGCAGCAATACTTTATCACTTATCACAGCAATGGCGCAGAAGGGGAAGTAACAGATGAGACAGGATATTTGCTCGGAGAGAAAGCAACTGTAAAATCTGCAGAGAGTTTGAATCGGCAAGGCTTTACCTTTGTGGAATGGAACACGGCGCAAGATAGAAGCGGAACAGCTTATCAGCCAGGGTCTGAACTGGAAATTCAAGGAGACGTGGAGTTATATGCCATTTTTCAGGAGAAGAAAAAAAGATTAAACGCTAACTTTTATTCTGGCAGTTCATGTGAAAAGCAGGCTGCGTACATAGAAGTAAACGAGGATGCTGTCAGCGGAACGGTATCCGCTCCTTCTTTGCTGGAAATGGAAGGCTGGGAACCGGTTGGCTGGGAGAAGGAGAACATTTCTGGATATGACGGGAAGGTGAAACCGGAAGAAGAGATTACCTTGGTAAAAGCCGAGACAGATTATTATGGCGTTTATCAGAAGCAGGCTGCCCTGTCATATGAAGGGCAAGGGGCAGAGGGGATTCCAGAAAGTGAGGAAAAGACCTGTTATGCCAATGTACATGATAAAATCACTTATCAGGAAGGGGAGTTTACCATCGGGCCTGCTCCTACCAAGGACGGATTTGATTTTGTTGGCTGGAATACGCAGGCGGATGGCCAGGGAGCATTCTATCAGCCGGGGTCTAAATTAAAAATAATAGAAGATACGGCGCTTTTTGCTGTTTTTCAAGAGAAAGGGAAGAAAACGTTTCTTGCTGACTTCTATTCCGGGGAACCCGTGCAGAAAGTGTCAAAATCCATAACGGTGGACCAGGAAGAAACAGAAGGCGCCGTCATCGCGCCATCCTTACAGAGCTTTCCCGGGTGGAATCCAGTGGGCTGGAGCACAAGTAAAACAGGGTTTGCAACCAGCCTTTTGGAGCAGGAAGAATGCACGCTGACAGAATTATTCACAGAATACTATGGAATCTACCAAAAGGATATCACCCTTTCCTATGACGCCAATGGAGGGGAGGCTGGGCCAGAGGATGAGACAAAGATTTGCTATGCCAATGTGCATGAGGAGATTTCCTATGATCTGCCACAATTCACCATTGGAGCCGGAGCCTCCTGGGAGGGCTATGCATTTCAGGGCTGGAACACCAGGGCGGACGGAAGCGGAGAAACGCTGCAGCCGGGAACCAGCCACAGCCTGGATGCGGATGCCGTTCTCTATGCAGTCTGGGAAAAAGAACCAGAGGGTCCAGAAGAGCCAGAGGGTCCAGAAGAACCAGAGATTCCAGAAGAACCAGGAGTTCCAGAGGAGCCAGAGATTCCAGAGGCTCCAAAGACGGCGTCCTACCAGGTAGAATACTACTGCCAGAATCTGACTGGGGATGCATACACCAGAATGGACGGCGACACCAAGGGTTTGACAGGAGAAGTAGGAACGGAAGCAAAGGCGCCGCAGATTGATTATACCGGATTTACAGTAAACCTTTCCCATCCTTTGGGTAAGCCGGAGGGAACCATAGAACAGGATGGAAGCCTGGTATTAAAGCTATACTATGACAGAATTATTTATGAAGTGGAGTTCAACCTGAACGGAGGATATGGGACTACGCCAGACATACAGAACATCCCTTATGGGGGCTTGCTGGAAAAAGCGCCGGAGCCCGCAAAGAAAGGTTATAACTTCAAAGGCTGGCAGATTGGCAATTCCAGTATGGAGGAAGAATTATGGGACTTTGAGCGTCCGGTGGAATATAATACGGAAACCTTACATACCACTCTCTACGCAAAATGGGCGGATGAGCTGGCCCCTGAAATGGGAGAAGCGTCATTTAGCACAGGCAGAGGCAGGTTCTTAGATTGGCTCATTCAGAAGGAAAGCATGGGCGTCACTGTTCCGGTAACGGAAGAGGGAAGCGGCCTTGCCAGGGCAGAATATCTTTTGGTGGCGGAAGATGGGACAGAAAAGGATGGGACAGCGCAGATTGTAAAAGCCCATCCTCTTGCAGACGCCATGACCTCATATGGAAGCGGCGGTCTTTTCATTCGCGGCCTGCAGGCGAAGGCGGAAGAGGGAAGCTATGAAGTCCGAATTGCAATTGAAGAGGAATTTAAGGGGAAGGTCTACTTAACCTGTACGGATCATGCAGGCAACGTTTCACCCCAAAAAATCCTTACGGCGGCAGGCGGCGGTATTATTGTAGAAGACAACGCGCCGGAAATCCATTTTTCCAATACGAAGGAAACCACAGGGGGAAAGCCCCTAAAGGTAAAGGTGCGGGTAAAGGATGACATAAAAAATCATGTAACGGGAGGAATTTCCGGCATCCGCTACCAGGTGGATAAAGAGAAGGAGAAAGCCTTGCCGAAAGAAGATTTTGCAGAGGATTTTGTAGAAACTTATGAGTTTACGGTAAAAATATCCGGGGAGGGGAAACACACCCTTCGGGTAGAGGCACAGGACCATGCAGGAAATGAAAGCACAGCTCAGATTGAGGTAAACATTAATGGGAAAAAAGATGTGCCCCTGGAAGTTCCAAAGAATCCCAATCCAGAACAACCCCAAGGGCCGGCGCGCCCCACAGGAGGGGAGCCAAAGACCGGAGACAGCGCCCATGTACAGATTTACGCTACAGCGGCAATGATAGCAGGCTTTGGTTATTTGCTGTTGTATTTTGAAGGCGAGAACGGGATTACGGAACAGGAAAAAGAAGAGATTGTCTATCGGCTGATTACATGGGCAAAACAGGGAGGAGGCATTCGAAGGCGGATTGGAATTGCAATCATCTTCCTATTTCTTGCGTATTACCACAGCATTGGAAAGAGCGTGGATGTGGAATGGAAATCTGTGCGAAGTATAAAACAGTAAGTTTGGATAGGAAGCGGGTGAATGTTGTAATCTGCCATAAGCTGTGTATAATAGAACCATAGAAAAAGTAGGCAATTGCTTATATGGAAAAACCAGGAAGGAAGTGAATGCTATGGCGGTATTACAGACCCAGCCCGAAATCATTACACTAGAGCAGTATGAGGCTCTTCCAGAAGAATACAGGGTGGAAATATTTGATGGAGCAATTTATGATATGGCCAGTCCATCCCAGGAACATCAGACAATTCTCACGGAGCTGCTTGTTTTCATTCGCACCTATCTTAAGAAAAATGGAGGAAACTGCCAGGTGTTTCCGGCTCCCTTTGATGTGAAGCTTTCTGACAAACCTCTTACGATTGTTCAGCCTGACCTTATGGTTGTATGTGATACAAACAAGCTGGATGGAAAACGCTGCAATGGCGCGCCCGATTTTATTATTGAGATTGTTTCCCCAGGTAATCCAGCAGATGATTATATCCGCAAACTCTATTATTATAAAAACGCTGGGGTTCGCGAATACTGGATTGTGGATTCACGTCGTAAGATAGTAACCGTTAATTATTTTGAAGGAAGCATATTGAATGTGCAATATTCTTTCGATTCCACAATCAAGGTCAATATCTCTGAGGATTTGTATATTGATTTTTCTGATATTACTGGTTTTTGGAGGCAGTAGTTATGGCAAGAACGGTAGCGATCGGGGTACAGGATTTTGAAAAAATCATTACAAACAAATGCTTTTATGTGGATAAGACAGATTTTATTCGGGAATGGTGGGAAGGGAAAGATGATGTAACACTGATCACACGTCCACGCCGCTTTGGGAAAACTCTGAATATGAGTATGGTGGAACAATTTTTTTCCGTGGAGTATGAAAACAGAGGTGAGTTGTTTGAAGGGCTTTCTATCTGGAAGAATGAATATTATCGGAAACTGCAGGGCTCCTATCCCGTTCTCAGTCTGTCTTTTGCCAATGTAAAAGAGATTAATTATGCCAATGCCAGAAAAAAGATATGCCAAATGATTGCACAATTGTATGTGAAGTATGCCTTTCTTTTGAAATGTGATTTCTTTAGAAGAAGAGGACCGGGCATTTTTCGGCAGGATGAAAGCGGATATGGATGATGTGGATGCGGCAATGGCTATGCATTATTTGTCAAAGTATTTATATCTTTATTATGGTAGAAAGGTCATTATTCTTCTGGATGAGTATGATACTCCAATGCAGGAAGCTTATGTAGGCGGCTATTGGGAAGAACTGGCGTCCTTTACCAGGAGCATGTTTCATGCAATGTTTAAGACAAATCCATGGTTGGAGCGTGCCATTATGACTGGGATTACCCGCATTAGTAAGGAGTCTATTTTTTCGGATCTTAACAATTTAAAAGTGGTTACCGCCACTTCGAATGAATATGCGGTTTCTTTTGGATTTACGTAGGAAGAGGTTTTTGCGGCATTGGATGAGTGCCGGATGGAGACGGAAAAAAACAAGGTGAAACAGTGGTATGATGGGTTTATTTTTGGAGAATATTCAGATATTTATAATCCATGGTCTATTTTAAATTTTCTGGATACTGGCAAATATCATGCATATTGGGCGAATACAAGCTCCAACAGTTTGGTGAGTAAGCTGTTGCGAGAGGGAAACCGTCGTATGAAAGAAAAATTTGAGCTGCTTTTGCAGGGAAAAAGCATTCGAACGCCTGTGGATGAGGAAATTGTATATAGTCAGTTAGGTGAAAACGAAGCAGCAGTTTGGAGCTTGCTTTTGGCTGGCGGTTATCTAAAAGTATTGCATCAGGAAGAAGAAAAATGGCTGGAGTATGGAGAAGAGGCTCAATATGAATTGGCGCTTACCAATTATGAAGTAGAGCGAATGTTCCACAATATGGTGCGTGGATGGTTTCAAAGGGTGGATGCAGATTATAATGATTTTATTAAGGCTATGCTATATGGTGATTTAAAAGCGATGAATTGTTATATGAATGAGATTAGCTTGGAAATGTTCAGCAGCTTTGATACAGGAATAAAGCCCTCTCATAGAACCCCAGAACGGTTTTACCATGGATTTGTTTTGTGGCTGCTGGTAGATTTGCGCAACCGCTATATGATTACTTCCAACAGGGAAAGCGGTTACGGCAGATATGATGTAATGCTGGAACCAAGGAATTGGCAGGAGAATGACGCCATTTTGCTGGAATTCAAAGTGTTTGACGGTGAGGAAGAAAAGTCATTGCAGGATACGGCGGCAGAAGCTCTTTTGCAGATTGAAAAAAGGCTTATGCGGCGCAGTTGATTGGACGGGGGATTCCTAGAGAGAGAATCCGGCGCTATGGGTTTGCATTTCGGGGGAGCAAGGTACTAATAAAGGCCGATCGATGAGAAGCTTTAACTATGAGAATCCTCGACTTTTATAATAGGTATGGACATGCGATAGATAGTAGTTGCCAACTTTGCGTGAGTATGGGATAATATGCGCAAAGAGAACATAAAAGGAAATGAAAAGCAGGGGATACCATGGAGACAGCAATTGTAAATATTACAGAAGAAAACCAAAGCGAAGAAACGATCAGAGAAAAGATTTATGCAGCAGGGCAGATTATCCAACAAGGGGGCCTGGTGGCATTTCCCACAGAGACAGTATATGGATTGGGGGCGGATGCCCTGAATCCTCAGGCTTCAGGGAAGATTTACGAAGCCAAAGGACGGCCTTCAGATAATCCCCTGATTATACATATTTCCCATAGGAAGGATTTAGATAAAATAGCGAAAAACGTACCGGAACAAGCAAAAAAGCTGGCAGAAAAATTTTGGCCCGGACCATTGACTATGATTTTTGAAAAAAGCGAAATCGTTCCTCTGGAAACTACAGGAGGACTTAACACGGTGGCAGTGCGTATGCCCAACCATCCTGCGGCCTTACTTTTGATTGAGCTTGGGGGCGGATTTATTGCTGCACCCAGTGCAAATACTTCAGGGAAGCCAAGTCCCACTCAGGCGGAACACGTAACAGAGGATATGAAGGGAAGGATTCCCATGATACTGGATGGAGGGACAGTTGGAATCGGCATTGAGTCTACCATTGTGGATTTTTCAGAAGCAATTCCTATGATTTTAAGACCAGGATATATTACAGCGGAGATGATACAGGAGGTAATCGGGGAGGTCAGAATAGATCCTGGCCTTATTACAGAGGATGCCAAGGTGCATCCCAAGGCGCCAGGGATGAAATATCGGCATTATGCACCGAAAGCAGACCTGATTCTGGTATCAGGCTCCAGTGAACGGGTACAGGAGAAAATCAATGAACTGGCAAAGAAAGCAGCAAAAGAAGGAAAGACGGTAGGAATTATTGGAACAGAAGAAACCAAGAGCGGATACCAATATGGGTTGGTGAAAAGCATCGGAACGAGAACAGATGCCGCCTCGATTGCCCGACATTTGTATGGTATTCTCCGTGAATTCGATCAATTAGATGTGGAAATGATATATTCTGAAAGTTTTTCCGTATCTGGAATTGGACAGGCAATTAGGAACCGTATGCTCAAAGCAGCGGGACATCAGGTGATAGAAGTGTAAATAGGATGGTAACGGATATGAAAAGATACAGTAAAATTATTTTTGTATGCGACAGCGGTACGGCTCGTGCACCTATGGCAGAGGCTATCATGAAGGAATATATCATAAAATATCCCGTGGAGATAGAGAGCAGGGGACTTGTGGTGCTTTTCCCAGAGCCGTTGAATCAGAAGACGGAGGCTGTGTTAATCAGCAATGGAATTAATACACAAAATCAAATGTCCAGACAGCTTACAAAAGAGGATTTGCAGCAGGGACATTTAATTATTCCCATGGAGACAGCCCAAAAGCAAAAGATTCTGGAAGAGTACGAAGGAAGCCTGCATGCAGATGTGGAGGTTTTGACAGATTTAACAGGTGATGAGCTGGAGATTTTAAATCCTTACGGAGGAACTCTTCAGTCTTACGGGCTTTGTTACGAGACATTGAATAAAACCATCAAAAAACTGGTTAATCTTATGAACGAAGGAGAAGGATAATATGGCAAAAGTAATGATTATGGATCATCCGCTGATTCAGCACAAAATTGGATGGATACGGAAAAGTGATACAGGCTCCAGGGATTTTCGGGGAATGGTAGGAGAAATAGCTATGTTGTTGTGTTATGAAGCAACTAGGAACCTGGAATTGGAAGATATTCAGATTGAAACGCCAATTTGTACCACTACCGTTAAGGGGCTGAAAGGGAAGAAATTGGCAGTAGTTCCGATTCTTAGGGCAGGTCTTGGAATGGTGGATGGAATGCTGGCCATGATTCCAGCGGCAAAGGTGGGACATATTGGCTTGTACCGAGATCCAGAGACATTGGAACCAGTGGAATATTATTGTAAGCTGCCAGAGGATTGTTCCGAGAGGGAGGTGTTTGTGGTTGATCCAATGCTTGCAACAGGGGGCTCTGCAGTAGCAGCCATTCAGATGCTGAAGGATAAAGGAGTCAAAAATATACATTTCCTCTGTATCATTGCAGCGCCGGAAGGCGTGGAAGCCATGAAAGCCGCCCACCCGGATGTGGATGTTTATATTGGAGCTTTGGATGAACAATTAAACGATCATGGTTATATTGTGCCAGGACTTGGCGACGCCGGGGACCGGATTTTTGGCACGAAATAGGGAGGAATGAGTGATAATTATGAGTAATAAAAGACAGGATTATCTTACCTGGGATGAATATTTTATGGGGGTGGCAATGCTTTCTGCTATGCGCTCCAAGGATCCAGGAACACAGGTAGGAGCCTGCATTGTCAGCCCGGATAACAAAATTTTGTCCATGGGCTACAATGGATTTCCCATCGGATGTTCGGATGATGAATTTCCTTGGAATCGGGAAGGGGAACCTTTGGATAACAAATATTTGTATACCACTCATAGTGAATTGAATGCCATTTTGAATTACAGGGGAGGCAGCCTGGAGGGGGCGAAGCTTTATGTTTCTCTGTTTCCCTGTAATGAATGTGCCAAGGCGATTATTCAGTCAGGCATTCGGACTGTAGTGTATGACAGCGACAAATACAAGGATACACCATCTGTCATTGCCTCCAAGCGTATGCTGGATGCGGCGGGAGTACGGTATTATCAGTATACCCATACAAATAGAGAAGTAAAGATGGTTCTGTAATGAAGTGAGAAGGGGTTGGCTTTATCGTGTACTTCCTATTGGTTACCAGGAAGTATACGTGTTAAGGACAGCCCCTTTTGAGCAAATAACTTCCCAAAAATAAAAGAAAGGAATAGACATTTGTATAGAAAATAGATATAATGATTTCATGTGGTGGAAATTATTGTATGGCGATGGAGGTGCCGTGTGAAATACAAAAAAAGCGTATATCGTTCTTTGACCTTAATTACGCAGTTTGGAATTAACATGCTGGTGCCTATTTTTTTGTGTGTAATGGCAGGCGTTTATATTGGGAATAAATTTGGCATAAACTGGATTACCATACCTTTGTTTGCCATTGGTGCACTGGCAGGCTTTCGCAATGTTTTTATAATGGCGAAGAAAATTTATTCCGAAGATACGTCCCCCCGGCGTCTTTCCGTGTCTGATAGTCAGAATTCCGAAGATAAAATTTCTCACAAGCACTATGACATATCCAGACAGAGCCAAAGTGATAAGGAAAAGGATACAGCTTATGTTAAGAAGGATTAATCAGGCTCTGCCAGAATTACTGGCAGGGATTATATTGTATGGTATACTGATTCAGGGAACCGGCATATGGTTTGTAGACGATAAGATTAGATATTCCACAGGTCTTTGGGCTGGTATTTTTGTTGCAATGGGAATGGCAGTGAATATGGCAGTCGTTATTTTTGATACAGTAGAAGAGATGGCGCAAGGAAGGTCTTCCAGAAGGGCATCTCTATTTGCAGCCTTGCGGTATCTTGCAGTTGTGGTGGCATTTGGAATTGTAGGATACTTTAAATTGGGCAATGTAATTGTTATGTTTGTGGGAGTAATGGGTTTAAAGATATCTGCCTATTTGCAACCACTGACGCATAAATTTTTAGCAGCTTTTCAGGAAAAATATTTTCATAGAAAAAGTTAAAAGAGGTGATAGATTAGAAAATATTGTAAATAATCTTTAAAAAGCAAATGTATAAGGAGGTGAGAGAGTGCAGAGCTCAATTTTACTGTCTTCTGGCGCTGATATTGATATTATGGTGCACGGGCTGTTTTCTTACGAGCTATTTGGGCATACATTCTGGATCACTACAACCCATGTAAGCCTTTTGATTGTCATGATTGTATTGATAGGATTTTCCCTTGCGGCGAATCGTGCTATGAGGCATGCATCAGAGGTTCCCAGAGGATTTCAGAATGTGGTGGAGCTTATCGTGGAGAAATTGGATGGTATGGTTCGCGGCGTTATGGGAAAAAGCGGTAGCAAATTTGTCAATTACGTGGGTACAATATTTATCTTTATTTTGATATCCAATCTTTCCGGCCTGTTTGGATTAAGGCCGCCTACAGCCGATTATGGTGTGACATTGCCGCTGGCATTGCTGAGCTTTATTCTGATTCATTTTAATCAGTTTAAATATCAGACGCCCAAAGCCATATGGACCGATATGTGTTCGCCGCTTCCACCATGGCTGCCCATCTGGTTCCCTATTAACCTGATTAGTGAAATCGCTGTTCCGATTTCATTGTCGTTGCGTTTGTTTGCTAACGTATTGTCAGGAACCATCATTATGGCATTGATTTATGCCTTATTATCAAAATTCGCCTATTTCTGGCCAGGTGCATTGCATGCATATTTTGATGTATTTTCAGGGTGTATTCAGACCTATGTGTTCTGTATGCTGACGATGACCTATATCAGCAATGCAATCGGAGAGGAAGAGTAGGCGGCGTTACAGTGGAAGCTTTGGCTCTACTGTGACTATGAAACATCAGGTAACAACCGGAGTCAACTCCGGCCAATAAAAATTAAGAGTTATATTTTCTAGAAAAACTCAAGGAGGAAAAATCTTATGGATAACATTACAGGAGCAGAATTAATCAGAGCTTGTTCAGCAATTGGTGCAGGTCTTGCGGTTATCGCAGGTATCGGACCTGGTATTGGTCAGGGTATTGCAGCAGGTCATGCTGCGTCCGCAGTTGGAAGAAATCCAGGAGCAAAATCAGACATTACTTCTACGATGCTTTTAGGCCAGGCGGTAGCAGAAACAACGGGTCTGTATGGTTTGCTGGTAGCAATCCTTCTGATGTTTGTGCAGCCATTAAAGTAAGGGCATACCTTTATGTGCAAAGAGCAGCACAAATCAGATGAAAGGAGGACCGGCCTTGGAACAGTTATTTGGCTTAAATCCGCAGCTTTTGCATGATACGGTTCTTTCGGTTCTTGCCATTTTATTTCTGTTTACATTGATGTCTTACCTGCTGTTTAACCCAGCAAAGAAGATGTTAAAGGACAGACAGGATCGCATTAAGAATGATATTGATACTGCCAAAAAGGACAGGGAAGAAGCTGCTGCTGTGAAAGCAGAGTATAATGCGAAAATCAAAGAAATCGACAAAGAAGCTGAGGAAATCTTAAGTGAGGCCCGCCAGAAAGCCCTGAAAAGTGAAAACAGGATTGTTGATGAGGCGAAGGAAGAGGCTGCCCGTATTATAAAACGTGCCAACGAGGAAGCATTGTTGGAGAAGAAACGTATTATGGACGAGGCAAAACAGGAAATGATAGCCATAGCCTCAATGATGGCAGGCAAGGTAGTAACAGCCTCCATTGATACATCCATTCAGGACGCACTGGTGGAGGAAACATTGAAGGAAATAGGTGAAAGTACATGGCAAAGCTAGTATCCAAAACTTATGGGGATGCACTGTTTGAGCTTGCTGTGGAATCTGGTCAGGTGGATGAAATGTTGGAAGAAGCAAGAAGCATACAGCAGATTCTTCAAAAAGACAACGAGCTTTCCAAACTGATGAATCACCCGAAAATCGTAAAAGAAGAAAAAATAGAGACTTTGGAGCAAATTTTTAGGGGCAGGGTCCATGATGAAATTACTGGGCTTATGCGTATGCTTGTGTCCAAAGGGCATTACGGTGAAATGGAATCTGTATTCACATATTTCATTGACCAGGTAAAGGAATATAAAAATATTGGCACTGCTTATGTGACTGCACCGATGCCGCTTACAGACAGTCAGAAAGAGCAGATAAAGAATAAATTGCTGGAAACCACCAGATATGTGGAATTTGAAATGCACTATCATGTGGATGAAAGTTTAATCGGCGGCATGGTAATTCGGATTGGTGACCGGGTGGTTGACAGCAGTGTGAAAAATAAATTGCAAAGCCTTACCAGGGAATTATCAAAAATACAGTTGAAAGTAGGTGAATGCGCTCCATGAATTTAAAACCGGAGGAAATAAGTTCAGTTATAAAAGAGCAGGTGAAACGGTATGCGGCGCAGCTTGAAGTATCGGATGTTGGTACGGTAATTCAGGTGGCAGACGGTATTGCCCGTATTCACGGCTTGGAAAAGGCCATGCAGGGCGAATTATTGGAATTTCCCGGAGAAGTCTATGGAATGGTGTTGAACCTGGAAGAAGATAATGTGGGAGCCGTATTGTTGGGTGACCAGAAAAATATCAATGAAGGGGATACCGTTAAGACTACGGGAAGAGTGGTTGAGGTTCCGGTAGGCGACGCCATGACCGGACGTGTTGTGAATGCACTGGGACAGCCGATTGATGGAAAGGGCCCCATTGAAACAACAAAGTTTAGACAGATTGAAAGAGTGGCATCCGGTGTTATCTCAAGAAAATCTGTAGATACTCCATTGCAGACAGGTATTAAGGCAATTGACTCCATGGTGCCCATCGGAAGAGGACAGCGTGAGTTGATTATTGGTGACCGTCAGACAGGTAAAACCGCTATTGCGGTGGATACAATTATCAATCAGAAGGGACAGGGCGTAAAATGTATTTACGTTGCCATCGGTCAGAAGGCTTCTACTGTTGCAACAATTGTGAAGACATTTGAAGAGTTTGGCGCTATGGATTATACTACGGTAGTGGCTTCTACCGCAAGTGAGCTTGCGCCGTTACAGTATATTGCTCCTTACGCTGGATGTGCCATCGGAGAAGAATGGATGGAAAACGGTGAGGATGTGCTGGTAGTTTATGATGATTTGAGTAAACATGCGACTGCATACCGTACCCTTTCCTTGCTGCTTCGCCGTCCGCCAGGACGTGAAGCTTATCCTGGTGACGTATTCTATCTTCATTCCAGGTTGCTGGAACGTGCTGCAAGGCTATCTGAGAAGTTAGGCGGCGGTTCTTTGACAGCGCTGCCCATTATTGAAACTCAGGCAGGAGACGTTTCTGCATATATTCCTACCAATGTAATTTCTATTACAGATGGTCAGATTTATCTGGAAACAGAAATGTTCAATGCTGGCTTCCGCCCCGCAATCAATGCTGGTCTGTCCGTATCACGTGTAGGTGGTTCCGCACAGATTAAGGCTATGAAAAAAATTGCAGCTCCGATTCGTGTGGAGCTGGCACAGTACCGTGAGTTGGCGGCATTTGCACAGTTTGGTTCCGAATTGGATGCAGATACCACGGAGAAATTAGCGCAAGGTGAAAGAATCCGTGAGATGTTAAAGCAACCCCAGTATCAGCCTATGCCGGTGGAATATCAGGTCATGATTATCTATGCGGCAACTAAGAAATATCTTTTGGATGTTCCAGTAGAAGATATCTTAAGATTTGAACAGGAGATGTTTGAGTTTGTAGATACCAAGTATCCGGAAATACCAGAAGCAATCCGTAACGATAAAGAAATCAAAGAAGAAACGGAAACTAAGCTTGTAAAAGCGATTGAGGAATGTAAGGCACAATTTAAGTAAGACGGGTGGTGAATGTTTATGGCGTCCATGAGGGACATCAAAAGAAGAAAAGGCAGCATACAAAGTACGCAGCAAATCACAAAAGCCATGAAGCTCGTTTCTACCGTTAAACTGCAAAAAGCGAAAAATCGTGCGGAACAGTCCAATCCATATTTTAATTATATGTATCAGACAGTAACCTCAATGCTTGCAAGGTCTGGAAGCATGAATCATCCTTATCTGAAAGCAGGAAGCTCCCAAAAGAAAGCAATTATTACGATTGCTTCTAACCGTGGGCTTGCCGGCGGATATAATTCTAATATTGTCAAGCTTGTGACCGACAGTGGAATTTCCAAGGAAGATGCTCAGATTTATATTATCGGACGCAAAGCAAAGGAATCCTTGCAGCGGAAAGGTTATGCGATGAAAGGGGACTATTCGGATGTAATCGAAGGCCCCACATATGAGGATGCTTCTGCTATCTGCAAAGAAGTTCTGGGCGCTTTTACCAGAGGGGAAATCGGAGAAATTTACCTTGCATATACTCATTTCAAAAATACGGTCAGCCATGAGCCTACTTTGATGAAGCTGCTTCCAGTGGAATTTGATGAAGCAGAAATCAAAGAAGCAGACAGCAATGTGTTGATGAATTATGAGCCAAATGAGGAAGAGGCATTGGATTTGATTATTCCTAAATATATGACAAGTCTTTTTTATGGCGCACTGGTGGAGGCTGTAGCCAGTGAAAATGGCGCCAGAATGCAGGCAATGGATTCCGCAACAAGCAATGCAGAAGAAATGATTAGTGATTTGACATTGAAATATAACAGAGCGCGTCAGGGCTCTATTACACAGGAGCTGACAGAGATTATCGCTGGCGCGGAGGCCATATCTTAAGGCGCAAAGACAGGCTGAAGAATGTTTGGCCATTAACAATTTTAAGGAGTGAAATTATGGCAGAAAAAAATATAGGTAAAATCACTCAGATTATTGGTGCCGTTTTGGATATTAAATTTTCCGAAGGCAATCTGCCGGAAATCAATGAAGCAATCAACATTCCATTAGCAGATGGAAAACGTCTGGTTGTGGAGGTTTCTCAGCATCTGGGTGATGATACAGTAAGATGTATTGCCATGGGTTCTACAGACGGGTTAGTACGTGGGATGGATGCAGAAGCAACAGGGGCGTCCATTACCATTCCAGTGGGCGAGCAGACATTAGGACGTATGTTTAATGTATTGGGTGAGCCCATTGATGAAGTGGCTCCGCCCAAAAATGTGGAATACATGCCAATTCATAGAAAAGCGCCGACATTTGAGGAGCAGGCGACCTCAACAGAAATGTTGGAAACCGGCATTAAAGTCGTTGACTTGCTCTGCCCGTATCAGAAGGGCGGAAAAATCGGTCTGTTCGGCGGAGCTGGTGTAGGAAAGACCGTGTTAATCCAGGAATTGATCCACAACATTGCTACTGAGCATGACGGATATTCTGTATTTACTGGTGTAGGCGAGAGAACCCGTGAAGGAAACGACCTTTACTATGAAATGAAGGAATCAGGGGTTATTGACAAGACCTGTATGGTGTTTGGACAGATGAATGAGCCCCCCGGAGCGCGTATGCGTGTAGGCTTAACAGGACTTACAATGGCAGAGTATTTCCGTGATAAAGGCGGAAAAGACGTGCTTTTGTTTATTGATAATATTTTCCGTTTTACCCAGGCAGGTTCCGAAGTGTCTGCATTGCTGGGCCGTATGCCGTCAGCCGTAGGTTATCAGCCTACCTTGCAGACAGAAATGGGTGCATTGCAGGAGCGTATTACATCTACAAAGAATGGTTCCATTACTTCTGTACAGGCAGTTTACGTTCCAGCGGATGACTTGACAGACCCAGCTCCGGCAACAACATTCGCCCATTTGGATGCAACCACCACACTTTCCCGTTCCATTGCGGAGCTTGGTATTTATCCGGCGGTAGACCCGTTGGATTCTACTTCCCGTATTCTGGACCCCCGTGTGGTAGGACAGGAACATTTTGAAGTGGCACGCGGCGTACAGGAAATTTTACAGAGGTACAAAGAATTACAAGATATCATTGCAATCCTTGGTATGGATGAATTGTCAGAAGATGATAAGCTGGTGGTAAACCGGGCAAGGAAGGTACAAAGATTCTTATCTCAGCCATTCTTCGTTGCAACTCAGTTTACTGGGCTGGAAGGAAAGTATGTACCGATTGCAGAGACCTTAAGAGGTTTCAAAGAAATCCTGGAAGGAAAGCACGATGATGTTCCAGAGAGTTATTTCCTGAATGCAGGATCTATTGATGAAGTTCGCGCCCGCATGAAGTAGGGGGTGAGCACATGGCAGAGGAAAATAAATACTTTCAATTGGAAATTATAACGCCGGATCGTGTGTTTTATCAAGGGGAAGCCTCTATGGTGGAGTTTACTTCTGTAGATGGGGAAATGGGTGTTTACAAGCGCCATATTCCCCTGACCACTGTATTGGCTCCCGGCATTGTGACGATTACAGAAGCCAACGGTAAAAAAGAGGCGGCAGTCCATGCAGGTTTTGCCCAGATTCTTGGAGAAAAGGTGACGTTTCTTGCAGAGATAGCGGAATGGCCAGAGGAAATTGATGTCAATCGTGCCCAGGCAGCGCGAGCACGTGCGGAAGAACGGATTCGCAGTCATGGTGCAGATATCGATGTGGCCCGCGCAGAAATTGCACTGAAAAAGGCTTTGGTTCGTCTTGATGTGAAACATTAAATCAGAAAAAGCATTGCAGATATCAGAGAGAGGATGGTGTCTGTGGTGCTTTTTTTGGAAATGAGAGAAAGAAATGAGCATAAATAAAATAATAAAGTCCCTGGAAATAGAGAAGCTGCTCCAGGTAGCTCAGGAGGACTATATCGAAGATATGGTGTATGACACGATGCGTAAGATGGAACAAAACATGCCTCCTGAGGAATATTTTTTTCTTCCAATGAGAATACTGGATGAGTATCGCAGCAGTGAGGAATATCATAAATTGCAGGAAGTGGTTAGAAAAGACTGGGAGCGTATGGGAAGGACAGCGCAGCAGTATCTTGGCAGGAAACAGGAGTTAGCAGAGGCATGTGAAGATAGGATAGTCTCTCAGAAATATGGCAAAGGAGGACCAGGACATAGAGGACCATTGCATCCAGGGCATATGGAAATCATTTGTAGGTCAGGGAATAGAAAAGGACGACTGTTGAAACAGAGCAAGGCGCCAGATTATATTTATGGGTTTGATCAAGAAGGAAGGCTTTTGTTTTGTAAAAGCAAGATGGGAAAAACCATAGAATATATTATATGGGAAGGAAACAGAGAGCTTGGAGTGTCCTATCTTCCCAATGGGAGAGTCAAAGCCATATCTGAAGTCAGCTATGCTTCTGACGGGAAACTGGAAAGCTATGTATATGGAACTTTTTCCTATCGTAAACATAAAGTAGAGATTTCTTCCTCTTGTGAATGTTACGAATATCATGGCAGGGAAGTGTATGTGGACTGGATAGAGGCAAGTGGGAAATATCCAAGCTGTGAACATTTCCGTTTTTATTGTGATGAAGAAGGGGTTGTGGAAAAAGGAGAATGTTGCGATGTAATGCGAAAGGAGATTATGGAAGTGGCAATTCCCCGAGGGATTAAATTTACTAAAAAATAAGAAAATAAAAAAATTTATAGAAAATGCAAGTATTTTTTCTTTGGTGACGTATTATAAGTGAAGTACATGAAACGGAGTGATATTCTGGATCGTATTTGAAGATGAATTTGATCTGGAGAAGGTAAATATTTAGGAGGTCAGAGATGAAGAAAATCAAGAAGGTATTAATCGCAGTACTTGCCTGTGTGGTAGTATGTGGGGTTTCTGTACCAGTAATTGCTGCAAATATGCAGAAGACAGGTACAGGTATGAAACAGAAAGTGTATACAAGGAATGCAGGAGTTTGTAATGTAATTTTGGATGCAGGCGCCATAAGCTCCAGCAACACAGACAACTCTGAACAGACAGATCCCGTAGACGGAACTGCTTTGCCAGATGTTCCTGTAGTAGACGAGACTGCTGACATTACGCAGAATGAGAATTCAGCAGCAGATGTTCCTGAGAATGAGGAAGGACCTATCGTTGATGCAGCGGATATTCCAGATGATGTAGAGGAGCCTGTAGATGATACAGCAGATGTTACGGATACAGGAGTGACAGATACAGCAGTAAGCCCAGTTTGTCCTTATTATGTAGATGCTAATGGGGATGGGACTTGCGATCACTGTGCCCATGGCGGAAGCTGTAACAATTATGTAGATTATAATGGGGATGGAGTTTGTGATTACTGTGCCCATGGCGGAAGCTGCGGAAGTTATGTAGATTATAATGGAGATGGAGTTTGTGATTACTGTACGCATAATGGAAGCGGCCATTGCGGAAGTTATTCGGATTCCAATGGAGATGGAATTTGTGACAATTATACTGGCAGCGGCAGTACTGGCGGCGGCAGACATCACGGTGGACGTCATCATGGTGGAGGTCATCACTGGTAAGCAGCACAAAGGGGATAAGCTATGCGCAGTGAGCAGGAGGTTGAACAGGCAATCGAATCATATTCTGATATGATTCGAAGAATTTGCCTTTTGCATCTGAATAGTCATGAAGATACGGAGGATGTGCTTCAGGAGGTGTTTTTGAAGTATGTCCTTCATTCTGTGGAATTTGTAAGCAAAGAGCATGAGAAAGCCTGGCTGATTCGGGTAACAATCAACGCCTGCAAGGATCTTAAGAGAAAATTGTTCCGTCACAGTACGGTGCCATTAGAAGTACTTTCGGAGGAGGCTGCCAGTGTGCTGCCAGAGCAAATAGGTATATTGGAAATTGTTCTTTCTCTGCCAGTGAAATATAAAGATGTCATTTATCTTCATTATTATGAAGGTTATACTGCCAAGGAAATAGGAATGATGTTACATAAGAAAGAGAATACGGTATATTCCCTTTTATCAAGAGGAAGGGAATTGTTAAAGCAAAAGTTGGGAGGTGGCAGAGGTGCATGATGAGATACGAGAAGCATTTGAACAGATACATGCCACAGAACAGATGAAGCAGTCTGTATCAGAGTATTTAGCTCAAAACAGGCGAAAGACTGCAAGAGGTTCTATTAGATTAGGCTTGCGGCCGCTGGTTTCGATTTGTGCCCTTTTGCTAATTTGTATTGGGCTTGGAAATTGGTATTTTTGGGAGATGCCAGTTTCTTATCTCAGTGTGGATGTGAATCCCTCAATAGAATTGACATTGAATCGTAAAAACCAGGTTACAGATGTTCAAAGCCGGAATAAAGAAGGAGAATTAATTCTAAAAGATGTTCAGCTAAAAGGTAAGGACTATTTAGAGGCTGTTGAGATGCTTATGGAATGCGACAATATGCAGCCTTATCTTACAAGGAATGCGGAAGTGACGGTTACTGTGGCGTCTTCTAAGGCGGAAGAGCTTCTTTCTGGTTTTGCAAGTAGCCCAGTAACAACCTATTATCATGGTTTATGCAGAAGTATGGATATGGAAACCGTTGCTTCTGCCCATGACCATGGAATGTCATTGGGAAAATATCAGATGTATCAGCTTCTGTCTCAATATGATTCTGGGCTGACAACAGAGGAATGCCAAAATATTTCCATGTGCCGGCTGCGTGAACTTTTATCACAATATGAAAATGGCAGGGAAGAACCAGTTAATTCTGAAGAATTAAATAGTTTCCAAGAAAGCTGCAATCATAACGAAAATGGAAATCACCATCATGGAAACGGCCATCATCGCAGATAGCAGAAGGATTCGAGGGGGCGGCGTAGCCGTCCTCTTTTTTTATCTTATAGGAAATACCGTGTTACTGTGAAGTGCTAAAGTATATGGATTTCCTATAAGATAAAAACAATATGCGCACTCGCACAAGAGGTAAAATATTGCTTCGCAATTGTGCTCGGCGCAGCAAAGTGCCCAAGCCCCTCATGAGTGAGGGGTAGGGGAGCTGAAGTGGGCTTGTCCACTTTGTTCTTCTATCGGAAGACCTTGTCACGCTAACGCGTGAAAGTGTCTTCCGATAGAATAAAAAAGCTCTTATCGCACTGCGGCGGGTATGAAATCTGTCGCAAAGCGACCCGCCGCAGGCGGAGAATCCTGCTTTGCAAGATTCTTTCTTGTCAAGTTTAAAATAAAATGGCTTTTGATTTGGTATAATATGGGTAGATATCAGAACCAAATGGAAAGGAAAGATGAACATGAAAGATATAGTATTAATCAAGCAGGGAATCATTCATGATGCTGTCCATGAAAAATCATATGTAGCAGACATTCTGGTAGAGGATGGAAAAATTACCAGGATAGAGCCTGTTTTGGATGGAGAAGCAGTAAGGGAAGCAGAGGTTTTAGATGCATCTTCTTTGCAGGTATATCCTGGCTTTGTGGAAGCCCATTGTCATTTGGGATTAGATGGATATGCCATTGGATTTGAGGGAGCGGATTATAATGAGATGACAAATTCCCTGACACCAGAATTATCTGCAATAGACGGTTTAAACCCACAGGATGAAAGTATTCGACTTGCTATGGAAGGCGGGGTTACCTGTGTGGCGGCAGGACCAGGAAGCTCTAATATATTAGGCGGAACCTTTGCCGTATACAAAACAGCAGGAAAACGCATAGATGATATGGTAGTCAAGGAGAAAGCCGCTATGAAATGTGCTTTTGGGGAAAATCCCAAACTTTGTTACAAGGAGAAAGAGATTTATTCTCGGATGACTATCGCCTCCAGGCTGCGTGTGATATTGGAAAGAGCAAAAGAATATTTGGCTAGAAAAGAGGCTGCTGGAGATGATGTGCTAAAGCAGCCAGCCTATGATCCTAAGCTGGAGGCTTTGCTTCCAGTTATCCGAGGAGAAATGCCCTTAAAGGCACATGTTCACCAGGCCAATGATATTTATACGGCTATTCGTATTGCGAAAAAATTTCAGGTGGGTTTGGCCCTTGATCATTGTACCGATGGCTCTCTGATTGCAGACGATTTGGCAAAGGAAGGATATCCTGTGGCAGTAGGGCCTACTTTAACACATGCCACCAAGTTTGAATTGAAGAATAAAAGTTTTTCCACTCCGGGGGATTTGGCAAAAGCTGGATGCCAGGTGTCAATTATTACAGATTCTCCGGTGATTCCCCAGCAGTATCTTGCATTGTGCGCAGGGCTGGCAGTAAAGTCTGGGATGAATGAATTTACAGCTTTACAGGCAATTACCATAAATGCCGCAAAGCATATTGGCGTAGAAGATCGGGTAGGTTCCTTGGAAATTGGAAAAGATGGAGATTTTGTGATTACAGATGGTAACCCTATGGTGTCTAGCACAAATATAAAGTATGTTTTAATTGATGGAAAAATCACTTATTCAGCAATGTGAGGCGTGCCATTCGTAGGGACTGAGGAGTGGAAAGATAAAGTCGGCTTGCCCGCCTTATTCTCATAATCGTATCGTAATGGGAAGAGGGTGCAGTTTGTAATATCAAAACGGAAGGAAAGCGTTGCCAAAGGGCAACGCTTTTTGGGGGAGTAAATTTATGAAATGTTTCATGGGGTGCCACATCTTGGGCGGTGGCACCAATATATGTAAAATAACTTCAAAAATAAAGTTAAATTATTGTTTGGCGAAGTCGATAACGATGCGCGCTTGTTAGTGCTATCAACTTCATTTGATATAATGAGTATAGAATAAAAATGTGTGCAAATTGTGGACAATTTCTAAAAGAAAGATAAAGAATTCAAAAGAAATTATGAAGAAAAAGTAAAAAAAACGTTAGC